>Ga0070733_10002041_pt1 | contig 14673 bp, 8 predicted proteins | sample Coa_R1_9_FD_66450 | JGI IMG/M metagenome (GOLD analysis project Ga0070733, IMG submission 66450) | Surface soil microbial communities from Centralia Pennsylvania, which are recovering from an underground coalmine fire - Coalmine... | ecosystem: Environmental > Terrestrial > Soil > Unclassified ... | reverse complement strand
ACGGTCCACGGCCCCAGAATCGTCCATAGGCCGCTTACATACGATTCATCCGGGTCAGTGACCAGATTCCTGAAGTTCAGGGAGACGTTCGCCGACGGGATATCCGACTCAGCTATCGGCATGGCAGAGATGGCATACACAGCCGGACCGGCCTCACTGATTTCGACTTTCGGCTGAACCCCGACTCTGATGAACTTTCGTGCGAAGCCCGGCATCAAAGGAAGCGTCTTCAACGGCTGATTCCCGCGGCTCACCGCTACGCTTCTCTGTTTTGAGCACGCGGAGTCATCGCAAATTGACCATGAAACGAGCGACTGGTCTTCCCGCTGGCCTAGATCGAGTGTATAAGTCACGCTGACAGTTCCGTTCCGGGGAGCACCGAGTTTCGGAGCCGACGTCATCGCTGGAGGGTTGATGTATTCGGGCTCGGCGTAGACATAGGCGGTGACGTGAAAGCCGTTCGGCGTGGCGGCGGTAATGGGCACCCATTGCGGCTGACTGGTTGCATTCCGGGCTGTGACGACAACGTTTGATCCGGTCGTTCGATTCAGCGATATGAGACTGGATTGCGTCGACCAGCTTATGGCCGCATCCGCCGCCCGAGTCGGCTCTATGGTCGCGCCGATGTTGGCCCCAGCGCCGCCGGTCCGAATCGTCGCGCCGCTGCCCGTCACAGCCATTCGATAGATCAGACTTCCTTCGCCAGCCGCTTCGTATTGCTGCCGCACTCCGGCCGGATCCCAGTTGTCCACCAGGCCATTCGGCAATGCTCGGAGAAGATTCCAGGGATTGTAGGCCCGAACCTCGCTGTCGGATAGTTCCCTGGAATAAGTGAACTTCGGCTCGCCCTCATTGGAATCGTAAACAACCGCTGGCTTCCCTGCGGAATCTTTGTTGTGATACGTCAACGAATACACGTTTGGCCTCGGCGCTGCCTTGCCTCTGACCCAGGCGACCGGCGACTGCGCCGATGCCACCGGCAGCGTGCTGTTGATCAACACATTCGGCCGCGCCGCTGCGTTGTATTCGGCCTTGTAAAACTGCATCCCGCGTGTTGCTTCAAAGCGGCAGTTTCGAAAAACTACATTTGAGGCCGACATCACTCCGCTGCCGTTTGGATACACGAGCGTAGAATCCTCCCACACGCTGATCTGCCCGCCGCCCATCCAGTCATCGGTCCCTTCGATGTAAACATTCTTGAAGTACGATCGCGAGGTTCGGAGGAACATCGTGTCCAGCCGGCTCAGCAACGCCACATTCTCATACACATGCTTGTCCCCGGCTGCCTGAAGAGCAACCGCCTGTGTAATCACATCCGATCGTTTCTTGAGGTTCTTGCTTGCATCGCCCGGGTACTCATAATCCGTATTGCAGAAATTAATGATCGTGAGATTCTTTGCGGTGAATCCGGCGGCGTCCACGTCCAGGATGTATCCGTCGTCCTCCGCGCCCTGCATGAGTCCACGATTGTCCGCCAGCACCACGGAGCGGCGATTGTTGGTGAGGCCCAGAAATGTAATGTAATTCTTCGTAATTCTAAGGCTGGGCGTTCGCGGCTCTTTGGCGGGGAGCAGATACACGTTCGGTTTGATTCCAATGACTGTTCGCCTTTCTTCCGTCCCCGGCGGCGCCGCGGCATAGGCGGCCTGTAGAGTCTTGAACCGCAGATTGGCCGGATCGTCCCGCTCCAGGTCTCCATCGACCAGGATGTTATAGGTTAACTTGGACGGATCGATCGAGCTGACAATCGGTTCGGTACTTCCCCGAACATTGTCCTGCCCCAGCGCGGAGACGCTCGTGATCAGCACAGCCAGAATCGCCGGGGAAAACCGCTTTGCGCCATGCCACAATTCCACTTGGATTCCGTTTCTCATCGCCATCAGTATCTCATCGAACGGATTGTATGGCATCGGCCTGCGGTAGAGCATCGGCTCAAACGCTCACGTATCTGAGCGCGCTGGTCGGGCATAATCCGTCCGCCTTGCCGGTCGCGGCAAACGTTAAATTCACCGAGGACAACGTCCAAAAGAAGCTCGGCGAAGGCTTGTGGCAAACAACTTCGAAGCTTCGCACGTTCCGCCAGGATGTTCTTGATGTCAGGGAGAACACCGCGGCATCGTTGGTCGTCCTGGAAGAGGGAAGCTCGCCTGCGCTGTTTACGCTCCGGCTGAAAATTGCGGATCAAAAAATCAGCGAGATCGAAACCACGCTCGTCCCGAGCCAGGCCGAGGGGCTGGGCCGGGCTGCACCTTCCTGGCGGGCTGCGAGAACATCAAAACCCAGCGTATCCCCACCTTGGCGGGCATCAAATATCGCGAACCGATCGTCGACGAGGAACAGGGAATCGTCTTGCTGCGGATGAATTTCGGACCCGGCTCCGTGCGCGGTCCGGACCCTGTGCTGGTTCCTTGGGAGATTTTCAAAGTCTACGGCGGGCAGATCCATGCATGAAAGTGTTCCCGGCGAGTATGGGAACCGGCTGGGAGTAGTTCACCGCGGACCGTAATGGAGCGTTCGTAGCAAATCGCGGTCGTGCCGCCTATTGTTTGGGCGGCGCCGACGGGAGCGGCTGATTAAACTTCGCAGCGTCAATCGCCACATTCGTTTCCGCCGAAGTCAGCAATACGTCTGACTTGCCGTCCGTCCATGTCGTAATGACGTGAAACGGCAGCTTGACTCCGGCTCCGGCGACATCCCGGTAATCACTGTAGTCCACCTGTATCGGTACCCGTCCGATGATCGTATCGGAGTAGCGCACCTGCCGCACCAGCAGTCCGGACTGCTTATCGAAGTACAGCTTTACGGGGGAGCGTCCGCCGTTGGCGGTCCCTTGCACGACGGCCACATCCTTCTCGTCAATGCTGCTCGAACCCACCAGCGGTTTCGTTAAGGCCTGTTTGATTCCCGCCGGAAAGGAGAGCACTGCGTCCAGCCGTGCGGCATCCAGTTCTCCGCCGGTGAACCTGATCACAGGAAATGGTTTATCCATGGCCGGCGCCGCGATCCATCCGTTGCTGCCGTCACAGGTGGTGGTCCGGTCTCCGGCGTCCGTATGCACGATCATCGTGCGCTGATTGGGAGCCTTAACATAAATGTCCACGGGCGCTTTCGGTTCCGCATACCCTTGGTACATGCCCTTGAAGAGGATGCTGGTGATGGCGGTTGCCTTCTGCGCTCCCCCCACCGCCTGGAGATACTTGTCAAAGATCTGATCCGCGGAGGGCGCCCCAGGCGCTTGCCGTGTAATCTCAACTTCATTGGGATCGACAGGAGGCGGCTCGCCGTACTGGTCCGCCAAGCTCGGCGTGATCTTGGGGGCGCCTTGGACATTGCGATGGCAGGTGTAGCAGGTCACTGCGCGCGCTCCCCCGAAATTGCTCTTATTGATGGCCTCCACCATCAGAATCATTCGGCGTGCTTTCTCTTTGCGGGGGGTTTCTTCGGCGAAGACGCTCCAATCGCCCTCCACTTTTGGTTCGACATGGCAATCAGTACAGTTATAGTTGGTGGATGCGGCGATGAAACCCATCGTCGCCATGAATTCATCCACTGGGATTCCCTTGAGCACGGTAACGTTTTTGAAAGCCTGTTCCGACATAAGCTGCTTTGCCGGCGCAGCTTGACCGGCTGCCAATCCAGTATTCAGCAGCCCGAGAGCAATCGTCGCCATGGCCCCAAGTACTGGTGGCCTAGCCCGCGCAGGACCGGCTCGGCCCTCCCAACAACCAGGAACCCGCAAACACCCCGCCGAGTCAGACTCCGTTGCGCGGGCGAGTTCCGGTGGCTTAGCCCGCGCAGGGCCGGTTCGGCCCTCCCAACAACTAGGAACCCGCAAACACCCCGCCGAGCTAGGCTCCGTTGCGCGGGCGAGTTCCGGTGGCTTAGCCCGCGCAGGGCCGGTTCGGCCCTCCCAACAACTAGGAACTCGCAAACACCCCGCCGAGCCAGGCTCCGTTGCGCGGGCGAGTTCCTTAGAGGATCCAAGCTTCATCGTTGTTTCCCTTTCGGGCACTATGCCACAAATTGCGGAGGCTGCAACATCATCGGCACTTTTGCCGAGGGGCCCGAGTGATGCGGCGCGCGGCAAAATCGTAGGCTACCAAAGAAGCCGGGGGCTCGTGTTTACTTCTTGTCCTCCCCACCCACTCCCCCCAGGGGCCGTCCTTCCCAGAACTTGCGCTCAATAGAATAGACACAATATTCTTCCCGCATGTCCCCATATGCCGTCCCATCCGCCCTTTTACCCCAGAGACCCTTTTGGACTTGCTGCGAGCTGTTGATCAGCCTCAACTTTAGTTTCTTGCCGCCCCAGGTCCCGATGTACGCCTTCGGATCGGTAAGCGTCAGGCTAAACTCCAAAGTATCGTGGTCCAAGCGCTTGTAGCGCTCCTCCAGATGCATTTGGTCGCTGTGGATCGACCCGTAGGGATCCACCCAGGTCCGGTCATCGTAACCGCTCGATTCAACCACCAGGGTATCTCCGTCCCAGTGCGCCGTCGCATATCCGTACCACCGCGGCTTTGCGTTTTCCGGAAGCTTGCGCCCGTCCGTCCAAAGGTCGCGCCATACATGGTCCCGTTCGAAGAACTCCACGAATTCGTTAGGAAGCTTAACGAACCGGTAGTTACTATAGTCCAGGTTGCGGGGGTAACCCGAAGGGTCGCACTGGAACAACGGATCGTTCCAATCTTTTTGGTCCTGATAGAATCCAAACGCCAGCGGCGTATTTCTAGCGGACGCCCTCGTCTTGCTCCACTTCTCCTTGCCCCAATCTGTCATGGGAGGACGATCGGAGCCTAACGCGACATCGAATCCTCCGGGGTTCTTCCAAATGCCGGAGATGTCATGCGGATCAAAGGGTAGATTCGATGGCGGCGGATCCTTCGGCGCTTGCTTTTGCTGCTTGTTCTGCGCAAAAAGGATCTGTGACAAAGCCAATCCAGCCACAAGAGCAGCGAACGAGGCCACGAAACCATACCTCATGTGGAGACTCCCTTCCTATCGTTAGGTCACTATTTCCGCCAGGCAATGGCCTCGGTTCCTTAATTCTCTTGCTCGGACTCGGGCCTCTTGCGGTCGTCTTTCGGCATCTGAACTTCGACTGCCGTATAACCTGGCTTCACGGGGAGCGCGTTGGCGTCAACGGTCCCTGATCCCATGCCGCACCTGCCGCTACCGCCGAGCCTGTGGCCATCGGAAACAAACACGAATTGAGGACAAGTCCCGAAAGTCCTGTCGCCCTTGGCAGGGACGAAGCTTACCAGGAGTTGGTCCCCAGGCTGGAATGATTTCTTCGTCCAGCCATTCGCCAGCGCGTTTCCCGGACTTACTGTTTCGACGCCCCAGGTCTGCTCTTCGCCCTTATCATTCTTCAACATAAAATAAATCTGGACATGGGGATTGGCCCAAATGTATTGCGTCACTGTCGCCTTCGTTGTGATGCGAACAGTATAGTCATACACCCCCGCCGTTCCATGATGCGCGAACATCGGGGTGCCAATCATCACCAAGCCCAGCGTCATTGCAAACAAGGGAACTACAAGCTTACGCGTCATGTTGACATCTCCTTAATCTCGAATGTTACGGGTGTATCTGTTGCCAAGCCTTGCCGTGGAGCTTCACTTCCGAATAAGCACAGATGCCCTCGGGAAGATCGTTGTACTCCGAGCCGGCCGGCTTTTCTACTAATTGAAAGATCTTCTTATCGCCTTTCCAAGTGCCCATATACGTCTTGGGGTCAGTGATATTCAGGACCATCTCCAGATGGTCGTGGTCCACGCGGCGGTACCGCTCTTCCACAGTCATCTGGTCGCTGTGCGGAGAGCCATATTGGTCGAGCCAAGTGGACTCATCGAAGTTGTTCGAATTGACGACAAACGTGTCGCCATCCCAATGGCCAACTGCGTATCCGTACCAACGTGAGTCCGCTTCGTCGCCCGGAAGTTTTCGCCCATCCGTCCATATGTCGCGCCAAGTGCGGCCGTCCTCCAAGAACTGAATCACCTCGTCGGCAGCCTGGGCAAACCTCATTCCGGGACGAATGGGGTGCCACATGATACGCGGGAAACCCGTTGGGTCACACAACAGAACAGGATCATTCCAATCTTTTTCGTTCGGGGAAACTCCGTTGCCGAGTGACTTGCCATCGTATCCGGTCTTTGCCTTGTGAAACTTTTCCAACCCCCACGCCGTCATCGGCGGACGATTGTTGCTGGTTTCGTTCAGGGCGCCGGGTGGTAGCCCGATGTTGGTGATGTCCCAAAATCCAGATAGATCATGCGCGTCAAAAGGCTTGTTCGAGGCCGCCGGAGCCTTGGCTTGCTTACCGTTTTGAGCGGCAACGACTGACGACGAGGCGAGCGCTACCGTGACCGCAATCACCGCACCCATCAAGCGATCGAGCATCCTAGAACTCCTTTTCGCGCTGGCCACTAGTGGTTCATCATAGTCGATTTGCGGATCTGAGTCGAGGGGCGGCTTGGAACCCCCGAGAGCCGAGACCACGCCGAAAATGCCTGCCCGTTCTCTTTCGATTTCCTTGTGACCTCCGGTTCCGTTCTAAAACTGGAAACGCGCGATGATCTGGCCGACTCGCGGCGGAAAGGCCGTAGTTGTTGTGTTGATGGTTCCGAAACCGGAAACCGTCTGCAAGCCTGGCTGGCTGCAGGCGCCGTTCGTGCCGTTCGGCTCTTGACAGACCGGCGCCGCCTGGGGATTCGTGAGGCTTGGGTTGTTCAAATACGTGCGGTTGAATATGTTGACGAACTCCACCCGAAGGTTCATGCTGACTCTTTCCTTGATCCGGAACATCCGCGCAAGACCCATGTTCTCCACGGGGCGGCGCTCTCCGGCGAACTTCGTCGTATTCGCCGCACCACCAAACTGACCTGGGCCCGGGTTGGCCCATGCCGCGGGATTCAACGTAAACGTCGTGTTGGGATTGAAACAGTGGCAATTCAGGCTTTGCAGGAACAGAGCCTGGCCCGGCACCTCGTACTGCGGGTTGGCGTTGGGTTGGAACGTAAGACCAGCAATCGTAGCGGTATTGAGGTTCGAAGGGTAGCCCACGGTATTCGCGGCGGGAATTCCAAAGAGCGTTCCACTGGCGTATTGGAGAAAGCCGGTAACCTGCCAATCGCGAACTATTTGCGAAACCACCTTGTTTGAGCCCCACCTGGGCGTAGTGTAAGCCCAGGAGATTTTACTCACCAGCGGCTGATCGGTAGGATCAAGCTTCCAGGCTAGCGCTCGATTTTGAATGTCCGGGGTTCCCCCGAAGGTATCCATGTTCTTCTGCCACACGAACGAATAACTGAACTGAAAACCATGAGAAAACCGCTTGTTAACCTGCGTCTGGAGCGAATTGTAGGAAACGTCGCCCAGCGGCGCACTCAGAACACCGAGGCCGGAGTTGAACTGCGGGAACGGCCTCAACGACTGGGCCACGGTGGCGGTGAGCGGGAAACCGGTAAAGGGAATCTTATTCTGGAAGGGTCCCGCCGCGGCCGAACCGATCGGCGCCAGCAGGGTGGCCAAATTGGCGGGATTGTTCAGGCTGAGACCATCTTGGCTCAAAATGGCATTGCTCAGGTAGTTGAGGTTGGTCAGCGCTGCCGTGTACCACCAGATCCCGTAGTTCCCCACGTAGGAGGCCTCCACCACAAGGTCCCGTGCAACCTCTCGCTGGATCCCGGCGCTGTATTGATACTGCCGCGGCGGTCTTCCCCCGTTCGGGTCGTAGGACTGTGGCCCGCCGCCCGGAAGGACGCCGCCGATCGGGTAATAGCTGGAGCTCAAGTTGGGCCACGCAATCGTGTTCTGCGTAATCGGATTGCCGTTTACGGCTATGTTGCTCAAAGTCATGATGGGCGCGCCGGGAACCCCGGCGGGGCCGAACGGATTATTGGCTGAGGCGCTCCCGTAGATGCCGCCACCGAAGGTCCCGCCCTGACCGGTTCCGGCGTATACGATACCGAAGCCGCCCCGGAACACGGTCTTGGGCAAGAACTGGTAGGCGAAGCCGAGCCTCGGCCCGAAGCCCCAGGGATAGTTTTTCGCGAATTGGCAGTTGCAGGTGGATTGGTATTCGGTTGCGCCCGGATGGCCGCCCGCCGCGGCATTCGGCGCCGTCTCGAGGAAATTCGGAGAGCGACCGTATTGCTCCTGGTAATACGTCGAGAAGTCGTAGCGCAGGCCCAGATCCAGCGTGAATTTGCGAGTCACCTTCCAACTGTCTTGCGCGTAGCCCGCCAACGAATGCTTTCCGAAGCGCGAATCCGAGGTGGGGTTGATCGTGGCGGTATTGACCAGGCCCAGCAAGTAACTGGCGTAGGCCTGACCGGTGTGGTAAGCGCCAAGATTCGCGGCGCTGACACCCGAGACCGTCGTCACGGTGTACGGCATCGCCGTTTGCACGTTGCTGAAACCGAAGCTGCCCTGGAGGTCCGTGTGGTTGACGGAATAGTTTCCCTGAGACCGCAGCTCGCCGCCGAATTTGAAGGTATGGTTGCCCTTGACCCAAGTCAGACTGGCGATGGAGTTGAACTGGTTATAAATCGAATCGGTGCGCCCCGTGTTGCCGATTCCCCCACCGCCGTTTGCCATGCCGCCGGACGTGGAATCGAGGAGACCCGTGAAGTTGGGAAAAGCGGATGGGAGACTGAACGACGGACTGCACAGGTTGAGATTCGTGCAGGCGTTGTAGTTGGGCGTCACCAGCGGCCGGCCCAGGTCGTCCGAGTTGTATCCGATGCCCAAATGCAGCAGCAGCGTCGGCTGGAGAGTGCGGTCGTAGTTCAAGCGGAGCGTTTTCGCATAAATACCGCCGCCGAACGTATCGGAGATGGGCTGAGCCATCCCGTCGTCGCCGTAGCACGTCAGGCAGTAGGTCATGGTGCGGTTCCAGAAGAAAGACAGTTTATCCTTGGGGCCGATCACCTGATCGAACTTGAGCGAGGGAACTTCTGTTTGCCGGTGCTCAAACTCCGTATTTTGAAAATTGTTGACCGAGCCGAGCGGATTGCAGGGCGGTCCCGCTACGCAGAAAGGCTGCGGGAGCAGACTTTGGATCTTCAGCGCAATCGGATCCAGGCGCGTTGTTGGGATGGCGTTGCCCATAAACTGGGTCGCCACCACCTGGCCATTCACTGTCCGCGCCGTGGTGGGATCGTAAATCTCATCCGCAAAGATGGCGCCGCCCAGCGGATCGGTCCCGATATTCCGGGGGCCAGTCGCCGTCCCGGCCGCGACCAGCGCTCCGGCGAAGTTGCCCTGGCGATATGCCGCCGTGGGAACGCTGGTCGCGGGACCCAACACATATTGATCCCGAATGTATTGCTCCCAGTTAAAGAAGAAGAAGGTCTTGTTGCGGCCGTTATACACTTTCGGAATCCACACCGGACCACCGAAGGTCATACCATAGTCATTCTGCGTGTTCGCCGGGTTTACCAGTTTTCCGTTGCCGTTATTCGTGAACGGCTGCCCGGCATTCAAGTATGCGTTCTGCCAGTTTTCGAACACGCTGCCGTGGAATTGGTTGGTCCCCGATTTCATGGTCACGTTGTAGACCGCCTGGCCGGCTTGGCCAAACTCCGCGGCGTAGTTGCTGGCCTGAACCGTCCATTCCTGGATTTGATCCTGGCCCGGCTGGGCCTGCGCATCTGCGCCTTGACCCAGGGCGTTGGTTGCATCCATGCCGTCAATCAGAACAGTCTCCGATCCACCCCGCCCGCCGTTAATTTGGTCGGGAGATCCGACGGCGCCAGGAGTCGGCGGCGCGAAATAGGCCCCCGGCACCAGCGCAAGAAGGTTGTACGGATTCCGGATACCCGCGCCATTGGTCCCGATCTCCAGCAGCGGAAGAGTGTCCATGGTCTGCGTAGAGATCGTATGGCTGATGTCGCCGCTTTCGGTCTTGAGCATCGGAGCTTCCGCGTTCACCGTGATCGACTCCGTGGTGTTGCCGACCGCCAGCGTGGCGTCTACACGGATGGTTTGCGCCGCCTGGACGATCAGGCCCGGGCGGACGTATTTCTTGAAACCCGATACGGTGACGTTGAGAACATAATTGCCTGCGGGCAATTCGGCGATGGTGTAATTGCCGGTGCTGGAGCTCGCCACCGGAAAAATCGATCCCGTGTCGACGTTAGTGGCCTCAATCGTCGCGCCTGCAACCACCGCGCCTGCTGGGTCTACGATCGTGCCGGTAATGGTCCCGCGGTCGCTCTGAGCAAAGGCCGTCAAAGCGAACAGAATGGTGCTTAGAGAAACTAACTTCCAACGCATAGGTCCACCCCCCCACCATCATGAAATTCGACTTGAAAACGATATACCCTCGGCCTTTGGCCGTCAAGGGGGGCCTTCTACGTGTCGCTGCCACCGGAGCCCTAGGGATGACCCAGAAAGATCGCGACCGATTGGTCGTGTTGAAGAAGGCACAGAAGCGGCTGATCACGCGGCGGGATTAAGCGCGAAAACGGAATTGATAAAACGGCCCCAGTGGAGGCGGCTCGGGATATAATAGACGATCCCCAGGATGGAAAGAGAGGAAGTCCTGTTTGAGAGGGAGAAAGTTGAGAGGGAGAAAGTTGAGAGGGAGAAAGAGAAGATGAAGAACATCTTGTCGATCATGTTGATTATGTCGGCGCTTTTTCTTGCTTTTCCTGCCGCCGCGGGCAAAGTCGAAGGCGCAGGCCGGGAGTGGCTGGATGAGCACAAAGATTCTCCGCAAGTGAATGTCACAGGAACTTGGGAATCTCGCGATTGGGATAAGACGCTGAGCCTGACTCAGGCTGAAGGAAGCCGTGATGTGAGCGGCACGGACACAAAGTTCGAAATCACCGGCGCCGTCAGCGGAAAGAACCTTTATCTGATTTTTGCCCATGGCAATGGCAGTGTAGGTTTTTGTGCCACCTTGACCTCGGACTCGGAAGGCAGCTTGACTGGAATGTACTCTTATCCAGTGACCCGATTAAAGTTGGGTCATGGCCTTTGTCAATCAAAAGGTTATCCTCTGCGCCTGAAGAGCACTGCGGTCACTCCAGCGCCGCACAAGTAGGCGTACTGTGCCATGCAGATAGAAATTCTCTCTAGCGCGAACGCCGGCGCGGCGGGCTAAGAGCGGTAATTTCGTCTGTCTCCGGGCCGGACATCGACAAAATGGAGCTGGCGGAGGGATTTGAACCCCCGACCCTCTGATTACAAATCAGATGCTCTACCAACTGAGCTACGCCAGCTTGAAGGTCGAAGTCTCTTCACTCTATCAAATGGGAGCCAGGCCGCGTCACTCCTTCGCCGCGATTCCCAGCGCCTTCATCTTGCGGTACAGATGCGACCGCTCCAGCCCCAGCATGTCGGCCGCGCGTGTTACGTTGCCCTTGGCCTCCTCCAGCTTCTTCAGAATATAATCGCGCTCCGCCGCCTCGCGGACCTCATGCAGGCTGCCGAAGCGCTCGATGGGACGGTCGAAGCCGGCCCGGCGAGTCCGGTCCAAAGGGATGTGGCGCGCGTCGATGCGCGGCTGCGGATTCATGATCACGATCCGCTCCATCAGGTTGCGCAGCTCGCGCACGTTGCCGGGCCAAGGAAATTCTTCGAGCGCGCGCAATGCCTCCGGTGTCAGCTCCTTGGGCTTGCGGCCGTAGGCCGTGGTGAACTCCCTCAGGAAATGGTCGGCGAGCAAATGCACGTCCTCGATGTGCTCCCGCAGCGGCGGCACGTGAAACGGAATCACGTTCAAGCGGTAGAACAGGTCTTCGCGGAAATTGCCGCGCTCGATCTCCTCCTCCAGATTCTTATTCGTCGAGGCCACCACGCGCACGTCCACCTGGATCCATTCGGCCGCGCCCACCGGCTCGAAGCGGTGTTCGTCCAGCGCGCGCAGCAGCTTGGCCTGGGTCTTGAGCGACATGTCGCCCACCTCGTCCAGAAACAGCGTGCCGCCGTTGGCCTTTTGCAGCTTTCCCACTTTGTCCTCCACCGCGCCGGGAAGGCTGCCCTTGCGATGCCCGAACAGTTCGCTCTCGATGGCCTCCTCGGGGATGGCCGCGCAGTTGACCTCCACGAACGGCTCGGCCTCGCGCGGGCTGGCGGCGTGGATGGCGCGCGCGATCAGCTCCTTTCCCGTGCCGCTCTCGCCGAAAATCAGCACCCGACCATTCGTGGCGGCCATCAGCGCCAGCTGCTGGCGCAGCGCCTTCATGGGCACGCTCTGGCCGATGATCCGCGGCGCCACGCCGCCCGATTCCTTCAGCCGCGCCACTTCCAGCTCCAGGCGTCTTTGCTCCACTGCGTTGTGGATCACCACCGTGACTTTCTCGATGGTCAGTGGCTTCTCCAAAAAATCGAAGGCGCCCAGCTTGGTGGCCTTGACCGCGGTCTCGATGGTGCCGTGGCCGGAAATGATGATCACTTCAGGGCGGTCTTCCAGCGGAATCTCCTGAATCCGAGCCAGCGTCTCCAGACCGTCCATCCCGGGGAGCCACACGTCCAGCAGAATCGCGTCGTAGCTGTTGCGAGCCAGCTCTTGCAGGCACTCCTCTCCACTGGCCATGGCGGCGCAGACAAAGCCTTCGTCCTCCAGCACCCCGCTCAGCGATTCGCGGATGCCGGGTTCATCGTCGACGATCAGGACGCGCGTGGGCTTCACGCCCGAGCCTCGGCGTCCGCCTTCATGCGCGAGCCTCCGCCTCGACAGCCACCGCCGCGGGAACCTCGACGTAGAAACGCGCTCCCGCCGGCCGGTTGTCTTCCACGCGAATGCGGCCGCCGTGTTCGGCTAGGATGTGGCTTACGATGGCTAGGCCCAGGCCGGTGCCGCGCCCCTTGGTGGAGAAGTAAGGCAGGAACAGTCTTTCTTTATCGCCCGCGGAAATGCCGCAGCCGGTGTCGGCCACCAGCAGTTCCACCGTATCGGCGCCGATGGCGCGCGTGGCCACCAGCAGCCGCTTGACCAGGGCATCGCGCATGGCCTCGGCCGCATTGTCCACCAGGTTCACCACCACCCGCTTGAATTGTTCCGGATCCACGTGCACCGCCGGAAGATCGGGCGCCAGATCCACTCGCAGGTCGATGGCATCCAGCCTGCCGGCGAATACGTCCAGCGCGTTTCGAACCACGTTGTTTAAATCCCCCGCAGTGGGCTGCGCCGCCGGGAAGCGCGAGAACTGCGAGAACTCGTCGGCCAGAGTCTTCACCGACTCCACTTCGCGGGAAATCGTGCCGGCGCATTCGCGCAGGATGCGCTGCGAATCCGGCGGGAAGCCGCCGCGATCCAGCAGCCGCGCGATTCTCTCGGCCGAAAGCGCGATGGGCGTCAGCGGATTCTTCAGCTCGTGGGCGATGCGCCGCGCCACCTCGTGCCAGGCCGCCGCCTTCTGCGCCCGCAGCAGCTCGCTGGTGTCGTCGATTACCAGCACGAAGCCCAGTGCGGACAGGGGACCCGAGGGCCGCGCGGGCAGCGCCGAGACCGTCACCGCCAGGTGCCGCACGTGTCCGGGCAGCTCCAGTTCAAACTGGCTCGCCGCCAGCCCGGTGCGCTGCGCGCGCGTCATCAGACGGCGGATTTCCTTGGCGTCGTCGGCCGAAAATAAATCCTGAAGATGCCGCGCCGCTTCGATCTTCCGTTCCGGAAACAATCCGTGCAGGGCCCGATTCACGCGGCGGATGCTTCCGTCCGCGCTGAGCGAAATCACGCCCGTGGGAATACTCTCCAGAATCGCTTCGGTAAACTGGCGGCGGCTTTCCAGCTCCCGGCTGCTGGCCTCCAGCGCCTGCATCATTTCGTTAAACGCGCGAACCAGCGTGGCCAGTTCGTCCATTGCGGGGGTCGAAACCCGATAGCTCAGGTTGCCCTTGCGCACCTCGCCCGCGGCCCCCAGCAGAGCCAAAATCGGAACGCTGATCTGCCGCGATAAGATCAGCGCAATCCACGTCGCGACGAACAGAATGAACACCGCGATCAGCACCAGGAACAGCGTGTACAGTCTGCGGAGCGTGCTGTTATCCGAGGAGAGCCGTTCGTACTCGTGGATATACTGCTGAATGCTGCTCTGCGTTTCCTGGAGCTCGATGCGCGGACGCACTCGCACCACCAGTGCGCCGCCCCCGGCCAGCTCGGCGCGCGCCGTGAACAGTTGTCCGCCCTCTTTCTTGTCTTCATCCTCCGTGCACAATACCTGCCCCACTCCGCGGGAATCCTCCACGCTCAGTTCCGCGATACGGTTGCTCACGCAGGCCTGGGAAAGATCGGCGGCGCCGATCCCGCCCGTTTCCGCCGCCAGACCGTTGGCCAGCGCCTGCGCCCGGCCCTGCACCTCCTCCCCTAACGCTACCGCCGAGTGGACCAATTCAGCCCGGATGTTGTCGCCGGGCGCGCTGAACCACTTGGCCAGGCTGCGGTTCAGAATCACCCAGCCGAATAGAAACAGGAACACCACCGGCAACAGGCTCAGCGCCAGCGCGCCAAAGACCAGCTTGGACTGGATGCGCGAGCCCTCCCGCCCGCTGTGCCGCTCCAGATACAGCTTCACGGCGGTGCGGATCAGACGCACCAGCAGCCACACCGTCAGGATGAAAATGAGCGTGGAAACAGCCCAATACAGAATTGTTTGAGTCGCGTCGGCGGGTCCGTACTCGCCAAACTTGAACGACACCTGCCACACCACCAGCGTCAGC
>Ga0070733_10002040_pt1 | contig 14677 bp, 13 predicted proteins | sample Coa_R1_9_FD_66450 | JGI IMG/M metagenome (GOLD analysis project Ga0070733, IMG submission 66450) | Surface soil microbial communities from Centralia Pennsylvania, which are recovering from an underground coalmine fire - Coalmine... | ecosystem: Environmental > Terrestrial > Soil > Unclassified ... | reverse complement strand
TGGCGCAGCCGCAACCGGTGAACCTCGATGATGGCGGTGGCAGCCGGCGTTCCCAGGCCGCCACCGCCGAGGTCGCCGATCTCGCCGACCTCGCCGCGGCCGGCCAGCGCGTCGAGCACTTGGCGCAGCAGGGCGAGATGGGCGATCCCGGGCAGCAGCGGCCGGCCGGGAAAGTGGCCGGCGAAGATCGGGCTGGTGGCCGGGATCAGCAGCTCCGCCACCGCCAGCGCCGCCGCTGGCGCGGTGGCCGGTGCGGCTGCCGCGGAGCCGCCGGGTGCCGCGTGTCCGCCGCCGGACGGGTCGGCGCCCGCGGCGGCGGGTGGCTGGAGCGGCGACTCGCCCGCGGCGGCGGGTGGCCGGAGGGGCGCCCCGCCCGCGGCGGTTTCGAGCCGCAGCAGGTGGAAGCCGGCGCCGGGCTCAGAGCCGGAAGTCGAAGGGGATGACATGGAAGACCTTGATCGGTTTGCCGTTGCGGGTGGCGGGCCGGAACCGCCAACGGCGGACCGCCGCCACCGCCGCCTCGTCGAAGCCGTTGCCCAGGCCGCGCAGCACCTCGATGGCGCCCACCCTGCCGCGCTCGTCGACCTCGACCTTGAGCACCACCAGGCCCTGCAGCCCGGCCCGCTGCGCCGCCTCGGGATAGGCCGGCACCACCCTGCTGCTCTCGATGACCCGCGGGCCGACGACCTCGCCGCCTGCCGCGACCGGCAGATCCGCCGCGCCGGGCAGCGCGCCATCGCCGGCCGTGCCGGGCGGCGAGACGGCGGCGGCGTCCGGAGCGGGTGCAGGGGGCTGGGCGGGGACGGTCGAGGGTTGCACCAGCCGGTCGAGCATGGCCTGGCGCTCGCGCTCCGCCTGGCGCTCGGCGGGCGTGGGCGCCCTGGCGGGCGCGTCCGCCGCGCCCCGGATCGCCGCCTCCAGGAACAGCACGTCGATCGGCTGCTCGCCGTCGCCGGGCGCGGGGCCGCGCGCCGCGGCGAGCGCCAGGGCGCCGATCGCCGCGAGGTGCAGCAGCGCCGAGGCGGCGAGCGGCCAAGCGCTCCGCCGCCCGGTGCCCGGGCGTAGCGTCGAATCCTCGAACATCCTTGCGCGTCCGGCGGCAGCATAGCGCCGCCGCGGACGCCGAGGTGAGGGGAATGCGGCCCAGGCCTAGCGCACCTCGAACTGCACGGTGAGGTCGAAGTAGACCTTGACTGGCCGGCCGTCGAGCAGCGCCGGGGTGAACTTCCACTGGCTGACCGCCTTGACGGCCTCTTCGTCGAGCCCGAAGCGCATGGTCTTCAGCAGGTGCACGTCGATGACGTTGCCGCGCTCGTCGATGGTGGCCTGCAGCACCACGACGCCCTGCAGGCGGGCCTGGCGCGCCTGCTCGGTGTAGTGAGGCTGCACCTTGGTGCCCGGCACGATCTGTGGCGGCCGGATCCTGCCGCCGACCGGCAGCGGACGATCGTCGTCGCCGCCCGGCCCCCAGCTGCCGCTGCGGGTGCCGTGGCTGTCGCCGCCGGGACCGCTGGTCTCCGGGCCGGGCGCGGCCGGCGTCGCCGGGTCGGCGAGCGCGGGATCGAGCTGCTTGCTCGGCTCGTGCGGCAGCGCCTTGGGGTCGGGCTGGGTGAGCGGCGGCGTCGCCGGCACGGCGGGAGTCGCCGGCGCGATCGACTGCGGCCTGGGCGACGCGGCCTGACGGCGCACCGCGGGCGGTGTCCGCGGGGATGGCGGTGGCGGCAGCGGTGGCAGCGGCAGCTGGACCTCGAAGACGGCGGCCACCGGCGGCTCGGCCACTGCCGCCACCCGCCAGGTCTCGAAGCCGGCCAGCGTCGCCAGCGCCAGGCCGTGCAGCACCACCGAGGAGGTCAGGATCCAGGCCCGCCGGCGTTCGGCAGGCCGGCGGTCGTCCGGCGGGTTCATCCATGGGCTCGTGAACATGACGTTCTCCTTTGCCGTCTAGATGCTTGGACTGCGGGCGGTCTCGGGGAGTTCCCGCTCTGCCGGGACCTGCCGTATCGTCCCAGGGTGCCGCCGCCGCGGCACTTGAGATGCATGGGGTCGCCCCGCCCGCCGGCGGCGGCCCGCCACGTCGAACCGACCGGAGGATGCCGATGGACCTGAAGACCACGCCCCTGACCCGCACCGCGGTCGCTCCCGCGGCCTCTTCCGTGTCCCTGTCCTGGCAGAGCCTGGTCGAGCTGGGGCGGACGCGCGCCGCGGATCTCGGCGACCAGCCGCTGTACACCTTCCTGCCCGATCGCAGCGGCGAGGATGCCGTCCACCTCAGCTTTTCCGGCCTGGACCTGCGGGCGCGGGCGATCGCCGCGGCGTTGCAGCGGCTGGGTGCCGCCGGCCAGCGGGCGCTGCTGCTCTATCCCCCCGGCCTCGAGTTCGTGGCCGCCTTCTTCGGCTGCCTCTACGCCGGCGTCGCCGCCGTGCCCGCCTATCCCCCGCGCTCGGCGCGCACGCTGCCGCGCCTGCTGGAGATCGCACGCGACGCCCGACCCGCGGTCGCCCTGACCACTTCCGAGCTCAAGGCGGCAATCGGCGGCCTGGCGGCGCAGGTGCCGGACCTCTCGGCGCTCCGCCTGGTGGCGACCAACGAGGTGCCGGCCGAGGAGGCCGACGGCTGGAGCGATCCCGGCGTCTCCGGCTCGACCCTGGCCTTCCTGCAGTACACCTCCGGCTCGACGGCGGCGCCCAAGGGCGTCATGGTCACCCATCGCAACCTGCTGCACAACGAGGAGATGATCCGCCAGGCGTTCGGGCAGACGGCGGACTCGGTGATCGTGGGCTGGCTGCCGCTGTACCACGACATGGGCTTGATCGGTAACGTCATGCAGCCGCTCTACCTGGGGGCGCGCTGCGTGCTGATGTCGCCGATCGCCTTTCTGCAAAGCCCGAAGCGGTGGCTGGCGGCGATCTCGCGCTATCGCGCCACCACCAGCGGCGGTCCCAACTTCGCCTACGACCTCTGCGTGCGCAAGATCTCGGCGGCCGACCGCGCCGACCTCGATCTCGCCAGCTGGGACACCGCCTTCAACGGCGCCGAGCCGGTGCGGGCCGAGACCATGTCGCGTTTCGCCGACGCCTTCGGCGGCTGCGGCTTCGCTGCCGGCGCCTTCTTCCCCTGCTACGGCCTGGCGGAGGCGACGCTGTTCGTGGCCGGCGGCGCGGGGTCGGGCGCGGTCCGCGGCGCGCCGCGAATCGCCACCTTCGACGGCGCCAGCCTCGAGGCCGGCGAGGCGAGGGCGCTGCCGGCGGGAGACCCGACCGGGCGCACCCTGGTGTCGTGCGGCCGCTCGTGGCTCGACCAGGAGCTCGCCATCGTCGATCCCGCTACCCTCGAGCGCTGCGGCCCCGGCCGGATCGGCGAGGTGTGGGTGCGCGGCCCGAGCATGGCGCAGGGCTACTGGCACCGTCCGCAGGAGACGGCCGAGACCTTCGACGGCCGCATCGCGGCAGGGGTGGATGGGGCGGCAGAGGACGAGGCGGCGCCGTTCATGCGCACCGGCGATCTGGGCTTCCTCGACGACGGCGAGCTGTTCGTGACCGGCAGGCTCAAGGACCTGATCATCATCCGCGGCCGCAACCTCTATCCCCAGGACATCGAGCTGACGGTCGAGCGCAGCCATCCGGCGCTGCGCCCGGGGTGCGGCGCCGCCTTCTCGGTCGAGATCGGCGACGAGGAACGGCTGGTGGTGGTGCACGAGCACGAACGCCTGGCGAGCGATTCGCCCCTGGATGCGGACAGCGTCGAGGCGATCGCCGAGGCGATCCGCCGCGCGGTGGCCGAGCAGCACGAGGCGCAGGTGCAGCAGGTGGTGCTGCTGCGCGCCGGCAGCATTCCCAAGACCTCGAGCGGCAAGATCCAGCGGCGCGCCTGCCGCGCGGCGCTGCTCGGCGGCAGGTTGGACGTGCTGGGCGCGAGCACCCTGGGAGGCCCCGCGCCGGCGCGTTGAGCGGCCAGCGGCCAGCACCGGGTATGACGACGAACCGTGCGGAAGGTCAGGCGCCGCCGGCGGGTCCGGCGGCCGCGCCGGGTCCAGGTGCCGCCGGCTCGTAGCGTCCGCGGCGGATCTGCTGACGCAGGCCGCTGAAGACGTAGGGCATGGTTGCGGCGGTGCCGCGGTGCACCGCCCAGGCCGGCAGCCCGCCTCCCGGATCGGTGTAGAGCAGACAGGTGCCGAGCGTCTTGCCGTGGCCGTAAGGCACCAGCACCCACCAGCCGTGGTGATCCGCGACGTTGCCGGTCCCCGGCAGGTAGCGCCACCAGGCCAGCCACGCCGCGGCGGCTCCGGGCTCCGGAACGCGGCTCCTGGCGGCGATCTCGTAGTGCCGTTGGCCGAGCGGGAAGGGCAGCACCAGCGACTGGAAGCTGACCACCGAGCCGTCGGCCTGGGGACGCGCATCCGAGCGCTTCACGAACGGCACCCACTCCTGATAGTGAGCGAAGTCGGCCACGGCCGCGAACACCCGCTGCGGCGGCGCATCGAAGACGCCTCGGCCCACCTCCTCGGCCAAGGCGCGCTGGCCGGCCTGCCGGGAGGCGAGCAGCACCTCGCCGGCGGCGAGCCGCGCGGCCTCCGCGGCAGTGGGCGGCAGCGGCGCCGCCGGCGGCGGTCCCGCCGGGTCGGTTGCCGCGGGCGCCGGCCTGGGCACGACGCCCATGGCGCCCGCGGGCATCGCCGTTACCGCGGGAGCGGAGACCGGCGCGAGTGCGGCCAGGAGCGACAGCAGCAGGGGGAGCCGGCTCATTCGGCATAGTCTAGTGTGCGGTTCGCCGACCCATGTATTTCCGCAGTCTGGGGGCGGCTTCCAGGGAGGGTGGACATGGCAGAGCGTGACGGAGGCACCGGCGCCGCCGGCAAGCAGGCCGGCGCCGAGCGGCTGACCAGCAAGAGCGTCTTCGCGGGGCGCCGCATCGAGGTGCGGGTCGACCGCGTCAGGCTGCCCAATGGCAGCGAGCTCGACTTCGAGATGATCCATCACCCCGGCGCCGCCGCCATCGTGCCGCTGCTCGGCTCGGGCGAGGTGCTGATGCTGCGCCAGTACCGCTATGCGACCGGCGGCTGGCTGCTGGAGGTCCCCGCGGGCACCCGCGACGGGGATGAGCCGCCGGAGCTGTGTGCCGCGCGCGAGCTGCGGGAGGAAACCGGCTATCGGGCGGCAACGTTGCAGCCGCTGGGCTGGATCTGGACCACGCCGGGGTTCACCGACGAGCGGATCTGGCTCTACCTGGCGACCGATCTGGTGGGCGGCGACCAGGCGCTGGAAAGCGACGAGGTGCTGACCCTCGAGCGCTTGCCGCTCGACCGGGCGGTGGCAATGGCGGCCGGCGGCGAGATCGTGGATGCCAAGTCGGTGGCGGCCCTGTTGCGGGCCGCCGCCTGGCTCGGGCGGAGGCACGGGGTTGCCTGAAACGCCACCAAGGAGATCGCCGCTGCGGATTCGGCCGCGGGCCTTTCTCTGGGTCGCCCTGGGCCTCTGCCTCCTGGTCGGCATTGGCATCGCGACCCTGGACTGGCTCGGCGAGAGACGTGCAGGTCACCAGCGTGCTCGACTTGCCGACGACGAAAAGGCGCTCGCCATCGAGTCAGGGATCCAGCGCATCGAGTCCTGTGCGCCGCCTGACGCCTCGAGCACCGACAACCGCTGGCCTCTCTACCTGCGCGCGGCGGCGATGCTCGAGATCCCCGGGCCCAAGAGCCCAAGCGAGGCGAGCTGGCTCCCCATCAACGAGCTCCTCGCCGCCGTTGGGCTCAGGCAAAGGGTCGCAGAGGCCAGAGCCCTGCTCGCCGCGAATCAGGAGGCGCTCAGGGTCTTCGAAGCCGCGGCCGAGCTCCCGGCGGCGAACCTTGGCATCGACTACACGCACGGTCTTGGATGGCAGGCACCCGACCTCGACGATCAGCTCAGCCTCGCGAAGCTCGAAGCCCTCTCGGGACGATTGGGGCTGGTGGAGGGATCTCCAGCGACCGCGGCGCGCGCGATGAGAGCTCTCCGGGCTCAAGCCGAGACGTTGCGGCAGGAGCCTCTCCTGGCCGCGCTGCTGATCGCCCGATCGATCGAGATTCGCCAGCTCTGGCTCTTCCACGCCCTCGTCGAAGATCCTGCGGCCGACGAGGACTCGCTCGTATCGGCCCGCGCCCAGGTCGCGCATGATGACTTGGCGGTCCGAATACGACGGATTTTGGCATGCGAGTACCTCGGTTACGAAGTGTTCGAGGAGGAACCATCCCAACGAGAGCAGGCACCCTTCCGAAGCGGCCCTTTGAGTCAGTGGTACCGAAGCGTACGTCTCGACGTCCACCACGCGCTCCTCTCCTTGGCGCTGGCCGCGGCGCGCGAAAGCCACGTGCCATATGCCGTGCTACGCAAGCGACCCCCGCTCGCGGTCTCAGCGGAGACCGCGATGGGTGAGCGCAGCGCGCACTTGTTGGAATGGGATTGGAGGAGGGACATCGCCAAGGTTGACGCCCTGGTGAGCCTGCGCGACCTCGCGAATGCAGCCGCGGACATGCGTCTCCTCGGTCTGCACAGGGGCGCCTACGACGTCGGGAGTTTCAAACCGCCCTCAGATCGGGTATCGGGAACCGTGGCAACGGCGCAGGCCCGGCCAGATGGCAGCTTCATCATCGAGCTCACGGCCGACTTGGCTTGGCAGGAGGCCGGGATGTCCAAGACCGCGCGTTCACTGACCCACTGGCGACTGCCACCGCCTTAGCGCCCGGCCGCCCCGGCCGCCGCCAAACCAGCGCCCGGAGCGCCTGGTTCGTGGCGCGAAGCGGCCCGCCGGGCGCCGCCCGCAGGAGCCGCTCGCTCCGTGTGCAGGCGGGTCAAGGTTCCTCGCGGGTGAACAGGTACTCCTGGATCCCGTGGCGCATCAGGAAGGAACGGTCGAGGCGGAAGCCGCGCAACAGCTCGGCGAGCTCGGCGGGCGCATAGCGCGGACAGGGACGCTGGGAAGACGTCCTGGACTCGTAGGCCAGGTGCTCCTGGTCGAGGATGCGGAAACGCATCGGCTCGGCCGGGATCTGCTTGAGGATCGAGATCAGGGCGAACAGCTGCGCGCCAGGGCGGCAGAAACGGGCCAGCTGGCGGGCCAGCGCCGCCACCTCGCGCCGCTCGAGGTAGTTGATCAGGTCCCAGGTCAGCACCGCGTCGAAGCGTGTCTCCTCCGGGAACGTCAGCAGCTCGGCGAAATGGCCCGCGAGCCCCGGTTCGTCGGATTCGCCACCCTCGCGGAAAGGGCGCGGATCCCAGGTCTCCCGCGCCTCGCGCACGGCGGCGCGGTCGATGGTGGCGACGGTGGCGGCGCCGGGCGCCGGCAACCCGATGGTCTCGGCCTGCAGCGGCACGACCGCCGGGTAGAGATCCTGGATGTAGAGCTTGCAACCGAAACGCGACAGGAACTCGACGTTGCCACCGACCACCGGTCCGAGGTCGAGGATGTGCAGCCGCTGACCGGCCGTCAGGCCGCCGATCAGCGACGCCAGACCCAGCGAGCGATGGGACTCGGGACCGCCGGCGGTGGCTGCCGGCAGTGCCGGCAGCGCCGGCACCGCCGGCTGCTCCGGATGCTGGCGCTCCGGGCGCGGCTGGCGCGGTCCGGCGCCGCGTGAGGAGAACCAGCTCATCCTGCGCCGCCCGCCGGGCCGGTCAGCTCGCGGGGGAGCGTCCGCTCGCCGCCGGCGTGGCGGTGTTGGCGCTGCTGCTGGCCGCATGCGCGGCGGGGAGATGCTGCTGCGGGCCACCGCCTGCCGCCGCGGGGCTCGCCAGCCCTGTCGGCGCCGCGGACGGGGCCGCCGCCGCCGCACCCTGACCGCCCGGCGGCGCGGCGGCCGGCTTCGCGGTCTCCTTGGATTCCATGTCGATGCTGCCGCGGAAGCGGGAGCCGTCCTCGAGCATCACCCGCGGCGCCGCAATGTTGCCGCGCACCGCGCCGGACTGCCGCAGGATCGCCTGCTGCTGGGCAAAGAGGTTGCCATCCACCTCGCCCTCGACCACCACGGTGTTGCCGAACACGTCGGCACGCACGCGGCCGTTCTTGCCGATCGTCACGTTGTGCTGCTTGAGGTCGATCTTGCCTTCGACCCGGCCTTCGATGACCAGGTCCTCGTCGCCGCTGAGATCGCCCTTGATGAAGATGGAGGGTCCGATGGTGGCGGTGGCACGGTCGGCGCGCCTGGCCTCCACGGGCGCCGCGACCTGGCGGGGTGGCACAGGCGCCGGCTCCGGGTGGGACGGATTGTCGTCGGGCTTCTTCCAAACCATGCGCTCTCCTTCGCAGAGGATTGGTTTTGCAGGTTACGGAGGTGGTTCGGCGAAGTCAAGAGCTGTATGGCTCTTTTTCTATCGCTTCGAATGCTAGCCTGCGGACGTCCCCGCCGGACCGCCCACCAGGCGTGCGTCGAGAGTGATCTCGGTGCCGGCCAGCGCCTTGGACACCGGACAGCCCTCCTTGGCCTGGCGCGCCTGCTGCTGGAAGGCGTCGTCGTCGATCCCCGGCACGTCCGCTTCGGCGCGCAGGTCGATGCGGCTGATCCGCGGCCCGTCAGCGCCGGTTTCCAGGTGCACCGCGGCGCTGACCGCGACCCGCCGCGGGACGTGGCCGGAACGGTCGAGCGCCGCCGAGAGCGCCATCGCGAAACAACCGGCATGGGCGGCGCCGATCAGCTCCTCGGGATTGCTGCCCTGTCCATCCGCGAAACGGGAGGCGAACGAGTAGGGTCCCGACCAGGCGCCGCTGCCCAGCGACACCTTGCCGTGGCCCCCCTTGAGACCGCCTTCCCAAACTGCATCTGCCTTGCGCACCGGCATCATGGCTCTCCTTTCGAATCGAGTGGGTCAGGTTCCTGCGGCGGGCGACGGGAAAGGATGTCGAGGCGCGTCCCGGCAACCGGAACTTTCCCCTGCCGGCCGCGTTTCGGATCTGGGGAGCCGGGCTGCCAGGGACCGCGTACGCATCGCCCGGGGATCGTAGCATCACCATGGGGAGGAGCATGACCGAGCGGCAGGCCGGCGGGGAGAGCCAGATGATCCTGGGCGGCGACGTCGGCGGCACCAAGGTCAATCTCGGGCTGTTCGAGCTCGGCGCCGGCAACCCGCGGTTGGTGTCCGCGGCCAGCTTTGCCAGCCGGGATTTCGCCGGCCTCGGAGAGGTCGCTGGAGCTTTCCTGCGCCAGCCGGCGCCGCTGGCCGCCGCCGCCGGCCGGCCGCTGGCCGCCGCCTGCTTCGGGGTGGCCGGACCGGTGATCGACAATCGCGCCAGCACTCCCAACCTGGCCTGGGAGATCGATGGCCGGGCGCTCGCCGAGGAGCTGGGGACGCCCGACGCGCGACTGATCAACGACCTGGTCGCCACGGCGGCAGGCCTGCCGATGCTGGCCGCCGGCGAGCTGGCGCCGCTGCAGACCGGCGTCGCCGAGCCGGGAGGCACGGCGGGGCCGGGCGGCCGGGGCGCCGGGAGCGGGACGGGCAACCAGGTGCTGATCGCCGCCGGCACCGGCCTGGGCATGGCGCTGCTGCCGGTCGTCGGCGGCGAGCGGGTGGTGGTCCCCTCCGAGGGCGGACATGCCGACTACGCACCGCGCAACGAGGACGAGACGGCGCTGCTGCTTTACCTGCGCCGCCGCTTCGGCGAGCACGTCAGCGCCGAGCGGGTGATCTCGGGGCCGGGGCTGGGATGGATCTACGAGCATCTGCGCGACGCCGGCTATGCCCCGGAGAGCCCTACGGTGCGCGCGGCGCTCGCGGTGCTCGCGGCTGGGGACCCGGCGCGGGCGATCGCGGCGGCGGCGCTCGCCGGCGGCGACCGGCTGTGCGACCGGGCGCTCGACATGTTCGTCGCCGCCTACGGCGCCGCTGCCGGCAACCTGGCATTGATCGGAACGGCGGTCGGCGGCGTCTATATAGGTGGAGGGATCGCTCCCAAGATCCTGCCCCGGCTGGCCGGCGGCCTCTTCGTCCGCGCCTTCCGGGACAAGGGGCGCTTCGCGGGCTACCTCGAGAGCATCCCGATTCAGGTGGTGCTCAACGACCGTGCCGCGATGCTGGGGGCGGCGCGCTGCGCCGCGGCGATGGTGACGGCCGCGGCCGCGATGCCGGTGCCCGTGCGGTAGGCCGGCTGGTCCGCCCGCCAGGATCCTTCGTCGCCGGCGCGACGGGGCAGGGGAAGGTGTGGGAGGAGTGTGCCGTTTTGGCGGTCGCGTCGGAGTGGCACGCCATTGGTGTGCGCGGGCCGCTCGCCGGCGGCCGCCGTCCGAGGGCTTCTCCCTTGGCAGCAGACCTGCCGCCACCGCGGCTGGCCCTGGCATCGCCAATGCATGAGCCGTGGCTCGGGACGGAGAATCACCTCCGATCGTTTTCTGACAAAGGAGCGCTCGATGCGCAAGACGTTCATTCTCACCCTGGTGCTCTGTGTGTTCGCCGCCATCGCGTACGCGCAGACCGGCGCCACGACCGGCACGACCTCCACCACCACCACAACCGCGACCTCGACCGGCGGCGGCGCCACCACGACCACCACCACCAAGCACAAGGCCGTCCACAAGCCGAGCGTCAAGGGCACCATCGCCTCGGTCGACGCGACCGCCAAGAGCTTCGTGGTCCACCCGGCGAAGGGCTCCGACGTGACCGTCAAGGTCAACGACAAGACCAAGTACATTCCCAAGGCCAAGACCTGGGACGACGTCAAGGCCGACGCCAAGGTCACCGTCTCCTATCACAACGACGGCACCGACAACTGGGCGCTCTCGGTTCACTTCTGGCCCGAGAAGGCCGCTCCCGCCGCCAAGACGACCGGCCGGTAAGCACCCCTTTCAAGCTTCAGCGTTCCTGACGGCGGGGAGGAGCGAGAGATCGCTCCTCCCCTTCGTGTATTCAGCGGCTCCCACCTGCGCGGCCAGACGGGCCACGGCGGCTTCCAAGGCCTGCCGGCGGCGGCGGGTTGGCCGCACGCCGGGTTCCCAGCTCACCGCACGGATCTCCAGGCGGCCCTCGGCGCGGTGGAGCTTGGGATCGAGCCTTCCCACCAGGCGTTCTCCTTCGAGCAGCGGCATCACGTAGTAGCCGTGGCGGCGTTGCGCGGGCGGCACGAACCCCTCGAAGCGGAAATCGAAGCGGAACAGGCGCAAGGCCCGCCGGCGGTCGCGCAGGATCGGGTCGAACGGGCAGAGCAGCCGGATCCTGGTGGCGGCGGTGGGCTCGAGCCGCGCCCGGTCCTGCCAGTCGGGGACGGCAAAAGCTGCACGCGGCGCCGACCCGTCGTCGGCTTCGACTTCGACGGCCTCGATCTCGCCGCGGGCCGCGGTGGCCGCGCACCAGGCCCGCGCGGCCGCGCCCGGGACCGCCTTCCAGAAGGCGGCGATCTCCTCCGGCGTCGCCGCCCCAAGCCGCTCGAGCGCTGTCCGGCACGCCCATTCCAGGTTCTGGTCGGGAGCGGGGCGGGGCGCGGCGAGGGCCTCCGGCGGCAGCACCCGCTCCGCCAGGTCGTAGAGCTTGTGGAAGCCGCGCCTGCCGGCGACGGCCACTTCGCCGGTCCACCAGAGGTACTCGAGCGCCGCTTTCTGCGGCGACCATCCCCACCAGGAGGTCCCGGCCGGGCCGCGCCCCTGCTCCGCGGCAAGGTCGCGCGCCAGGAGCGGCCCGCCACGTGCGAGCTGCGCGCGCACTCGCGCGATCACCGCCGCCGGCTTCTCGCCCATCCGCTCGCGCCACCAGGGCCGCCGCGGCAGCTCGCGGCGGTAGCGCTCGAAGCGGGCGTACCAGTGCGGGAACCAGACCGTCGGGATGGCGGACGCGTCGTGGGTCCAGTGCTCGAACAGCCGGCGCCGCCGCTCGAGCAGGCCGTGGAACAGGGTGCTGCGGTAGCCGCGCAGGCGTGGAGCCAGGATGAGGTGGTGCGCCCGCTCGACGACGTTGATGGAGTCGATCTGGACGTAGCCGAGCCGCAGCACCAAGTCATGGACGCTCTCGGAGGTCGCGCGCTCGGGGACCTGTAGCAGGCCTTGCGCGCCGAGCAGCAGGCGGCGCGCCTGGGCGGCGGACACCCGGGGCAGGTGGGAAGGCGCGCGGGCCATGCGGGTACGAGCTTAGAACGAAAGTACTCGTCGGCGAACCGCTCGCGGCGCCGAAGCGCTCGCCAGCCCGCTCGTCCGGCCGGCGTCGCCGGCCGGTCCGCGGGGCGATGCTAGGCGGCGACCTGGAAGCTGAGGCGGGGGTTCTTGCGGGCTCGTTGCAGGTAGGCCGCGATGTCGCGCACCAGGGTGGGTGTGACCAGGTCGTCGGCGGCCGCCTGGTGAAAGGCGACCAGCGCGGCAACCGCCTGCCGGTGGATGTCCAGGTTCAGGAAGAAAGGCAGCGTGCCCTCGGCGAGGCCGCGGATCTCGCTCCGCTTCCCCTGCTCGAGATAGATGGTGGCGAGGTCCAGCATCACCAGCGCCGCTTCGTAGCCGAGGCCGCCGGTCATGCATCGCTGCAGCAGGCTGCCGAGCCGGTGCTCCGCTTCCAGCCGCCGGCCGGCGCGGTTGGCGATGCGTCCCTCGAGCCATTCGAGCCGGAGCTCGCTCCATGCATCCCCGCCGCCGACGTGCAGGCTCTGCCGGCAGCTTTCGAGCTGATGCTGAGCTTGTTCGCACTGCCCGCACTCGTTGAGCGACCAGGCCAGCTCGTGCCTCGCCGCCATCTCGAGCGGCGGTTCGATCTCCCGCTCGAGCAGCGTCAGGCCTTGCGGGATCAGCTCGACGGCCTGTTGCGGCTGGCCGGAGCAACCAAGGTAGATCCCGCGGCGGATCAGGGCGCAGCCCTTGCGATGGAGGTCCTTGATGTCATCGTAGATCTCGATGACGGTTTCGAGCAGGTCGGCCGCTTCCTCGAACCACCCCTGGTCGCAGAGCAGCGATGCCTTGAGGTCGAGCAGCCGTGCCTCCTCCAGCGGGTCGGCCGAACCGTCTTCGGCGAGGGACTCGGCGAATGCCAGCGCCTGCTCCGCCCCGGCGAGGTCCGCGCCCAGACGGCGGGCGTTGCCCAGGTAGGCCCAGGCTCGCGCCATCATGTCGTGCACCACCGCCGAGCCGTAATAGCGGACGTCGAGATGGTCGGCCACCGCGATGCCGAGCCCCGCAAAGTCGGCCGCGGCGACGCTGTCGCAGCCGCCGGCGTCGCAGCTCCGGTCGAGCAGCAGATCGCAAAGCGCCAGGGTCTGGAACCGGCGGCTGGCGTGCACCAGGGCGCCACGCTCCGCCGCCGGCCGCTGCAGCAGCTCGCCGAGCAGGCGCGGCGCCGCGGCGCGCTCGGAGTCGATCATGGCGAGCCGTTGCTCGAGCTTGGCGAAGATGCGGTCGAAGGCGGCGATCTCGTTGACCTCGGTGGTTTCAGGGGTCTCGAGCGCTTCAGGGGTGCCGCTGGTCCCGGCGGCCCCGGCGGCCCCGGTGGTTGCGGGCATCGCGCCGGCTTCAGGAGCGTCGGCGCCGGCCGGCGTGGCGGCGGCGTTGGCCAGGCCCCTGCGGTCCTTGACGTTGCCGGCGAGATCCAGCTTGGGGCCGACCATGGGGCGGGCCAGCCAGGGTGCGGTGCTCGTACGCTCCGCCTGATGCCCCGGCGGTCCGGCGGGTCCGGCGGCCGGCCCACACGCGAGCGCCGCGCGCCGGGACGGGTCGAAGAGCGGCAGGGGAGTGCCCGTCTTGGCCGGCGACGGCAGGGTAGCCAGCGGCCGGCCGAGCTGCGACGGCGGCGCGGTGGTCGCCCCGGAGGTCACCGTCGCGGCCGGCAGCTCGGAAAGGCGTGGCAGCAGCGCATCCACGGTGCGCTGGCAGATCGCGCAGTTCGAGCGCAGGTGCTCCAGGATCCAGCGCTCGGTCTCGGCCAGAACCTCGCCGCGGACGAAGCACTCCAAGGCGTCCCGGTCAGGATGGTACTCAACCAAAGTACTGCCCTCCCTTCAGTGCTGCAAGCGAAAACTGCCAAATCCAGGAAGCCCCCCCAAGACTTCCTGTCGGAGCCATCCCAGCCCCTCAAGAGTTATAGTTGCTTTAAGGGCAAAAAAAGTGACAGTGGCGCGGAAAAAACACCGAAATCGTTGCATCGAGATGTCGATCCGGTCTCGGCAGGCCATTCCGGCAGGGTAACCGGCCTCCAGAACACCCCCCGGTGGTTTGCTCTTTTGCCGCATTGCGGCGAGATCTGGCGCGGTGCGGCAACCGAAATGGGGACACCCACCTGAAAAGGCGAAGGGGACCGGTTTCCCGGTCCCCTTGGAGTAGGGCGCGCGGCCCTGGGCCGCGGTCGCGTGGGAGGGTGGTGCCGCGGTGCGGATATCCGCCTTGGGGTTCCCGTCCGAGGGCGGACGCTCCTCGGTGGAGCCCCGGTAGGGTGGGCCGCGGACGCTGAGCGCCGCGGCCCAGGGGTAGTTATACACGAATGAGCACGTTTATGGAATAGCAATTTCACCAGAAGCGGTGGCTGGTGTCCCGTCAACGGCGCGAGCGGGGCGCGAACGCGGCGAACGGGGCGCGAACGCGGCGAGGGATGCGAAGGCGGGGAGCGGAGGTGAAGGCGGCGAGCGGATGCGAACGGGGCGAGCGGATGCGGCGAGGGCGGGGAGGGATGCGGAGGCGGCGAGCGGATGCGGAGGCGGCGAGCGGGCTCGGATGTGGCGGGCTGGCGCGAACGCGGCGAGCGGGACGCCGGA
>Ga0070733_10002039_pt1 | contig 14682 bp, 8 predicted proteins | sample Coa_R1_9_FD_66450 | JGI IMG/M metagenome (GOLD analysis project Ga0070733, IMG submission 66450) | Surface soil microbial communities from Centralia Pennsylvania, which are recovering from an underground coalmine fire - Coalmine... | ecosystem: Environmental > Terrestrial > Soil > Unclassified ... | reverse complement strand
CGGCGTTTACGATTCCTGTTTTCTCGGCGGTGGTGATCTAACTGGCGACGGCAAAGATGAGCTGGTCAGCGCCAATTGCCTGGACGGCAACATCACGGTCTATCTAAATAACGGCAGCGGTGTGTTCGCAAAAGGTGTCTATTACCCGACGCAGGGCAGCACTACGGAGATCGGACTTTCGACTCCAGCTGCGGTCTCAATCGCGGCAACGACTACAAGCGGTCACAACGACATTGTCGTTACTGATCTCAACGCTGCCGATATCAAAGTATTGCTCGGCAATGGAGACGGCACCGTCAATCTGCCAACCGTGGGCTACGCCACCGGCGGAGCTCCTCTGGTGCCTGCACTGGTGGGGAATTTCAATGGCTCATCCAACCCTGTAGACGTGGTTTTGCCCGACAACCAATTGAACTTCGTCTATCTCGAAGGCTACGGCGACGGAAGCTTCCGCTCCGGCATTAACTACTACGCGGAGCACGGGACCGGCTTTCAATCCGAGGCCGTGGCTCTGGCTTCGGGCGACTTTAACGGCGACGGTATTCCTGATTTTGTAATCGGCAATTTTGCTTGCGCGAGCTGCGCGACAGGCATCACCGTGTTCCTTTCGAATGCGGATGGAACCCTGCAGCAAGGCGTCAACTACTTTCCCGCCAAGAGCACGGGCACGATGCAATATCTCGCGGTCGCCGACTTCAACGGCGATGGCAAACTCGACATTGCAGTCACGGATGCGCAGAACGGAATCGTTCAGATATTCACCGGCAACGGGAACGGTACATTTAACGCTGGCCCGACTTTTGCCACCGATACCGCGGCCAGCCCTAATCCTGTTGGGATTGTGACCGCTGACTTTAACGGTGACGGCAAACCCGACCTCGCGATAATCAACAATCACGGTACGCCGGCCAGCAGCGCGAACGTCGGCATTTTGATCAACAACGGAACGGGCGGTTTCAATCCCGTTGTTACCTATCCGCTTTCGACGGTGGCGACGGAACTTACCGCGGCCGATGTGAACGCCGATAGCAAGATTGACCTCGTCGTGCCGCTTTATGGCGTTTGCCAGCCGGGAACTTGCACCGCGCCGGGCAGCGCTGTGGCGATCCTTTTGGCGAACGGCAACGGAACCTTCCAAAAAGAGTCGGACGTGTCCCTCGTCAATGGGTCGAGCACTTACCTCAATCCCTATGATGTAGCCGTGGCTGATGTGAATGGCGACGGGAAGGTTGACCTGGTCGTGACGATTCAGGATCAGAAGAATTTTAACCAGGGTATTGCAGTCGCGTTCGGGAATGGCAATGGGACATTCCAAACGCCGACGTTGCTTAGCAGCAGTTCACAAAATCCCCAATTTGCCGCGCCGCCGCTTCCCGGCTACGTGCAAATCGTCGATTTGAACAGAGACGGTATTCCGGATCTGGTGTACACGAACTCTCATTCGTCAACCGTGGGCGTGATGTATGGCGCAGGCAAAGGCGTCTTTTACAGTCCGGTGGAATTCGCCGCCAATCGCTGGGCATGGGGCCTGGCGGTGGTCGATATCAACGGCGATGGCGCGCTTGACGTAGTTGCAAGTGGAAACTCGATTGAGTTCTCGGGTGTTGCCGCGCTGCTGAATACTGGCGGAAGCTCGACTGTGTTGACAACGTCGGCGGCGCAAGTGAATGTCGGTCAGTCGGTCACTTTTAAAGCGACGATAACGGGCTCCAAGGTGCGTGGCGTGACCACCACTCCGACGGGCACCATGACCTTCTTCGATGGCACAACCAAACTGGGAGCGGCGGTGACGATCAGCTCTGGTGCAGCTTCACTCGCCACCACTTTCGCGGCGGCAGGAGCGCACAGCATCACGGCTCAATACAGCGGCGACATCAACTACATTCCTACTACCTCGCCAGCGGTGCAGGAGACAGTGGTGCAGCCCGCGCAGCCGGATTACACTCTTGCCTCAACCCCGACTACCCAAACGGTAAACCCGGGCACGGCGGCGACGTACAAGATCACAGTCACTCCCTCCAACGGCTACAACGGGACGATCAGCTTTCCCGCTACGGCTTGTTCGGCTCTGCCCACGGGAGCCACGTGCAGCTTCAGTCCAAGTACGGTGGCAGGTAATGGCAGCACAACCCTGACCATCACCACGACTGCTCCCACGTCCGCGATGTTGATTCCGGCGGATGTGAATTCTCACGGCAGCGGGGCTGGCTTAATGGCAAGCCTTACCGGTTTCGGATTGATGGGCATCGTTTTCGCTGGAGATCTGAGAAAGCGTAAACGCCATGGTGCGTTCCTCCTTCTTAGTGTTCTGGCGCTGGCGCTGATCTTGAGTTTAGTGGGCTGCGGCGGAGGAAGCTCCTCCGGCAGTGGTGGAGGCGGCGGTGGAGGTGGCGGAACGCCGTCAGGGACCTATTCGGTCAAGTTCAGCGTGACGGGTACGGCTGGCACGAACGGCGGCAATACAGCAGCACATCCGCTGAGCGTCACCTTGGTCGTCAACTAGAGTTAGGCAAATAACAAGAGGGCAACCTTAATCCAGGTTGCCCTCTTTCTTTTGCCTGCGACGGCGGGCAAAGGATGGCCCACTCTTCGGCATCACTCCAGGCATGTCACTGCTGAATCAGCAGGACGGGCTGCAATCCGACCGGCACCGTCCCATTGGTGATTGGCGTGGTATGGCCGTACAAGTCTTCATAAGCGTTGTAGGATGAAAGCCCAATCGACTGCAGATTGACCGACGCGGTGGTACACACGCCGGCGTTACAGGTTTGCGATGTATCCCAGATCGGCACGGATACAACGCTGGTTGGCGACGTGATCGTGCAGGTCCATTGCGTAGTGACCGATGCATTGGTGGCGCAAGATGCTACCTTCGAGGCTCCGCCGTCTGTCCATTGCACGATGCGAACGTAGGCATTGCCGGCAGCCGTCAATAAATTGTTGCTGGAGTTGAAGAACGCCGTCTGCGAATCGATGTCCCAACTCCACCAATAAAATTTCGCGACTTGCTTCCACATCTGAATCAGGTAGTAGCGCGCTACAAACGAGGCTTGCTGGTCGGGATCGGTGATGCCGGTTGTGAGTGTGCCGTCGGAGTTTTTCGCCGTGCCCCAGTAGCCTTCGGTATCGAAAAGGGGTTTACCTTTGGAGGATGCTGGCAGCAGAGAATTCAGGTGATCGATTTGGTTTCCAACCTCCTCGGCCACGGGACAGTCGCTCGGGCACGCGCCGGTGCTGATGTAGCCGTGAAATGCGTTGATATCAGCGTAGGTTCCGCCGTCGGTGCTGGTGAGATACGTACCCAGCCAATCGCCAGCCTTGGTGTCGTCGGTGGCTGCAGGCGTGGTGAACAGTGCGTTCGGATCCAGTGCAGTGACGGTTGTCCTCAGATCCTTGGCCATTCTGGCGAGCATGACATCGCCAGGATGTGACACTCCTGAACTGGAGCAGTCGACTTCTCCGTTCCATTCGCTGGGTATGTTGGGTTCGTTCCACATTTCCCAATACTTGATGGTTCCGGGGCCCACGTGTTGAACCAGGGCGGTGAGAAAGTCAGTGAAAATCGCGTCCGCTCCGGTTCCGTCGCAGTTTAAGTCCACTGGAGCATCGCAGATTCCGGGTCCGTTCTGCATCTCGAAGGCACAGCAGGTGTTGGGAGAAGCCGAGTTCTGTCCGCGGGAAGACGCCCAGCTGGGCGTGGCGTAAGTTGTGAACATCACGTCGGTGTGGTTGGCTTTCGCTTCGCTCAACCACTGATCCAACCGGGTAAAATCGTAGACGCCAGCAGCTGTGTTGATATCAGCCCACTTTACCGCTGCGCCGAGGCTGCGCCAACTGCTCAGCGGAATCCCGGTGGTTGGCCAAGGATCCTTAAGGACATTCGTGTTGATGCCAAAGAAGGTGCCGCTTGGTCCCGGACTGAGCGCATAGAGACCGGCTAATGGAGGGTTGGTGACGGTTCCATTGTTTCCTGGGTTGCACGCCGGAGCGACAGGAATTGGCTGTGGCTGCGGCGCGGAGCCGCCGCCGCACTGAGTAAGCGCGACCGCACAAAACAACGTGATTGCAGTTGCCAGGGCGGGACCAAGGTAGGAAACCTCAGGTTTCCCGTCAATGCGTTTTGCTCCGCGAAATCGCAACAGCGTAAGACACTTCTGCAACACCATTCACCTGCCAAAAAAAGGGGATGTCTGTACTAACGCTTTAAGTCCCTTGAGATGCGTAAACCGGGAACTTTGGACACTACAACATTGGTTTAGATGTGGGCTTTAGAGGTGAACCCGAAGCGGGGGAAATTGTTGCTGTGCATTCTGTTGACAGCCAGCCAGAGAGCGATCACAATGGCCGCCAGTTCTTTTCCCCCTAGAGATTTTGTCCGGCAACCGGGACCCTGTTCTGAATCGCAAATTCTAGTGACAGCCTTGTCGACGGAGGGACCCATGCAAGCGAGTCGCAGTGATCGCTTATGCTTAGCTGGAATCTTTCAACCATTGTTGAAACTTTTGCTTGCTGTCTCCTTGGTGAACTTGAATGTTTGCCTCGTCGCAGCTCAGACCTACACGGGCATGCTGACCTGGCACAACGATCTGGCGCGGACGGGGCAGAATCTTCAGGAGACAATTCTCAATCCGACGAACGTCAATTCCACAACCTTCGGAAAGCTGTTTTCGTTCCCGGTCGATGGGCAAATCTTCGGGCAGCCTCTGTACGTCAATAACGTGGCGATTCCCGGCAAAGGCACATTCAACGTTGTTTATGTGACGACGGAAAATGACAGCGTCTTTGCTTTCGACGCCGACGGCGTGATTACCGGCGCTCTCTGGTCGGATAGCTTCATCGATCCTGCCAAGGGAATCACGCCGATTCCCTGCGCGGATACGGAGTCGAATCCCTGTCCTTTCGACTCGGTGATTGGCATTACCGGAACACCAGTGATCGATCCCAGCAGCGGCATTATGTACTTAGTCGCTGCCACAAAAGAGAACGGCAAGTATGTGCAAAGGTTGCACGCGCTCGACATCACCAGTGGAAAGGAGAAATTCGGCGGTCCGGTGGTGATTAAGGCTTCAGTGAAGGGAACCGGAGCGGGGAACAAAGACGGCTTAGTGAGCTTCAGCCCGCTGCACGAAAATCAGCGCCCCGGATTGCTGCTGTTGAACGGAGTTATTTACCTCGGCTGGGCATCGTTCGGCGACGTCGCTCCATTCCATGGTTGGGTCTTGGGTTACGGCGCAACTAGTCTGAAGCAAACGGCTATCTTCAACAGTACGCCGAACGGCACCGACGGTGGCGTTTGGCAGAGCGGCGGTGGACTGTCGGCTGACGCGGCCGGCGATATTTATCTGCAAACCGGCAATGGGACCTTCGACGTCAACCGTGGAGGTAGCGATTACGGAGACAGCTTTCTAAAATTCAGTCCTACCCTCAGCCTGCTGGACTACTTCACCCCCGACGATCAATACAAATTGAACAAGGGCGACATCGATCTTGGGTCTGGCGTGGGCCTGCTGCTGCCGTCGCAGCAAGGAAAATTTCCCAACGAGATCATCAGCGCGGGGAAGCAAGGGCTCATCTATGTTGTCAACCGCTCGGACATGGGCAAGTATGATCCGAAGACGAATCACGTAATCCAAACCGTTCAAGGTTCCACGAACGGTTATTGGAGCAGCGGAGCTTACTGGAATGGCACCGTTTATTACTCAGGCAGAAAAGATTTTCTCAGCCAATATACTTTGACGAACGGACTGCTCTCCACCAGCCCGGTTTACCAGGCCCCCGAGAAGTTCCTGGCGGGCAGTACGCCCGCTATTTCAGCCAACGGATCGACCAACGGAATTGTATGGGCGATTGAACGGCCGGCGATGATGAAAGGTATTTTCCCGCCTGAGATATTGCACGCTTACGATGCCACAAAAGTTTCCGTGGAGTTGTATAACACGAGTCAAGCCGGAACTCGCGACGTGCTTGGCCCTGGAATCACTTTTTCTATACCTACGATCATGAACGGGAAAGTGTATGTGGGCACGGGAAGCGAACTGGATGTGCTTGGGCTCCTTCCTTCGCAATAAGGAAGTTTCAGTAGGCCGAAGATTTTGGAGGGCATTTTCCGGTGACGATTTCTGTTGTAATCTTCTGAAGCTGTTTTTGAGGAGGTGCTATGCGAATCACAAGGATTTCCGAACTCGCGAGTGCGGCTTTCGTACTCGTAGCTGCAACGTTGGTCCTCACGGCTTCTGCGTCAGCCGCCAGCCATGAGAAAGTGTTAACGGCTTTTGATTCCGCGCACGGAACGTATCCGTCGGCGGAGTTGGTCTTCGACGGGGGAGGCAATCTCTACGGTACGACTACGCTTGGCGGAACGCATAGTTTAGGCACGGTCTTTGAGCTGCAGCCTATCTCCGGCGGTGGGTGGAAGACCATCGTGCTGCACAATTTTTCTGGCGGGAAGGATGGCCGAAATCCCTATAGCCCGCTCATCTTCGACAGCGCCGGCAACCTCTATGGCACAACCTATCAGGGCGGCAATTCGTGTAATTGTGGCACGGTCTTTGAGCTGAGCCCGGCCAACGGGTACTGGAAAGAAAGGGTGATTTACAGTTTTGTCAGAGGCGGCGACGGTGCCAATCCCCACGGTGGCCTTGTGTTCGATAGCGCGGGCAACCTCTATGGCGCGACTTCCGAAGGCGGCGGTAATGCGGATGCAGGAACGGTCTTCGAGCTGACCCCTAATAACGGCAACTGGACCGAGACCGTACTCTATTCGTTTGCGGACCCCGATAAGGATGGAAGGTCCCCGATGTCGACCCTGATCTTCGATGGCAGCGGCAATCTTTATGGCACGACCGGAAGTGGAGGAGCGTACGCGCATGGCAACGTTTTCGAGTTGTCGCCCGGCTCAGGAGGTTGGAGCGAAAAAGTTCTGCAGAATTTTGCGACCGGGGGTTCCTACGCGGCGTTGGTGTTCGACAACGCCGGCAACCTCTACGGTACGACGCTCAGCGGTGGCGGGTATGGCTTTGGCGTCGTCTTTGAACTGACGCTCTCCAACGGAAGTTGGACTAACAAAGTAATCCATCAATTCTCGAATGGCTTAGACGGAGCCAGCCCCTCGGACCGTTTGCTCTTCGCTGGCGGAAATCTGTACGGCACGACATCGGCTGGCGGCGTGGCCCGCGACGGGGTGGTTTTCGAGTTGAAGCCGGCCTCGAACGGGAAGTGGACAGAAACGGTTCTTCACGCGTTCACAGGTTTGTGGGACGGGGCGAGTCCGTACGCGGGAGTGATCCTCGACTCAGCAGGCAATCTCTACGGCACGACCATGGATGGCGGGCATCTTAGGCAGGGCGTAGTTTTTGAGATCACGCCGTAATCCCAAGCATGCGGCCGGCGAACTGCTCATTGGTTTTCGAGCAGAATGGGTTTAGCGCCGACTGGCACTAAGCCTTTGCTGATGGAATATTTATTTCCGGCGAGGTCGCGGTAAGAGATGAATTGATCTGGAACCGAAACCCACTCCACCGCACATGAGCTGTTCTTGCAAGTCTGTGCCGGATCCCAAATGGCCTCCGCGACGTAACCGCCGGAACGGCTAAACTGGCAGGTCCAACGCGAGGTTTGCGTCCCTTGCAGGCAATACTTGGTCAATCGCGCTCCGATCATCCAGTCGGTGATCTGCTGGTAAGCGATGCCTGTGCCGCACAAATATCCTCCGCCGTAAGGCGAGGTACAACCGCTGCTTTGGTCCCATGTCCACATGGTTCCAAAACCCTCGGGCGGAGCCGAATCCCACGCGAACCAATAGAATCTCTGTAAGCCTGCGGAATACTGGAGAAGCAAAAAGCGCGCGGTAAACGCCGCGCGCAGATCGGGATCGCCAATACCCTCGTCGCCGTTCAGGCTGGCTCCGAAGGAGCCTTCCGTCGACCACATGGGCACGGAACTCGAGTGGTAGGCGGCGATCACTTGCTTCACACTCTTGATCAAAGGGACTACTTCTTCGGCGACTGGAATCGAATTTGGCGCCCAGACATAGGTGTGAAAGCTGAAGATGTCCACGTAGCTCAGGCCGCCGGCAGCCAGGTATTGTTGCATCCAGAGGGCGGCAGCAGTGTGTTTCCCGTCCGGCTTCCACTCGCCCGTCGGCGCGGGACTGGTCACGGTTGCGGAGGGATCGATTTCCTTAATGATGTTGTAGGCATCGGCTGCCATGCGCACAGTTTGGGCCATAGTGCCCTGCCAGTTTCCGATGGCATTGGGCTCATTCCAGATTTCCCAGTAGGAAACATGTCCGGTGGAACTTTGCTGATTGTGGTTCACGATAGCAGTGACAAAATCCTTCCAGATCTGGTCTGGTCCGCTGCCGTCCGCGTCGAGGTCCTTAGGAGGAGCGCACTGACCGGCGGGATTGCCGTGGCAACCCATCTTGGGATCCGCGCTGGCCCAGACTGGAGTGCGTCCGAAGGTGTAAAGAACGCTAAGATTGTGGTTCGCTGCTTCGCTTAGCCACATATCGAAGCGGGAGAAATCGTAGACTCCAGCCGCGGGGTTCATCTCAGCCCAGTCCGTGCCTGTGTTCCACAGTCGGATGCTGGCAATCGAGGCGGGTGGATAGGGCTCTTGTGAATCCGTCGCACTCATTGTCATGCCGAAATAATTGGCAGGAACTTGAGCCAACGCCCCGGCAGTAAGTATGAAGAACACCGCCCCAAGCAGAAGCGCGTTCTTTCTGGCGACTAGCTTTTCCGCTAAAGTGATGTAGCGGCAACCGCCGGTTAAATTGCCTGCAAGCGCGTTTTCTTTCGCAATAGGAGAGTATTTTTCTTGAATAAGCCCCGTCATGATGTCGGAATTGTAAGCGGTAACTCCGTAACTGCAATAATCAGTAGTACATGCCGACAGTACAGCTCCAACCAGACGAAAGACTCTGGGCGAAAGTTTCTTAGTAGGTTTATCTATTGACGTTTTCTTCGTTGACAGATTAGATAGGCTGAGCGGATCGAATCCGGGAACGCAACGGTCGAGAATCCGCGTCTGTTGCGGCTTCCTCATGCGTGCGGAACCCAGAGGTCTGTCATGAAACTTACTCCGAGAAACGTGGTGTTGGTTGCGCTCGTCATTTGTTCGTTCGTGATTCGGGACTTCGCTGCTGAGGGCTCGAAAAGAAAACTGACGATCGGACAAACGTATTGCACAGGCTCCACGCCCTGCGTGCTCACTTATCACAACGACAACAACCGCGACGGAGTAAATCCGAATGAGAGCGTGCTCAAAGCCTCAACGCTGAGCTCCAGCAATCACCCTTTGCCACAATGGCTGGCGACGACAGACGGACCAATTTACACCCAACCGCTCTATGTGCACCAGTTGCAAGTGAATGGCGTGGCCAAGAACGTGGTGTATGTGGCAACCGAGAACAACAGTGTGTATGCGCTGGATTCAGACAGCACCAGCAGCACGGGAACGGTTTTGCAGCAGGTGAACCTGGACAACGCCGGTGACCTTGGATCCGGGTACACGGAGATCGCGGTCCCATATACCGATTTGCCTAAAGGTTGCACCGACATCGCGCCGGAGGTTGGAATTACCAGCACGCCGGTGATCGATGTTTCCGTGACCCCTCCCGTGATTTATCTCGTCACTAAACACGAAGATGTGAGCAGCAGCGGAGTCAAGACCTACCGGCAGAAGCTACACGGACTTTTTGCCGACACGCTTCAGGAGATCCCAGGCAGTCCGGTCGTCCTGGATTCTACTTTTGCGGCAAACCATGCTCCCGGATTCAACCCTCTATACAACAACCAGAGAGCTGGCATCGCTCTGGTAAACGGCGCCAACAATACCGCCAAACTCTGGATTGCGTGGGGTTCCCACTGCGATGTTTCCCCTTACTTCGGCTTCGCCATCGAGTTCGCGTATAACTATAGCGGGACCCAGGAATTTTCTAGCAGCTATACAGTGTTTAATAGCGAGCAGGGCTGCACCGCCAAGGCCTGTGAAGGCGGGATCTGGATGGGAGGCGCCGCCCCGGCGGTGGACGGCAGCGGAAATGTCTATCTGGCGACGAGCAACGGGAATGATTCCGCTCAAGGTGGGGGCGAATACGGCGATAGTGTGGTCAAGTTGACCGACAGCGGTCTGGCAGATTTCTATACGCCGCCTGATTATAAGGGATTGGAGTCGGGGAAAAGCGTTATCGCCTGCACCAATCCCGCTCCTCAGAAATGTCCAAGTCCGTGCTCGCTCGACAGCACCGGACAGTACTGCCAGGTCGCGATCGGTCCCAACAACTGGGATCTCGGCGCGGGCGGAGTCGTGTTGTTGTCGCCTACGTTTCAAGTCAACAATCCGCTGATGGTGGCTGCGGGCAAACAGGGGATGATCTATTCCATATTCACTGGAAATCTGGGGCAGGTGGACAATCAATCTATGAAGCCGGACGAGTACGCCTGCACCACGGCAAACGCACCTGCGATCGGATCCATCGCGCAGTGCTTCCAGGGGTTGACGCTACACAATACCGAGACGACTCCGGACAGCGGAAGTCGTGGCGCACCGGCGTTCCTGGCTGGAGGAACCGGGAAGAATGTTCACAATTACCTATACGTGGCTGGCATCGAGGACGTTCTTAAGGCATATCGGTTCGTGAAATCAGGCGGCGTGGGTGCATTTCAAACCGCTCCAGCTGGAGCCGATCCGGCCCACCATTTCCAATACCCAGGCGCCTCCCCGGCGGTCAGTTGGGATAAGAGCAATCCCGCGAACATCAATGATGCGATTGTATGGACCCTCGAGACGGGCGGCTTTGGAAGGCCCAACCAGGCCGCCAAGGCGGCGGTTCTTTATAGTTACCGGGCGATTCCGACGGGTGGCGGCGAGGGAACGCTTGGCCCCGAGCTTTGGGACACATCAGCCTACAATGCTAGCGTTCCCGGCAACCCGGGGGCGGTCAAGTTTATCGTGCCGACAATCGCAGACGGCAAAATCTTTCTGGCTGGCGGGGCGCAGAATTACCAGCCCGGGACTACGAATTGTCCTGCGCCAACTACTACGTCGCAACCCCAAGCCTGCGGCGGCCTTGCCATGTACAAGTAGGTTTGATTTTCGGATAGCTCTTATGTTCGGATAACTCTTATAAAGGTGGTGGTGCAACGTCACCTTGAAGTCCAACTGATCTTCGAAGGTTGACGATTAGAGCTTATCCTTGGGCAACCCCAGGCAACCCCTTGCGCGGCAACTACGTCGAAAGCCGGTGGTCCGGGTGCTTACCTAAACCCTCAACACCCCCGGACCATCGAAAGCGATGAATTAATGCTCCGTAAGTTATTGGTGCAGAAGTTGTTAATCACGTTGGAGTCTTTAGTCACTAGGGCTTTGGACCTCTTGCAGGAAACTGCAAACACTTGTAACCTCGAATCACTTTAAGCGTGCCGTACACGCTAGTTACGCCGTCTCTGTTGACGCAAAACTTTGTAGCGATTTTGTTTCACTCCCCCCTCCGATTGAGGATCGGTCTGTGCCGTGTCCTCCCCTGGTGAAGAAGGCTGAGAACCAACGTTTCGGGGGAAAACAAGCTTTTCCGGGTCACGAAATGTGACTCAGAGGGCGAAGCTACAACAGGCTACCGTGTCGGGCGATTGCAGTCCTGAAATTGATTCGGCTACAGGGCTACAATACTGGAATCGGTCGAAGTCACACGACGACCGCGGCGCTTTCGCGAATGCGAGTTTACATGGATCAATCAAAAACAAGTCCGACGAAGAACGCGGAAGTGTCAGCCGCGAAGAGTGAGCCACAAGCGAATGCTGAGCAGGCGTTGAGCGCTCCAGCCGCAGCTTCAACGAACTCGCCGCTGCAACTTGGACTGCGCCGATTGCGTGCTGAGGCAGAAATCCACGCCATTGGCCGAGCGCTGGAGCAAACCGGGTGGAACCGCCGGCGAGCGGCACAACTGTTGAGCATCAGCTATCGTGGGCTCCTTTACAAGATTCGTCAGTACGAAATCACTTCCACGAGTGCATCAAAGCTAACAGGATTGGTGGAAAGCGCCGAAGTCGAGTAAGCCTATGTTTGGCGTCAGATCTTCCAATTTTCGGTTTGGCAAAACGAGAGCTGTAACTGGACAGGACACTTTATGAAGAACTGGTCATTTCCCGTTGGCGTAGCCTTAGCAGTTCTGGCTGCTCAACTGTTGTGTGCGGGGCAAGCTGATTCGGAAAAAGGCGCGGGCGCGAGTCCGGCTGTAAGCCCGACCGCTCCTGCCACCGCGAACGACCCGCAATTTCACACCCGAGACTCGCGCTACAAGATTGAGCCCGGCGATACCTTCGACATCACGTTCGATTTGAGCCCGGAGTTTAATCAGACCGGAGTGGCCGTCCAGCCCGACGGTTTTGTGACTCTGCATGGAGTCGGCGACGTCAAGGTGCAAGGGCAAACCGTGCCCCAACTCACCGAGACACTCCGAAAAACTTACAACAAGATATTGAACGACCCTGTGATTTCGGTAGTACTCAAAGACTTTCAAAAGCCCTATTTCATTGCCGACGGCCAAGTCGCGCGGCCGGGGAAATATGAACTTCGAGGCGATACGACTTTGACTGAAGCCATTGCGATGGCGGGTGGCTTCCTGGAAACCGCCAAGCACTCCCAGGTGGTGCTGTACCGCCGCGTGGACGATAACTGGACTTCGGCTCAGCTCATCAATGTGAAAAAGATGGAGGCCGATCGCAGCCTTCGAGAAGATCCTTTCCTGCATCCCGGCGACATGCTCTTCGTGCCGAAGAACACTCTTTCGAAGGTCAAGCCTTTCATCCCCAACGCCAATATTGGTTCTTACTTTCCGATTCCGTAGGGTTTAGTAGAGTTTTAATTTTGTACAGTTTCAAAGATACGAGTGTTTAAGGATATATATGAACAACCGTGATGTGACGCCCGTGTACGAAAGCGGAACCTTCCGTTTCTCTTTACGCGATCTTTTAGCCATCGGATTTCGTCGAAAACGGACTGCGGGCTTGTGCTTCTTTGGAATCCTGGCGGGCGCTATTCTCGCCGCCGTGTTGCAGCCGACCGAGTATCGGGCCACCACCAAGTTCCTGGTGGACCGCGAACGAATGGACCCAATCGTTAGCCCCGAGCAAAACGCTCCAATGTCGATCCACGACGAAGTGACTGAGGAAGAACTCAATTCTGAAGTCGGGCTTTTGGAGGCGGACGACGTGTTGCGGCAGGTGGTGACGGCTTGCGGCCTCGACCAGCACAAATCGCTTTCCGAGTACATTTTCGGTCCCGCAACTCCAGATAAAAGGATGGCGAAGGCAGTGGCGCGGTTGGCGTCAGATCTCAAGATCGAAGCGGAAAAGAAGAGCCACCTTATCGATGTTAGCTATACGTCGGATGATCCGCAATTGGCGGCAAGTGTTTTGCGAACTCTGGGAGACGCTTACATTCAAAAGCACGTGGCTGTGCATACGCCGCCGGGACAGGTGCAGTTTTTCGATGAGGAAACTGAGCGATATAAGAAAGATTTGAGCGGCGCCGAGGCACAGCTGAGAACGTTTTCCGAACAACAGGATGGGGTTGCCCCTCAATTGACCAGGGACATCACGCTGCAGAAGTTGAGTGAGTTCCGCTCCAGCTTGCAGCAAACCCGAGCCGATCTGGCAGGCACCGACCAGCGTATCAAGACACTGGAAAAGCAAGCTGGAATCACCCCGGAACGCCTGACAACTTCCATGCGGCAGCAAGACGATTATCAGGTGTTGCAAGGTCTGAAGAATACTTTGATGACCCTGGAACTCAAGCGCACCGAACTGCTGACCAAGTATCAACCGACCTATCCCTTGGTGCAGGAAGTAGACAAGCAGCTTGCGGATACTCAGGCTTCGATCGCGGCGGAAGAAGCGAAGCCGATCAAAGAAGAGACAACCGATCGAAATCCGACGTATGCCTGGATCAACGAAGAATTGGCCAAGGCCAAAGCTGAACACAGCGCTTTGGAGGCGAGGGCAACTGCGCAGCAAGCCATCGTCGCAACCTACGAAACCCAGGCTCGCGACCTGGAACAAAAAGGTCTTGTGGAACAGGATCTGCTTCGCAATATCAAGACGGACGAAGAAAGCTACTTGTTGTATCTGCGCAAACGTGAACAAGCCCGCATGACTGAGGCCTTAGATCGCACCCACATTGTCAACGTAGTGGTTGCGGAACCCCCGGCCGTCCCCACCCTGCCTTCCAACTCCCGTTTTCTGGTGTTCTTGATGGGAATGTTTATCGCCGGCTCCGTGGCGGTTGGCGCAGTGATCATCCAGGAGCGATTCGATCCTTCCTTCCGTACGCCTACGGAAGTGTCCACAGAACTTAATATTCCTGTACTCGCGGCGGTCCCACAGAGTTTTGAGAGTTTCCGTGGCAGCAGAACGGACGGCGCGTACTCCGAAACTATTCCCCTACCCTCCGCGGTTGGCGAACGAAGCAGTAGCTAAGTCAGGGAAAGGGAACACCGGTCATGAGCAAAAACTTCGAACTGTTGTACCAGATGCAAAAGACGCAGGAGATGCTGCCGTCTGATACCGAGCCCATAGCTGCAACCGTCCTGCCCGCGGAGGCGTTGACAAACACGCCGACCTTGGAGATCGACGGGATGGCGCGGGATGAGATCAGCAAACTGGTGCACCGGTTGTTCCT
>Ga0070733_10002038_pt1 | contig 14683 bp, 12 predicted proteins | sample Coa_R1_9_FD_66450 | JGI IMG/M metagenome (GOLD analysis project Ga0070733, IMG submission 66450) | Surface soil microbial communities from Centralia Pennsylvania, which are recovering from an underground coalmine fire - Coalmine... | ecosystem: Environmental > Terrestrial > Soil > Unclassified ... | reverse complement strand
TCAATTCGGGTGACATCGTGGCGATCGCCGAAGTGGTGCGCGATCTTTATCGCTCGGAATCGCAGCCGGAGCAGTCCTACAGCGAGCGTCAGCTTTATGAAGCGGCGCTTGATCGCCTGTCGCGTGAAATCGCCGTCGTGCAGCACGTGACGGAAACGGAAGCTGTGAAGGAAATCGAAAGCCAGCTCGCCAAGAGCCCGCGCCGCGGCGTCAAGACCGAGGCGGAAGTCGAGGCCGATGGCGAGGCGGATGCTGACGGCGAGGCCGACATCGATGGCGACGATACTGCGGTTGCGGACGAAGCGGCGTAAAGCTGATCTCGCGAACCTTTACAATCAAAGCCCGATCGCAAGATCGGGCTTTTTTTGATTTGTCACTTGGCGGTGATGTGGCGTCTTGCGCTGCTGCGCTCCCTCTCCCGCTTGCGGGGGTCCGAGGCGAGCAGGCTCGCTCTCGAGGTTGGGGTGTCGCTGCATAACGGATGGCCTAGTCTAGAGTTCGCGGAAGGATTTCCCCCACCCGCGCGCTCTATCGAGCGCGCCGACCTCCCCGCAAGCGGGAGAGGTAAGCTCAATCCACTACAATCTTCACCCGGTCGCCGGCATTCACGGGAGGAGTTCGAGCGGTATTAGTATTTCTTTCATATCTAATGCAATTGTTACATATAAAAGAGAAAGCATGTCTTTGAAGTCGATGTCGGGCGATCGGATGTTGTTGGTGCTGGCTGCGCTTGCCAATCCGCATTGTCTGCGCATCGTCGGCGCCCTGCAAGCCAACGGCCGAAATTATGTAAGCCGGCTTGCGCGCGAGGTTGGGATCAGCCGGCCACTGCTGCACCTTCATCTGCAAAGGCTCGAAGAAGCAGGGCTCGTCCAGAGTCGGTTCGAGCTATCGAGCGACGGTAAGGCGCTCAACTATTTCGAGGTTGCGGAGTTCGGCTTCGAGCTGAGCCCGTCAACCGTTGCAGAGGCGACCAAGTCGCTATCTGCGTCCCCTGCAAAATCAGGATAGCCAAGGAGTCCAATATGGCCGAGCACACGAAAATTTTTTTACTTCTGACGATCCTTGCCCTGGTGATGCTTACCTTCATCTTCGGCATGAAATATTTCGTGGCCGGAAGACAAGCGCGTCTTCGTCTTGTCAGCGAGGGGGCTTATCGCGAGCTCGCGGAAACGAGCGCTGCCGCGTTGTCTGCAAGCGCCGCATCCTTGGCCGCCGTTCAGACTGATCTTGCCGAGATGAAAGCCAGACTTTCAGTGATCGAGAAAGTCCTGCGGGAGGTTGGGTGAAGTTGCAAAGGCCTTCGATGCGCCAGCATCGAACTAAGATGTGCAGCAATTGCACATCGGAGAATCCCGAGATCCCGGGCTCGCTTCGCGCCCTCAGGTGCGCAATTGCGCCCAGGGATGACGTGCTTTCGCACGTCAATCCACCACGATCTTGACGCGGTCGCGCGCCTTGACCTGGGCATGGGCCTCAAGCCCGTTGAGGACGCGGAAGCGTTCCGCCGGGCGGTCGACGCCGGCCATCCGATGCGACAGCGATTCTACGGTGTCGCCGGGCTGCACGTTGATGACCTTGATCCGCAGCGGCCGCGCCGCCTGAATCTCGTCGAGGGAAAGGCGGCGGAAGGAATTCACGGTTTCGCGCGCATTGCGCTCGCTCTCGGTGGTCTTCTGCTTGGTCGCAAAGATGAAGCGGTAGACGTCGCTGCCGAAGCGCAGCGCATAGACCTTGAATTGCCATTGATCGCCGTGGGCGACCGCCGCTGCCGCCGGGAAACCGTTGATAGCGATGTCCTCGGTCGAGGCCTTGTCGACATTCTCCATCCAGCCGGAATTGAGATAATCGCCAAGCGACTGTTCCGCCGGAACGCGCACGACGTCGAAGCGCATCGCCTGGCTGCCGCCCTCGCGTACGCCGATCACGGCCTGGGCGGTATTGTCCAGAGTGAAGTTTTCCGGCGCCAAGAAAGTGAATCCAAGTTTGGGATGCAGGAATCTCCGTCCGCGCACGAAGCCTTCGCTCGGGTCTTCGCCGTAGACGATGCTGTCGATCGCCGCGAGATAGATGTCGCGGTCGCGTTCGTTGGTGTCCGGCGAGGTGTACTGCCGCGCGGTGCTCTGGGCGTTGGCCACCCGATCGGGGGTTGCCGGGTGCGAGGACAGGAAGTCCTGCGCGCGCGGATCGACCGAGGTCTTTCCCGCTTTCAATTGGGCGTTGCGCTCCATCGCCGACAGGAAGCGCGCCGCGCCATAGGGATCGAAATGGGCGCGCGCCGAGATCTTGACGCCGATCTCGTCAGCCTGGAACTCCTGAGTGCGCGAGAAACTCGCCATCGTCAGCTTGGATTTTGCCAGCGCCAGCGCGGTCGAATCGGGGTCGTCGCTCCATTCGGTCATGACGCGGGTGACGACCGCGGCCTCGCGCGCCTTGTTCTCGCGGATCGATGCGTGCTTGGCCAGCACATGGGCCATCTCGTGGCTCAGCACCGAAGACAGTTCGGAAGTGTCGCATGCGAGCGCGACCAGGCCGCGCGTCACATAGAGCTGGCCGGTCGGAAGCGCGAACGCATTCACCGCGCCTGAATTGAGGATCGTGACCTTGTAGGGTTGATCCGGGCGATCCGAGGCTTCCACCAGCCGATCGACGGTCTTGCCGATCAGGGCTTCCAGTTTCGGATCGTCATAGGCCCCGCCATAGGAGGATAGAATTCGCTCATGCTCCTTTTCGGCCGCCGGGCTTTGCAGGACGGTGCGGTTAGGTTTGGCAGCGCCAGGCGCCGCGGGGCTCGCGGTCTGGAACCGGGTGATGTCGCCGCAGGCGGCAAGCGTGAGCGCAGCGCCCAGCACCATGGGCGCAGCCCAAAGCCTGCGGCTCATCCATCCCTTGCGCCGTCCCGAATTATCCACCACGACAACTATACTCTTGTTCCCCAGCGAGCTAATTCTCGCCCAAAAGCTCGATTTGCTCCACCCGGAGCACTTCAATTCGCGGCCCACCACGCGCCTCGACGAAGCCCCGAACGCGAATCCGCCGATTTTCGAGGGACTTAGGTACCAAGCCCGCCGCCTCGAAAACAGGTATCACCCGCCTCGAAATAGTCACAGCAAAATCCCGTGTCCAGTTCCGTCCAAAGTTGAGGTAGGTGGTTGCCCCCGCCTGCCGGACCGACAAGACTTTGCCCTCGACCAAAGTAAGACGCCCCATCCCGGCCAAAATATCGCCCGGACTTTCAGAGTTTTTTATGGCCGAGGGATCGGCCCAGACGCCAAGTTTGGCCTGGCGGGCGGCCGCCTCCGCGGCCATCAGGAGCGAGGCACACGCCTTGTCAGTCACGGTGGCGGAGGCGAGCGCCTCTCCTTGTGCCAAGAGCTCTCCCTGCAGCAGGGTCTTGGCAGGAACCAGGAATACGAAAGCCGGCTGGCGGCCATAGCGGTCGGGCGTGTCGTCGTCTCCGCGCAATTCGACCTCGCGCCCGGTCAATATTCTGGCCAGAGCCTGCGTGCGGGATACGCCTTGTTTCTCCGAGGCGATCGGCTCGATGCCGGCAAGACGAACCTCGCGGCCATCCTGCAGGCGAAAGCTGCGCGCATCGATGATGCCGGCGACGCGCCCCCCGCCTTGCGGTTCAAAGGCACAGGGGGAGGCGATCGCCGGACCGGCGGTAGCAGCAAGCAGAACGACCGCGGCAGGCGCAATCCCCGCCGGGCGCCGAAATTGAAGTCGGGTTGAGGTTGCCGAGGCGCCCATGGAGTCCCGTCTGGCGTCCTGTTCGCACCAAGACTTCGTTCAATTCAACCGAAAGAGGCAAATGGCCGCGGCTTGCCGCTGCCCGGCGCTTGCGGCATGATCGCGATAATGGAAATAGCGATTGCAGTCAAAGCGGCAGTTCGACAGGAGGCTTCCATGAGACGGGTTCTTTCCGGCATTCTCGGTGCGGTGCTGGCGACCGCGGCGAGTGCGGCGCTGGCGCAAGACAAGCCTCCGCTCAAGCTCGGCGGCATCCTCGACATGTCCGGGCTTTACGCCGACATCACAGGCGCCGGCAGCGAGACAGCCGCGAAAATGGCGGCGGCGGATTTCGGCGGCGAGGTGCTGGGCCGCAAAATCGAGATCGTCACGGCCGATCATCTCAACAAGGCCGATCTGGCCGCCAACATCGCCCGTGACATGTTCGACAATCAGGGCGTCGAGATGCTGTTCGACGTTGCGGCTTCCGCGACCGCGCTGGCCGCGCTCGAGGTCTCGAAGGCGCGCGGCAAGATCAACATGTTCAACGGACCCGGATCGATCCGCCTCTCCAACGAGGCCTGCGGTCCCTACACCGTGCACTATGTCTTCGACACTTTCGCGCAGGCCAATGTGACGGGACTTGCCGCGGTCGAGCAGGGCCTCGACACCTGGTTCTTCATCACGGTCGATTACGCCTTCGGGCAGGATTTGGAGAAAGACACGATCAACGTCGTGCAGAAGGCCGGCGGTAAGGTGCTCGGCAGCGTCAGACATCCGCTCAACACCTCGGATTTTTCGTCCTATCTCCTGCAGGCGCAGGCTTCCAAGGCCAAGGTGATCGGGCTCGCCAATGCCGGCGGCGACACCATCAATACGATCAAGCAGGCGGCCGAATTCGGCGTGATGAAGGCCGGCCAGAAATTGTCGCCGTTGCTCGTCTTCGTCACCGATATCGACAGCGTCGGGCTTGAGACCGCCCAAGGATTGCTGCTTTCCGAAGCCTTCTACTGGGACCTCAACGACGAAACCCGCGCGTTTTCCAAACGTTTCATGGACAAAGTCGGCCGGGTGCCGAGCGCGGCGCAGGCCGGCGTCTACTCGTCGGTGACGCATTACCTGAAGGCCGTGAAGGCCGCCGGCACCACCGACTCCGCCGCCGTCATGAAGATCATGAAGGAGACCCCGATCAACGACATGTTCGCCAAGAACGGCCATATTCGCGAGGACGGGCGCATGGTGCATGACATGTATCTGTTCGAGGTGAAGAAGCCGTCGGAGTCGAAGGGCCGCTGGGACGACTACAAGCTGCTTGCCACCGTCCCCGGCAGTGAGGCATTCCAGCCGCTCGAATTGTCACGCTGCCCGCTGGTGAAGAAGAAATCCTGAAGGCGCCGCGCGGCAGTCGTTCCGGGGCGATGCGGAGCATCGAACCCGGAATCTCGAGATTCCGGGTCTGGCGCTTCCGCACCATCCCGGAATGACGGCAGAAAAACCATCAACAAAGGCGCCACCCATGAACAACGACATCGTCCTGCAACACCTCGATTCCGGCCTGCTCACCATCACCATGAACCGTCCCGACCGGCGCAACGCGCTCAACGCGGACATGACGCTGGGGCTGGTCGAGGCGGCGCGGCGCGCGGCGGAGGATCACGAGGTCCGCGCCGTTCTGCTCAAGGGAGCGGGTGGCACGTTCTGCGTCGGCGGCGATGTGAAGTCGATGGCGGAAGGGCGGGCGCCGATGCCGTTCGAAGCCAAGATGACCAATCTGCGGCGCGCCATGGAAGTTTCCCGCATCCTGCACGAGATGTCGAAACCCGTGGTGGCGCAGCTCGATGGCGCGGCCGCCGGCGCCGGCCTTTCGATCGCGCTCGCCTGCGATCTGCGCGTTGCCTCCGCGTCGGTGAAGATCACGACGGCCTTCGCCAAGGTCGGGCTGTCAGGCGATTACGGCGGGACCTATTTCCTCACGCAAATGCTCGGTAGCGCCAAGGCGCGCGAGCTCTATCTGATGTCGCCGGTGCTGACCGCGCAGGAGGCGCTGGCGCTTGGCCTCGTGACGCGGGTGGTCGCCGATGCGGAGGTCGAGACGGCGGCGCATGAACTTGCGATGTCGCTGGCGCAGGGGCCCTCGATTACCCTTGGCTACATCAAACGCAACATCAACAATGCCGAACGCCTGCCGCTGGAAGTCTGTTTCGACGCCGAAGCCTTCCATCATTCGCGCGCCGGCGAGACCGCCGACCACAAGGAAGCCGCGAGGGCCTTCGTCGAAAAGCGCAAGCCGCTGTTCCAGGGCCATTGAGCGGCAGGGGTCGCGGCGGTGACGGGCGCGGGCTACGTCAGGCTTCGCCAAATCTGCCTGGCGGCGCGGCATCTCGAACCGCTGATCGGCGATATAGCCGCCATCATGGGGCTTTGCGTCTGCTATCGCGACGGCAATGTCGCTAAATATGGCCTTGAGAACGCGCTGCTCCCGGTCGATACCATTCTCCTCGAAGCGGTCGCGCCGCTGCGAGACGGCACCGCGGCGGGCCGCTTCCTCGACAAGTCCGCCGGCCGCGGCGGCTATATGGCGATCTTCTGCTGCGACGATCCCGATGCACGCGCGGCGCGCGCCGCGAAGATGGGCGTGCGCATCGCCAACGTCATCGATCACGCGCCCTATCGCGGCGTGCAATTGCATCCGCGCGATTGCCGCGCGGCGTTCATCGAATTCAATCACACCGAAGGCAGCGACGATATTCTCGGGCCCTATCCACCCGCTGGCCCCGACTGGCATCGCTTCATCCGCAAGGACGTCACCCAAGCCCTGGTTGGCGTGGACATGCGGAGCGCGGAGCCGGAGAATCTCGCCGACCATTGGGCGCGGATCATCGAAGTTGCCGTCAGTCGAAACGGCAGCGGCGAGCCCGAACTCAGCCTTGCCAACTGCACCTTCCGCTTTGCCGCCGGCGCACGCGACATGATGAGCGGCTTGACCTTTCGGGTTAACGATATTGCGGCCGTGCGCGATGCGGCGAGGCGACGCGGTTATGTGGTAACGGGCGATTCATTTCCGCTCGGCGGCGTCACGTTCCGCCTAGTGACGTGATCGGCACGGCTCTCAACGTTCGCGCTTGGCGACCTTCTGATTGGGAGAGGTATCGGAAGGTTTGCCGACGAGATCGGTGTAATGCTCGATCGGCTTGGGGCGGCCGATGAGGAAGCCCTGGGCCTCATCGCAACGTTCGCGCGAGAGGAAGGCGAGCTGATCCTGGTTCTCGACGCCCTCGGCGACCACAGGCAAGTCGAGCCCGCGCGCCAATCCGATCACCGCGCGCACGATGGCCGCCGACTGCGCATTGCTTTCGACATTCGAAATGAAGGAACGATCGATCTTGATCTTGTCGAACGGAAAGGCCTGCAGATACGACAGCGACGAATAGCCGGTTCCGAAATCGTCCATGGCGATCAGGACGCCGAGCGATTTCAGCCGTCGCAGGATCGACAGCGCGCGGGCGAAGTCGTCGACCAGCGCGCCTTCGGTCACCTCGAGCTCAAGCCGGTGGGCCGGCAGCCCGCTGTCCAGCAGCGCGAGGTGAACCAGTTGCGGCAGGTCCGCGGTGCGGAACTGAACGGGTGACAGGTTCACGGCAATCTGAAGCGGGTTCGGCCAAGACGCCGCCTCGCGACAGGCCTCGCGCAACACCCATTCGCCCAGCTCGACGATGGTTCCGTTCTCTTCGGCGAGCGGAATGAAGGTGGAAGGCGAGATCAGGCCGCGAACCGGATGGTGCCACCGGATCAACGCCTCGAAGCCCGTGGGCTCGCCGTCGACGCGAATCTGCGGCTGGTAGTAGAGCGACATTTCGCCCGCCGCCAGCGCCTTTTGCAGATCCTGCTGCAATGCCCTGCGTTCCCGGAGCTGCATATCCATTTCCGCTTCGAAAAAGCGGACCGAGCCCCGTGCCCGCCCCTTGGCGCGGTACAGCGCGGCGTCGGCGTTGGCGAGCAGCGTTGAGGCATCCTTGGCATCGTTCGGGAACAGGGCGATGCCGATGCTCGCGCCGGCGCGCAGCCTTCGGTCCTCGATCTGAATCTCCGCGGAAATCAGCGAGAGGATTTGCCGCGCGACCGCCGATGCCGTGGCCGGCTGCGGCCCTTCCACAATCAGCGTGAACTCGTCGCCGCCGAGCCGCGCCACGAAGGCCCCGTCTGCCGCCCGCTTCAGCCGATTAGCGACCTCCAGCAACAACGCGTCGCCCATGGCATGGCCGAAAACGTCGTTGACCTCCTTGAAGCGATCGAGGTCCAGGAACAAGAGGGCAAAGCTGTTGCCGGACGCTTCCGCGCTCTCGATGGCTTGCTTGAGCCGCGTCGTAAATGCCGCCCGGTTAGGCAGTTCGGTCAAGCTGTCAAAATGCGCCAGATGCTCGATCCGCTCTTCGGCAAGCTTGCGCTCGGTGATGTCCTCGGCAACCCCAAGCAGATATTGCGGCTGCGAATCCTGGTCGAGCACGACGATCCGCTTGGTCGACAAGAGCCGCGTGCCGTTATGGGGCGTATGAATCGGCTCCTCTTGGACGACATCGGATTGCTCGGACGAACCAAGGATCTCGCGGTCGCGCGCAACGGCGATATCGGCCTCCGCCTGCGGGAGAAAGTCGTGGTCGCTTTTGCCGATGATCTGGTCCCGCGGCATGCCCAGGAGTTTTTCGGCGGCGCGGTTGATGAGCATGTAGCGAAGTTCTTTCGGGTCCTTGACGAACAGCATCGAGGGCACGTTCTCAATCACCGTATCGAGGAAGGCCCTGGTGCGGCGCAGATCGTCCTGGGCGCGCCGGCGCTCGGTGACGTCGTCCATCACGCCGAGCACATATGTCGCCCGCCCGTGCGAATCGCGTATCGCGACCCGGTGCGACGAGAACATCCGGTCCTGATCGCCGCGGCCGACCTTGCGATGTTCGCCGAGGTAAACGGGGCCGTCGGCTGCAAGCGCGGCCTTGTCGCGGTCCAGAACGTAGCGCGCCCGCTCCTCGCCGAAGAGTTCGGCGACCGTCTTGCCGATCGCTTCGCTGCGTGGAACCCCCCAATATTGTTCCGCCGCACGGTTCAGCATGACAAAGCGCGAATGCTCGGCATCCTTGACCGTGATCGAGAGCGGCACGTTGTCGATGATCTGTTCGAGGAAGGCGCGGGTGCTGTGCAATTCCTCCTCCGCCCGGACCCGCTCGGTCACATCGATGATCGCCGTCAATCTGGCCTTTCTGTTCTCGTATTCGATTTCGCGCGAATAGGCGGAGATCAGAGTCTCGCTGCCGTCGGCCTTGAGATGACGCCATACCCGGCCGGTATAGGAAGTCTTCCGATTGAGTGAGGCGATCGATGCCCGTGCCGCGTCCCTTTCTTCGGGCGGCGTGATGTCCAGAATCGACATTGAGAGGAATTGCTCGCGGCTGTAGCCGTGATGGTCGATCAGCGCCTGATTGACGGCGAGGTATCGAAGCGTGTTGTGGTCGAACACGCACATCGGCACAGGATTATCTTCGAACAGCAGGCGGAATGAAGCTTCGCGGCGCTTCAGTTCGGTGATGTCGATCCGGACGTTGAGATAGCCGCCCTCGGGCGTGCGGCATTCCTTGATCAGCGCCCACCGGTCGTCGGACAATTTGTGTTCAAACGTGCTGTGCGGCTGCAGGCGTTTGGCGAGCCGGTCGGCAAGCCATTCCTCCTCGCGACCGATCGCGTCCGGGAAACGTCGCTTCGCCAGATTGGCCCTCGCCAATTCCTCAAAGGTCATGCCCCGCCGCAGGCTGCCATCGCCGTGGCCCGCCGCGAGCGGTGAAGTCTGCGCATAGGCAGCGTTCCAGAGCACGAGACGGTCGTCGGCGTCGAGCAGGAGTGTCGGTTCCGGAAAGACGTCGAACGCGCCAAGCAGGCTGGCATGATCGGCGCGCGCCTCCCGCAACGCGGCCTCGAGCTGGCGCCGGGTGACTTGCATCGCGGTGAAGCTGCGGTGGGTGAGCCAGCTCGCCGCCGCCGCGGCAACCGTCATGGCGGCGACGGCCAATGTCATTGGCGCATCAAGACTGAAAACCCCGCCCGCCATGGCGAGCACAAGCGTCGCACTGCCGACCGCCGTCAGAAGCTTCAGTCCGAGGGCAACGCGGTGCCGCGCCGCGCTATCATCCTCGGGCACCTCCGGCAACGGTTGGTTCACTGGTGAAGTCACCTGCCGACCTCTGGACAACTCAATTTAAAAGATCGCAGTTCCCGGGCTTCCCGCCCAAAACGTGGTGCGAGGAAAGCGGGATGCGTGTCCGTTCGGATGGCGCGGGTTTTCTCGCACCGGCGTGCCGTGTTTTCCCCGAACGGCCCGCCGGCATTAAAGGATTTTCAACTTAATAAATTGCAGCGCCCGGCGAGGCTGCGGCGATGACTTCAAATCATCATTAACCAGCCGTCATTTCTAAGCTTTCGAGGTCGCTTTTACCCCGTAGTTTTGCCGAAACTGCCGGCTAAATTGCCAATTCCGGTGGGGCTGGAATGGCCGCTGAGGATATGGCTACCAAAAGCTGTCATTGGTGAACTCGGGGGACGGGAGCAATGCCGCGGAGGCAGCCTCACCGCCCCCTGAAATTCGGCACGCGGCGCTCTTCGGTTGCCTTGACGCCTTCCTTGAAATCTTCGGTAGCGCGCAGGCGGGTTTGTTCGGCGAGCTCGTGATGGGTGGCGGCCATGACGCGATCGGCGAGACCGGCGCGCATCGTGGCGCGGGTCGAGAGCAGGCCGAGCGGCGAGCATTCGGCGATTTCCTGCGCAAGCTTCACTGCAACGTCGCGCACCTGATCCTGCGGCACGCATTGGTTGGCGAGCCCCATTCGCGTCGCGTCCTCGCCGGTGACGCGCCGGCTGGTGTAGAAAATCAGCTCGGCGTTGTTCCGCCCGACCAGTTCGGGAAGCGTCGCCGTGAGCCCGAAGCCGGGATGGAAACCAAGCTTGGTGAAATTGGCGGCGAAGCGTGCCTCGGGGCAGGTGATGCGGAAATCCGCCGCCACGGCGAGCCCGAGACCGCCGCCGATCGCAGCGCCATGGACGGCGGCGACGATCGGCTTCTTGGCGCGGAAGATGCGCACGGCCTGGATGTAGAGGTGGCTGATCTGGCCGAGGTTTGATGCGGGATCGGATTTCTCGCGCGCCTCCTGCTCTTGCCGCGCCGGATCGTTGAAATTGGCGCCGGCGCAGAATGCCTTGCCTTGCGCGGCAAGCACGCTAGCGCGGATTTCGATATCAGAATCGAATTCCTCCAGCGCATCGGCAATCTGGTTGATCAGTGAAATGTCGAAGAAGTTGAGCGGCGGCCGCCGGATTTCGATCAGGCCGACGTGACCGATTTTCTCGACGCCGATGTCCTTGAAGTTGCTCATATGCGTTGTCTCCGTTTGGCAGAATATAGCGGCGGCGCAAGTGCGCTCCCTCTCCCTTGGGAGAGGGTTGGGGGTGAGGGGTTACGGTCGATCGAGAGACCTTAACCCCTCACCCGGATCGCTTTGCGATCCGACCTCTCCCGATGGGAGAGGTGCACGGAGCGCGCGGCGGCTTCTTACACACCTCAGCGCAAGCCCAAGCCGCGCGCGATGATGCCGCGCAGCACTTCGGTGGTGCCGCCCTGAATGGTGAGTTTCGGCGCGGTCTTGATCGCGAAGGCCAGTTGCTTCTCAAGCGTCTCGTGGTTGGTCGCATCCGGATCGATAAAGGCTGCGAGATCGCGCACGCGGTGCGGCAATTGCTGCTCCCACACCGTGCCGATGTCCTTGACGATCGCAGCTTCCACGACCGGCTCCTTTCCGGCCTGCAACATGCCGGCCACCGAGACCGACATCCGCCGCATGGTGTGGAGTTGCGCCACCAGGCGTCCGACGCCTTCGGCCGTGCGTGTGTCGGGCGCTGGTCCCGCCGCGCGAACCAGCTCGGTCAAGACGTAGTAGGTTTCGAGAAAGCGCTCCGGCCCTGAGCGCTCATAGGCGAGTTCGCTGGTCGCCTGCTTCCAGGCCCCGTCGATCTCGCCCAGCACGTGATCGTCGGGCATGAAGGCGTCGGTGAACACCACCTCGTTGAATTCGTATTGCCCGGTGATCTGGCCGATCGGGTTGACCTTGATGCCAGGCGTCTTCATGTCGACCAAAAATTGCGTCAGGCCGTGGCGGCGGTTCTCCTTGGTCGGCGGCGAGGTGCGGAAGATCGCTATCATGTAATCGGCGATATGCGCCGACGAGGTCCAGATCTTGGTGCCGTTGATGAGCCAGCCGCCGTCGCTCTTGGTCGCCTTGGTTTTCGCCGCGAACAGGTCGGAGCCGGAATTCGGCTCGCTCATGCCGATTGCAAAGCAGACTTCGCCGCGGCAGATCCGCGGCAGGATGTCCATCTTGATGCGCTCGGTGGCGTATTTCAGAAGCACCGGCCCGCTCTGCCGGTCAGCGACGAAAAAGCGCCGCGTCGGCGCGTTCGCCACGCGCATCTCCTCGGTCACCACGTAGCGCTCGAGGAAGCTGCGTTCGTGGCCGCCATATTTCTTCGGCCAGGTCATGCCGAGCCAACCGCGTTGCCCCACCCGGCGGGAGAATTCCGGGGCGTCGGTGTCCTCGCGGTTGGGTTGGTGCGGATCGAAGGTGCCGGAGGCGATTTCGTCGGCGAGGAAGGCGCGCACCTCCTTGCGCAGCTTGACGCATTCGCTCGGCAGGCGGATCGGATCGAAACGGAGGGCAGCGGTCATGTTGAATCTCGTCGAATGCGGTTAAGTGTCGGAGCCAAGGTCGTGCGGCAACGGAAGCGCGCCCCCTCTCCCACAGGGAGAGGGTCGGGGTGAGGGGTTAAGGTCCATCGTGAGACCGTAACCCCTCACCCGGATCGCATCTGTCGATGCGATCCGACCTCTCCCGTTGGGAGAGGTGAAGAAGCACGCACTCTTCGATTCCAGGTTCATCAGCATTCCTCAACGCGAGGCCACCAGCGGCCACAATTCATCGGCGCCGCGCGCGGCGACGGAGGTATGCTCCCTCTCCCATGGGGAGAGGGCCGGGGTGAGGGAGTACGGTATCTCGATAGACTGTACCCCCTCACCCGGCGCTTCGCGCCGACCTCTCCCCATGGGAGAGGTGAACAAAATCGCGCGCATGGATTCGCTCATCAGCATTCCTCAACGCGAGGCCACCAGCGGCCACAATTCATCGGCGCCGCGCGCGGCGACACGCTTGCCGAGCTCGACCGCCCAATAGCTTTCGGAGCCGAAATCGTCGCGCCACGCCTGCGCCCGCAGCGAGTAGCGATGCAGGATGTGCTCGATGGTGAAGCCGATCGCGCCGTGCACTTGATGGGCGATCGCCGCGCCCTTTTCGGCGGCCTCCGAGCAGCGGATTTTCGCCGCCGCCGCTTCGAGAAAAGCCGCATCGTCGGATGCAGCGCCGCTCGCAAACGCATCGGCGGCCGAGGTCGCCGCTGCCAGCGCTGCCGCCGATTCGCCGGCGAGCTTTGCCAGATTGTGCTGCACCGCCTGAAATTTCGAAATCTTCTTTTCGAAAGCCACGCGCTCGTTGGAATAGCGCACGCTGACATCGAGCATCGATTCCAGGCTTCCTGCGATCTGCAGGCTGCGCACCACCGCGCCCATCAGCAGCAGCGAGGTCAGATCGAAACCCTTCGGCGCCGGCTTGATGTCGATCGGCGCAACCTTGTCGAACGTCACCGTGTCGCTGCCGTCGCCGCCAAGGTTGAGGCCGGCCTCGATCCGGCACGCCTTGGTCGCGACCAGCGCGATCGAAAAACCGTCTGCGCCTTGCGCCAGTACCGCGATGTGTTTGGCGTCTCTGGCGAACGGAACGCCGCGCGCCCGCCCGGACAAGCGGCCGTCGGCCCCGAGCGCGATGCGATCCTTCGGGCCGGCTGGCGCGACCGTCATCTCGCCTTCGGGGGAAGCGATCTTTGCCTGCGACAACAGCCATCCCGCCAGCATGGTTTCCGCAAGCGGCACGCCAAGCGCAAACCGCCCCGCAGCGCTCACTACGCCAAAACCTTCGGCGAGGCTCGCGCCCGAACCGCCGCAATCCTCGGGAACCCACGACAATGGCAGGCCGGCTTCGGCGAGCGCCTGCCACAGCGGCGCCTTCCAGCCGCCCTTCTTGTCGCGATTGATGGTTTGCACGTCGGCGAGATCCGCAAATATTCGCTCTGCGGTCTGCGCGACGATATTTTCACTGTCCGCCACAGCGCTCCCCGTATCAGCCGGCCTTGGTGCTCTTGCGATCCATGATGAGGAAAAGCGGTACGCCTGACAAGCGCCGATGTCCGCGGGGGGCCCTTGCAAACGCGGCATGAAGCGATCGGCTCACGATTATTTCGGGGTCGCGGAGTTTCGCGTTTGCAGGCCTTTTCCGGCGCGCTATGGTAGATCGCCGCGGAAAGCGGAAATGCTCAAATCACAAAAGGAAATGCGATGTCGAAGGATGGTCTGTGCGCGATTGTGACGGGTTCTGCGTCGGGGCTTGGCGCGGCGACCGCGGCCATTCTGGCAAAAGGCGGCGCGCGCATCGTCATCAATTATTCCTCGAGCCAGAAGGAGGCCGAAGCGACCGCCGATCTCTGCCGCAGCGCCGGAGGCGATGTGATTGTCGTTCAGGGCGACGTCTCCCGCGACGAGGATTGCCGAAAGATCGCGGCCGCGGCGGCGCCGTGGGGACGGCTCGATGCGCTGATCAACAATGCCGGCACCACCAAGCACATGCCGCACGACAATCTCGACGGCCTGTCGGCGGAGGATTTTCAGCGCCTGTTCGGCGTCAACACAATCGGGCCGTTCCAGATGGTGCGGGCGAGCCGGGCGCTGCTGGAGGCCGCGGCGAAAGCGTCCGGCCGCGCATCTTCGGTCGTCAACGTCTCTTCGGTTGCCGGCATCAGCGGCATCGGGTCGTCG
>Ga0070733_10002036_pt1 | contig 14691 bp, 9 predicted proteins | sample Coa_R1_9_FD_66450 | JGI IMG/M metagenome (GOLD analysis project Ga0070733, IMG submission 66450) | Surface soil microbial communities from Centralia Pennsylvania, which are recovering from an underground coalmine fire - Coalmine... | ecosystem: Environmental > Terrestrial > Soil > Unclassified ... | reverse complement strand
ACGGCCGGGTCGACGGAGTCCTCTTTGCGCTCGCGCCCGCCGCCGAGAATCACACATGCCGTGCCAATCTGCTCGCACTGCATCGAGGCCACATAGCCGGCCTTTGCACTCGCGACCTGCACGGTGTGCTGCGCCTGCGGCAGGCGCCTGGCGTCGTCGATGATACGCGGGTCGCCGCCTTGGAGCTCGACCATCTGCCGAAATTTCTCCAGCGCTTTGCCGGAAGAAATCAGCTTTGCGCTCTGCTGTTTTCCTTCCGCAACCGTTTTCGAAGCACCGCCAAGATGCAGCATCCATCCTGCGAGTTCAAGACAGAGCTCGCGCAGATCTTCCGGGCCAACGCCGCGCAACACTTCGACGCACTCCACCACTTCCAGCGCGTTGCCAATCATCTTCCCCAACGGCTGATCCATGTCGGTGATCAGTGCGACGACCTGCTTGCCCATGCGCTCGCCGGTTTCGACCATGAGTTCGGCAAGGAACGCGGCATCGTTCTCGCTCTTCATGAACGCACCCGATCCTGTCTTCACATCGAGCACGAGCGCGTCGATTCCTTCGGCCAGCTTCTTGCTCATGATCGACGCGCAAATCAGGTATGGACTCTCAACCGTGCCGGTGACATCGCGCAGCGCGTAAAGTTTGCGATCGGCGGGAGCGATCTCGGCTGTTTGCCCGATCATGGCGCAGCCGCAGACTTCGAGCACGTGGCGGAATTCGGCGACCGGAAGATTGACGTTGAAGCCGGGGATGGCTTCGAGTTTGTCGAGCGTGCCGCCCGTGTGTCCCAAGCCGCGGCCGCTGATCATGGGCACAACGACACCAGCCGCGGCTGCCAGCGGAGCCAGCACCAGCGAAGTCTTGTCGCCGACGCCGCCGGTGGAATGTTTGTCGACTTTTCTGGCGGGCAGCGAAGACAGATCGAGAACTTCGCCCGAGTGCAGCATGGCGTCGGTGAGCGCCGCGGTTTCCGGGCGCGTCATGCCCTTCAGCAGCACGGCCATGAGCCAGGCGGACACTTGATAGTCGGGAATCTCGGCGTTGGTATAGGCGTTGACCAGACCTTCGATTTCCGCGCGGGACAGCTCGACACCATCCCGTTTCTTGCGGATCACATCGATCGCGCGAAATGTCTGTGGCGCGGCGGTGGGTTGGCTCACTGGAGGCGGAATCCTTCCGGCAGCAGTTCGGTGATGTGCGCCTGCCTGGGACCGTTCGCGCCCTGGAAAAAAATCATCGCATCGGGTCCGAATTCATAAATCACCTGGCGACACGCCCCGCACGGTGAACAGGCCACGCCGTGATCATTGGTGACGGCAACGGCGCGAATTTCGATCTTCGGTCCCAGCTGTGCAACGGCTGAAAAAATCGCGGTCCGCTCGGCGCAGTTTGTCATGCCGTAGGAAGCGTTCTCCACGTTGCAGCCGGGAAAGATTTTTCCATTGGTCAGCAGGATCGCCGCTCCCACGTGAAAGTTCGAGTACGGAGCGTGGGCGTTCTTCATCACCTTGATAGCCGTCTGTTGCAGCCTCTTGCGAAGCGCGGGAGAGATTAGCTTCTTTACGGGCATAGAATCGTGCGCCATTGTAAACCCTGCCAAGCTCGCGGAGCGGCGGAGGCAGCTTGCCCTGAGCGAAGTCGGAGGTTCCGCGGCCTAAGCGCTGCCCGGACGAGGCGTCCCGGGCCCCGCGAAATGCGTGTGGCGTCGCGTTTGCCGTACTTTTCCACACTTTGCCGTACAATGGCACCGCGGTAATCTTCACTTCGGTAATCAGGATTTTGCAGCGGACGCGCCCGTGGCGGCGTCCAATGGATCGAGATGTCTTCTTCCTCCAACGACCGCGAACTGGTGCATGACGCTGGGCCGGGTTCGGGGCGGGCCATCGCCGCGCTCAACGGCCGGGCTCTGCTTTCGAACAAAGGCATTCCTCTCGATCTGAATTGGCTGCAGGAAGTTCGCGTGAACACGAGTGCCGTGGAACGCCGCGCCCAATCGCAGGTGGCACGGCGCACAGTGAAAAAAGACTGGCAGGCCGCGTGGCTTCTGCGCGCGATCACGTGTATGGATTTGACGACGCTCTCCGGCGACGACACGGACGAACGCGTGCGCCGGCTGTGCGCGAAGGCTCGGCAGCCTCTGCAGCAGGAATTGGTGCAGAAGCTGGGGACTGAGGGACTCGGAATTAAGGTAGGCGCGGTTTGCGTTTATCACACCTTCATCGAGACTGCGCTGCATGCACTGGAGGGAAGCGGCATTCCGGTTGCCGCGGTCTCCACCGGATTTCCCGCTGGCTTGTCGCCGCTGGCGGAGCGCGTCGCGGAGATTCGCCGCTCGGTGGAAGCGGGAGCACACGAGATTGATGTCGTGATCACACGCGCCCATGTTTTTGGCGGACGCTGGCAGGCGCTCTACGACGAAGTCGCGACGTTCAAGCAGGCTTGCGGAGCGGTTCACATGAAGGTCATCCTGGGCACTGGCGATCTGCTCACGTTCCGCAATGTGGCGCGGGCCAGCTTCGTCGCGATGATGGCGGGCGCGGACTTCATTAAGACTTCGACGGGGAAAGAACCGACGAACGCGACTCTGCCGGTGAGCCTGGTGATGGTGCGGGCCATCCGCGAATATGCGCAGCAAACAGGGATGGCCGTGGGATTCAAGCCTGCCGGAGGAATTAGAACCGCGAAGCAGTCGATTGACTGGCTGGCGATGATGAAGGAAGAACTCGGCCTGTCGTGGACGCGCGCGGATCTCTTCCGCTTCGGCGCCAGCGGATTGCTGGGGGACATTGAGCGGCAGTTGGAACATCATGCAACCGGGCGATACTCTGCGGAGTACCGGCATCCGATTGCATGAGTACGGATTCCCACGTCTCGCAAAAGGCGGCGAGACGTGGGGCACCCCAGATTGAGTCGATTGTTTCGGAAATGAAGTGATCGTATGAGCATTGCTGAAAAATTCGTCAGCATGGAGTATGGACCCGCGCCGGAGGATTCCAAGGAATCCGTGGCATGGCTGGAGCGGCATGGGCGGCGTTTTGGACTTTTTATCGGCGGCGCGTGGCAGCCGCCTGTGGCTGGAGAATATTTCGACTCGTTCGATCCGTCGAACGGCGAAACGTTGGCTGCGATTGCGCAAGGCGGCGCCGCTGACATAGATGCAGCCGTTCGCGCTGCGCGGGTCGCCGCTCCGAAGTGGCGAGCGCTCGCTCCGCATGCCCGGGCGCGTTATCTCTACGCACTGGCGCGGCTGGTGCAGAAACATTCGCGACTGCTGGCGGTGCTTGAAACCATGGACAATGGCAAGCCGATCCGGGAGAGCCGGGACATCGATATTCCGCTGGTGGCGCGGCACTTTTATCATCACGCCGGCTGGGCGCAACTGCTTGAACAGGAGTTTCCAGGGTACGAACCTTGCGGCGTCGTGGGACAAATTATTCCCTGGAATTTCCCGCTGCTCATGTTGGCGTGGAAAATCGCGCCGGCGCTGGCTACGGGAAATACGGTGGTGCTGAAACCTGCCGAGTTCACTCCGCTCACCGCGCTCTTGTTCGCGGAACTCTGCCAGGAAGCAGGTCTGCCCGCTGGAGTCGTCAACATCGTGACTGGAGACGGCTCGACGGGCGGGGCATTGGTGAAGCATCCTGATGTCGACAAGATCGCGTTCACCGGGTCGACCGAAGTGGGACGCGCCATTCGCGGCGCGACGGCCGCGACCCACAAAAAACTTTCGCTGGAACTTGGGGGAAAATCGCCGTTCATTATCTTCGAGGATGCGGACCTTGACAGCGCAGTCGAAGGACTGGTCGACGGAATCTGGTTCAACCAGGGGCAAGTGTGCTGCGCGGGATCGCGACTGTTGATGCAGGAGAGCATTGCGGAGGCGTTGATCACGAAGATTCGCGATCGCATGAGCACGCTGCGCATTGGTCCGCCGCTCGACAAAGCGATTGACATTGGGGCCATCGTCGCGCGGGTTCAGCTTGAACGCATCGAGCGCATGGTGGCGCAGGGCGTTGCGGAAGGCGCAACCTGCTGGCAACCGGCGACTGAGCTACCTGCGCACGGATTCTTTTATCCTCCGACGCTGTTGAGCAACGTGCATCCTACGTCGATTGTGGCGCAGCAGGAGATTTTTGGTCCGGTGCTCGCGGCCATGACCTTTCGCACGCCGAAGGAAGCGGTGGAATTGGCCAACAACACGGTGTATGGGCTGGCATCGTGCGTGTGGAGCGAGAACATCAACGTGGCGCTGCATGTGGCGGCGCAAATCAAAGCAGGGGTCGTGTGGGTGAATTGCACGAACATGTTCGACGCGGCTTGCGGTTTTGGCGGATATCGCGAGAGCGGGTACGGGCGCGAGGGCGGGCGCGAAGGGCTGCTGGAATACATGGAGGCTTCCTGGTTCAAGCACGCGCCGAAGATTCCTGGTGCGAGTAAAGAAAATTCCCCACTTCTGGCAAAAGACGCGAGAGATGGGGCACCCGGAGTCATTTCTGATACAGACGATGGAGCTGACGCGAGCGCGCCGGGGATTGATCGCACGGTGAAGCTTTACATCGGCGGGAAGCAGGCGCGTCCGGATTCGGGCTACAGCATGGAAGTGCGGTCGGCGGACGGACGGCTGTTGGGCGAAGCGCCTCTGGGCAATCGCAAAGATATTCGCAATGCCGTGGAAGCGGCGCGCAAGGCCGAAGCGTGGGGAAAGGCGACGGCGCACAATCGCGCGCAGGTTCTTTACTATTGCGCGGAGAATCTGGCGCAGCGGCGCGGCGAGATCATCGCTCGACTTGCTGCCGTCGTTGGCGAGAAACAAGCGGCGCTGGAAATTGATCTGGGAATCGAGCGCATCTTCACTTACGCGGCCTGGGCCGATAAGTTCGACGGCGCGGTGCATAATCCTCCGTTTCGTAATATTGCCATCGCGATGAACGAGCCGATCGGGACTGTCGGCGTGATCTGCCCCGCGGAAGCGCCGCTGCTGGGCTTTCTGTCGCTCGTGCTGCCGCTGCTCGCCGTGGGCAACACGGTGATCGCGGTTCCTTCCGAAACTTATCCGCTCATCACTGGCGATCTTTACCAGCTTTTTGATACCAGTGATTTGCCGGGCGGCGCGGTGAACATCGTGACCGGCTATGCTTCGCAGCTCCTGAAGACGCTGGCAGAGCACGATGACGTTGATGCCCTCTGGTGCTATGGAGATGAAGCGACCGTCGCCGCCGCGAAGACAATGTCGACTGGGAACTTGAAACAGGTCTGGACCAATGAAGGGCGGGTTATCGACTGGTTCAATCCGAAGGTGGCGGAGGGCCGCTGGTTCCTCGATCACGCCACTCAGGTGAAGAACATCTGGGTTCCCTACGGCGAATAGCGACAGTCGTGCTGCGCACGACGGGCTCTGTCGAAAATCCCCACCCTTCGGCAGGCTCAGGGCAGGCTTTCTCGTGCAAAGACCGCGCGCGAGAAATGGGGCACCCGGCAGGCTAGTGCGACTGTCCTTACATTGCATGGCTGTCTTGACATTGCATTTATCCGTGTGCGGCGCTAGCATACATCGGTTCATTTCATCGCCCGGGCATCATCAGCTTCTTTAGCCTCTTGCCAGAAGTTCGTTTGACCACGTTCGTCAGACCAAGGAGGAAGTATGGGCATCGCAGTTTCCCCGCAAATCCATCCGCGAGTCGCGGAGTTCATCGATCAACCAAGAAAAATGCTAATCAAGGGCCGGTGGGTAAATGCCGCGTCGGGCAAGACTTTCCCCACATACAATCCGGCGACAGGTGAAGTTCTGGCGCAAGTCGCGGAAGGCGATCGCGAAGACATTGAGCAAGCGGTGAAGGCCGCGCGCAACGCCTTCGATAATGGCCCGTGGCGCAGGATGACCGCGTCCGAGCGCGGACGGCTCATCTGGAAACTCGCCGACCTGCTCGAGCAACACACCGAGGAGTTCGGCTACATCGAGAGTCTCGACAACGGCAAGCCGCTCGGCGTCGCCAAAGCCGCCGACGTCCCGCTCGCGGTCGATCTGTTCCGCTACATGGCGGGGTGGGCGACGAAGATTGAAGGCAACACGATTCCTCTCTCAGTTCCGTACACACCCGGCGCAAAATATCTTGCGTACACGCTGCGCGAGCCTGTCGGCGTGGTCGGCCAAGTCATTCCGTGGAATTTCCCGCTGCTGATGGCGGCGTGGAAACTTGGTCCCGCGCTGGCCACGGGCTGCACGGTGGTATTGAAACCGGCAGAGCAAACCCCGCTCTCCGCGCTGCGTCTCGGCGATTTGATCATGGAAGCCGGATTCCCCGAGGGCGTGGTCAACATAGTTCCGGGTTACGGCGAAACGGCCGGAGCCGCGCTCGCGGCTCATCCCGACGTCGACAAGGTCGCGTTCACCGGATCGACGGAAGTCGGCAAGCTGATCGTTCATGCCGCCGCCGGCAATCTCAAGAAAGTTTCGCTGGAGCTGGGCGGGAAATCTCCCAACGTCGTTTTCAAAGACGCCGATCTCGAGACCGCCATCCCCGGCGCGGCCAGCGCCATTTTCTTCAACCACGGGCAGTGCTGCTGCGCGGGATCGCGGTTGTACGTCGAGAAATCGGTTTACGACCAGGTGGTTGAAGGAGTTGCGGATCATGCCCGGAAGATTAAAGTTGGGTCCGGTCTCGATCCGGACACGCAGATGGGCCCGCTGGTTTCGCAGGAGCAACTGAATCGCGTCTGCGGATTCCTCGAGTCGGGATTCTCCGAAGGCGCCAAGGCCGTGGCCGGCGGACACAAGGCCAGCGACCGCGGCTACTTCGTGGAACCTACCGTGCTGGTGGACACGCGGGAAAACATGAAAGTCGTGCAGGAAGAGATCTTCGGACCGGTTGTGACTGCAATGCCATTCACCGATCCCGAAGAAATTATTCCGCGCGCCAACAACAGCGATTACGGCCTGGCTGCCGCCGTGTGGACGCGCGACATCGGGAAGGCGCATCGCATGGCGGAACAACTACGCGCCGGAACAGTGTGGATCAACTGCTACAACATTTTCGACGCGGCGCTGCCATTCGGAGGTTACAAGCAATCCGGGTGGGGACGAGAGATGGGACACGACGTCCTCAACCTTTACACACAGACCAAGGCGGTGTGCACGCGGATCGCGTAACGACTGACGAACCGTAGAGGGGCGGACGCCTTTGTCCGCCCCATCGGCGCAAACTGCTCGTGAGAATTGAGCTGAAGAAAACCACCCCGGACGGGGCGTCCGCGGCTCCAAAGGTTTATTTCTCTGGCGGTTTTACTTTTCCATCAGCAAAACTTTTTCCGCCTCGTCAATCTCTGTCAGCTTCACTTCAATCACTTCCGTGTCCGTGGTCTGCACATTGCGACCGACGAAGGTCGCTTCCACCGGAATCTCGCGATGACCGCGGTCGATCAGAACACACAACTGCACACGGCGGGGCCGGCCGTGGGAAAAGAGCGCATCGAGCGCGGCCCGTGTGGTGCGGCCGGTGTATAGAACGTCATCGACCAGCACGATGTTTTTGTCTTCAATTTCAAAACCAATTTCTTTTTCCTGGACGACCGGCTTCGGTCCCAGCGTGGAGAGATCGTCGCGATAAAACGTGATGTCCAAAGTTCCGACCGGAACTTTGGCTTTCTCGATGCGCGCAATAATCTTGCCCAGTCGCTGCGCGATGGGAACTCCGCGGCGGCGAATCCCGACCAGTCCTAGGCCATCGACGCCACCGTTCTTCTCCACGATTTCGTAGGCTAGCCGTACCAGCGTGCGTTCGATTTCGGATGCGGACATCAACTGCGCCTTTTGGCGAAGGCCCGTCTTGCGCAAAGGACTCTTAGCATTCATTGGTGGTTGTGCCTCAGTGCCATTAAGCCGGCAACTCAATTTAGTCAACGCGCTGGCACAGGTCAAGCGGCCTGAGTCGAAGTCACGGCTCAATTTAAAAATCAAAAGACGTTAACCGCGAAGTGCGCGAAGGGAAGCCGCGAAGTACGCTGAGAAATTCATAGTGAGCGCACCGCGGACTCGCTGCCGAGGCGAGAGCTCTATAGGTTGGATTTGTCGACTGGCACCGCGGCTTCAGAATCCGCGCCTATAGCCGCATCCCGGGCCGGGCACTCGGTTCTCACGGTGCGGGCGAGCGAGGAATTCCCGTCCTGCACGACTACCAGATCGATCGCTTCCGGCGAAGCGATCGCAGCGTCGCTGGGTAGAAGGCCAACACCTTGATTTCTACCCAGAGCCTTGGCGCGATAGAGTGCCGTGTCCGCCAGCGCAATTGCTTCTTCCGCGCAAAGAGCCTCATAAGCCGCGCGACTCCACGGATAGGGGGCCCATCCGACCGAACAAGTTTTCCTCACCGAGATTCCGTGGCCAAGGTCGAACGGCTCCGACGCCATGACGGCGAGAACACGGCTGCAGAATGCCGGAGTACCGGAGGGATCGGTCGAGCGGCTCATAATCAGAAACTCTTCTCCGCCCCAGCGAACCAGCACGTCTGATTTGCGAACGACAGTCGAGAGCCTTTGCGCCACGAGTTGCAGCAGCCGATCTCCCGCGGGATGGCCGTGCAGGTCGTTCACTTCCTTGAAGAAGTCCACGTCGACCATGATGAAAACCAGGTCGCGGTGATCCAACTTGCGAATATCGTTTCCGCGCGCACGCTGATAATTCCGCAGAACCTGTTGTGCCTCGGCCGTAAGAATCTCTTCCAGATAGCGCCGGTTCCATACTCCTGTCAGCACATCGGTAAACGAAATTTCCTGCAGCTCCAGATTTTTTCGCTGCAGCTCGAGACCATGCCAGCGCAGGGAGTGTTCTTTGTTCTCCAGTTCATCTTTCAGCCTGCACATTTCGTCCAGGTTGTGCCGCGATAGTCGCAGCAGGCTGAGCAATTCCTGGTCCAGCAGATGCTGCTTGAGAAAAACCAGCGCCCCCATCACCAGCATCACGGCTACCGTGAGCAGAAGACGGAAGGTGCGAACCTTCTGCGGTGGGTCGCCGCCAAACTGCGCCCATGCCACCATGAGAGGAGTCCCAAACACGGCCACCATCGCGAGGCGAGCTTTCCAAATTCCATAGCCGCGAGTCGGAGCCTCCTCTGACAAATTCTGCGCCCCAGTCTCGCGAGGCAGGAGACCAACTCGCACGAACCACGCCATGCCCGCCACCAGCGGCACATCGAACAGACTGCCGGTGTAATAGAGATGCAGATCGATGGCTTCGCTGGCCATCAGAGAAGCGACGCAATACACCAATGTCGCGACTACAAAGTGAAAGTAAATGGTCCGCCACGCTCCGTGGCTCCGCCGCCACACCAGCACCAGTCCCGCCGCCAACACCAGTTCTTCGCTCACGTAGAGCAGATCAAAACTTCTGCCGTACAAGGATTCCACAGGATGCACATACTGCCACGGGATTACGACGAACAAATACAGAAACAACCACCAGGTAAGCAGGAGAGCGAAATCCAGCATCCCTACTCGGATCGTTCGATCATCCCGCTGTATGTGAGGCTGGATTGCGACCGCCGCCATCATGGGAACGATGTGCAGAAATAGAATTACATCCCCAACAAATGGATTCGGCGCCTCATGCCGCACGTAGACCTCGACATAAGTCCACATGACCTGCGAAATCAGCCACATACTCAGGCCCAGGCCCATGAGAGCCCAGAACAGGCGGGCCTTTGGAAGTGCCGTTCTAAGGTTGGAAAGAACTGCGACGGTTGCGCACAGGAGGACAAGGTTCTGCAGGATGTCGCCAAAGGCGGTTAGAGCAAATCCGCGGGGCGCCAGCAGCGATAACAAAACGTGGACGCACACCAGCGCGCACACAATGGCCGTCCACCTGCGAGCATGCTGATGCGGAGAATTCCCCACGTTCAAGATTGTATGTGGCCTCGCGCCCGGTCATGCGTTACTGACGTAACCGAGAGAGGCAGCCAGACGGGGGGCGGGCGTTTACTGACTAAAGTGCCGCCAGGAAGTGCCGCACAAAGCGATAAACGTCGTGGAATGAGTTATACAGCGGCACCGCGGCGACGCGGAACGTGTCGGGCTCACGCCAGTCTCCGATCACGCCCGTTGCCGTCAAGCGATCACACAGGTCGCGTCCCTGGCGCGGTATGCGGATAGAGAGTTGCGCGCCTCTTCTATTTTCTTCTGGCGGCGAGATGATGGAAAACTTTGGCGACGCTTGTTTCTTCAGCAGAAACTCCATGTATCCCGTGAGCGCCGCGCTTTTGGCGCGCAGCCGCTCCACGCCGGCGTCCGCAAAGATGTCCATCGAAGCGCGCAGCGGCGCCAGAGCCAGAATCGGAGGATTGCTCAGCTGCCAGCCTTCCGCGCCGGACATGGGGTGAAAATCTGGCCCCATGTGAAATCGCGTCTGCTCATCGTGTCCCCACCAACCCGCGAATCGCGGCAGTTCCCATGCGTGAGCGTGGCGCTCGTGGACAAAGCATCCCGCGACGCAGCCCGGACCGCCGTTTAGATACTTGTAGTTGCACCACACTGCGAAGTCCGGTCCCCAGTCATGCAGCCGCAGAAGCACATTCCCAATCGCGTGCGCGAGATCGAAGCCCACCACGCATCCTCTGCGTTGCCCGGCCTTGGTGATTCGCTCCAGGTCGAATGCCTGGCCCGTGACATAATTCACGCCGCCCAGCAGGATGAGCGCGATGGAATCGCCCTCGCGCTCGATCAGCGATTCAATGTCTTTCTCGCGCAGGCAAAACTCGCCGTGGCGAGGTGTAAGTTCGAGCAGCGACGACTCCGCGGGAAACCCGTGAAACTGGATTTGCGATTTAACCGCATATTGATCGGAGGGAAACGCTCCTCGCTCGATCAGAATCTTGTGCCTTTGGGCTGTTGGGCGATAGAACGAAGCCATCATCAGATGCAGGTTCACGGTCAGCGAATTCATGACGACAACTTCCGCTGGCTCCGCCCCGACCAGCACAGCGGTCTGCTCCCTGAGCAAACGGTGATAGGGCACCCAGGGATTTTTCGCGTGGAAATGTCCTTCCACGCCGAGTTGCGCCCATTCGCGCAACTCTTGTTCGAGACAGGAAACTGCGGTCTTCGGCTGCAGCCCAAGCGAGTGCCCGCACAGATAAATGCAATCGTCGCCTGTCGTTGTTTTGGGAACACAAAACCGTCCGCGAAAATGTGCCAGTGGATCACGCGCATCGAGTTCGATCGCAAAGGACTCTCCGTCTTGAAACTGCTCCTTGCTCACGATGAGAACTCCAGTGGAGTGAGTTCGCTGCGGATCAGCCGGTCAGCATTGTGCCAGTCAAGATCTTCCACGCGGTCGATCCCGGCACAAAGTTCCGTGAGCATGCGGTCCTGCACTTGACCGCGCTGCAAGGCGATTGAATACGGCATGCGATGAAACGTCACCATCGAATATTTCGGCACAAACACCCGCGGATACTTTGACTCGAGCGCAAGCTCAACTCTCTTGCGAAAGAGGAATCGCGAATCGGCCACGCGATCTCGCATCTCGACGAAGTTCTCCAGCGCGAGATCAGCAATTGCATCCGTATTGATTTTTCTCGCCGCCTCGAACTCGGCGAACACGCGCTCCCAGTCGGCTCCGTGGCGGTCCAGCAGTTCCAGCAGGCTGGTGCAGTCCTCAAATCCGCAATTGATTCCCTGACCGAAGAAGGGCACGATCGCATGCGCCGCGTCGCCCAACAGAAGCGTGCGCCCTTCCACATGCCAGGGCGAACATTTGATGGTGACCATCGTGCCGGTGGGATTGGCGAAGAAGTTCTCAGTCAGATGGGGCATAAGCGGGACAACGTCTGGAAATCGTTTCTGGAAAAACTCGCGCACGACGGAATTGTCGGATAGTTGAGCAAAGCTGTCCGCCCCCTCAAACGGCAGAAACAAAATGCAGGCAAATGTGCCGTCAACATTGGGCAGGGCGATCAGCATGTAATTACCACGCGGCCAGATATGCAGTGCATTTGTCTCAAGAGCATGCTTCCCGCCTGAGCCCGCGGGAATTGTGAGTTCTTTGTACCCGTAGTCGAGATACTGCTGCGAGAAGTTGAAACGATTCAAGTTCAACATTCCGTTTCGAATCGCTGAGGCCGAACCATCGCACCCGATCACCACACTCGATTCCAGAATCCTTACTTCACCCGTCTTTTCATTTCGCAGCTCAAGAGCGCCCGTTCTCACGTCCATCCCTATGCAACGTTGTTGAAAACTGATCTTCACGCCCTGCGTCTCGGCTGCATTCATGAGCGCAATATTCAGTTCAGCGCGGGAAAGTGAATTGATAACCTCAGCCTCGCTTTGCCCGTAAGGCTGAAAAGTAAGCTCCGATGTGGATGAGTGCATCATCCTGCCTTTCATGGAAATCACGATCTTTCGCAGCTCGTCCCACAACCCAGTCTGCGACAGCGCGTGAATTCCACGAGTGGACAGCGCGAGATTGATCGATCGCCCCGCACTCAGGCGCACACGACGTGGGTCGGCACGCCTCTCGTAGATCTCAACCTTGAAGCCGCGCTTCGCCAAGCCAAGAGCCAGCAGCGGCCCGTTGAGCCCGGCCCCGATCAGTGTGATGGTCTCGGCCTTGAGAGTCATGGATAAAGATGAACCAGTCTGTGGGGGTTTTCTAGCGTTCCGTCAACAGCGTTCGCGCTTCCCACAATTCGGGGAAGAACTTTTTGTCCAGCGTAAGCTTCAGGTAAGACGAGCCCGCGCTTCCGCCTGTTCCCATCCGTGCGCCGATCACGCGCTCGACCAGTTGAACATGACGCAGCCTCCAGCTGACAACCAGTTCGTCAAATTCCGTGAGGCGCTCGCACACGTCAATCCAGTCGCGGTTGTTGCGCTCGTCGCGGTACAAAGAGAGGATCGCCCGCGCTCGCGCATCGAAACGCTCGCGCTCGGTCGCGCCGTTCTGCACCTGCAGTTTCCCCATCGCTCGCAGCGCGTCAAATAACGCATCGTGCAGCGAAGGCTCGCGCAGACGGCGTTCCAGCTGGGCATGAGCCTCCGGCGTGGGCCGGTGATAGCGCAACATTTTCTCGTCCTTCAGGCCGCACAAGAATTCCAGCTCGCGAAACTGTTCCGATTGAAATCCGCTGGCTGGCTCCAGCTTGTCGCGGAATGCCAGAAAGTGCGTCGGCAACATGGTCTCAAGAATTGTGAACTGCTCGACCAGCACCCGCGTGATTTCCGTGCAACGCCGCAGCAGCCGCGCCGATTCGTATACTTCGTCGCGCGAGTTGGTATTTTCGCCGGCGGCGTGCAGGTTCGCAACCACCGCGTCCAAGTCATGCAGCAGTTCCTTGAACCACAATTCGTAGGTCTGATGCACGATGATGAACAACAGCTCGTCGTGATGTTGCGGAGTCGATTGCGGCTCTTGCAGGTCCAACAATTCCGGAACTTTCAGATACGAACTGTAGGTGAGCTGCTCAGCCTGTGACGCAATCGGCGGACCTTGTTCTGTTGCACCAGCCGCGGACGCGTCAAAGCCCAGGAACTCCATCGCATTTCGGCCCAGCAGCCGATCTTTCTCGCGCGGCGTCAGCGCGCTCGATCGAATCAGCGTACCCACGCGATGCTCGCCCAGGGGAAAGGGATAATCCGACCCAAGCATCACGCGTTCCGCGCCCATGGTTCCCACCAGAAACTGCAGCGCCCGCTCATCAAACACTGCCGAGTCTACTGAGAAACGGTTAACATATTGGCTCGGAGGCAAATCGCAAACACCGCGCGCCACAGGATGATGGTGCCAGGCGTTCTCCAACCGTCCGAGCAGAAAGGCAAAACTTCCTCCGCCGTGCGCGAAGCAAATCCGCAGTTTCGCCGGCAGCTTGTCGAACGCTCCACCGAGGATCATTGCGACGATGCCAAGTTGCGTCTCGGCGGGCATGCCGACGGTCCACGGCATCATGTATCTCGGCATACGTTCTGACCCCAGCATGTCCCACGGATGCACCAGCACCGCCGCGCCTTCGTCGGCGCAATGATGCAGGAATGTCACAATGCCAGGGTCGTCGAGATTCTTCTCGCCAACGTGATTGCCAATCTGCACGCCGAGATGACCCGCCCGCATGCACCGGCTCAGTTCCTTGCACGACGCGTGAATATCCTGCAGCGGAACCTGGCATAGCGACTTCAGTCGGCCCTTGCTTTGTGCGCACAATTCCAGCGCGGCATCGTTGAACAAGAGCGCGCAATCGAGCGCATGCTCCACCGGCCGGTCATATGCGAACAGCACGGGTGTCGCCGAAATGACCTGCACGTCGATTCCGTCGCGGTCCATTTCGCTGAGACGCACGTTCGCGTCCCAGCACGCGGAATAAATCTGGCGGAAAAATCGGTCGCCCACCATGATCTCCGCTTTGCCGGGTTCGGTGTGCTTGATCCGCGGCCAGTTGGGACTACCGTAACGCGCGGCCAGGTCCGGCCACTCGCGCGGGAAGAAATGATTGTGGATGTCGATGACTGGCATTACTGTTTGCCGGGATGAACCGCGCCACAATGCCTGCACTTGCGCAACTTTTCATCGCTGTAGAACCGCTCGAACAGAGGCGGCAGGTCGCGCACAATGCTCTTCAGCCTCACTTCCGCGCGGTGTACTAATTGATGACAGTTCTGGCAGTACCACTCGAAGCCGTCCAGAGCGCCCTCTGGACGCGGCATTTCGACCACCAC
>Ga0070733_10002035_pt1 | contig 14698 bp, 7 predicted proteins | sample Coa_R1_9_FD_66450 | JGI IMG/M metagenome (GOLD analysis project Ga0070733, IMG submission 66450) | Surface soil microbial communities from Centralia Pennsylvania, which are recovering from an underground coalmine fire - Coalmine... | ecosystem: Environmental > Terrestrial > Soil > Unclassified ... | reverse complement strand
CGTCCTCAGAGAGATAGCGCACCTTCACCTTGTCGATGAGGGTATGTTTCCCCTTTTCACGCACGAAAGATTGCGCTTTATTGGCTTCATCTGGACGCACGAAATTTTCTGCCAGCGTCCAGTTGACGATCCTGAGACCCGCAGCGATAGCCACAGGGTCGTCGGTGGCGCAGTATTTCCCCAGCAGGTACTCCAGCACAAAGACCGGGACGTTTGCTCCGACCTTCACTTTTCTGACCAGGTCCTTACGAACCACTTTCCCCGCAAACACTGAAGTCGCTTTCTGATCAAGTTCAGGCATGTTTGGTTCCCTCGTTGAGCAATGCTCTGGCACGTTTAGAGAGCAATGGCCATCTCTATCTTCTCCAGGCGAGCAAGTTCAACCCCGCTTATCACATCGAGCAGGCGTATAGTCACACTAGCATTCGGCACCGGGTCGGCAATAAGCAGGGAAATGGTATTGGCATCGATGGTTTGGGGCTCATCTTCGGCCAGTCTGAGCTGCACATCGCCGGTAGCCTCTTCAAAGCCATAGGAGGCGCTCACAGGCAACGAGATAACCTGCTGTCCCGCCTGTATTTCTATTCGCACTTTTGGAGGAACCAGTTCAAACAGGCCGGCTGCTCGTCCGGTAATCTGCACGGAACAGAGGCGGGTACTGATCTTGCGGCTGCCGAGTTCGAGATGCCAGCGGATCGGGCCGGTTGTCCCGGCTTTACTGCTTCTGGGGGTTAAGGTTACTACCGGGATGATAAGTTCTTGCGGGGACATGCCGCCATGAAAATAGGCTTCCGCTCCGCCTTTCGCCTTAAAGCAGGCGAAATTCCAGGGAACGGCGATTTCCAGGTTACCGCCCAGACCAAAATCAGAGAGCCGCGCCCGCAGGTACGATGGATCAGAAGCTCCTCCATGCCCCACCCATACACGCCGGTGAAGATCTTTGGTATCGCCACCAGGAGCGGCGATTTTCATATCGCTGCTGAGTTCATCGGCAAAGAGATGTCCGTGGTCGGCGGTGAAAATAATCGTGTGTACTCCCAGCTGGCCAAGCACGCGAAACGCCTTGCCGAGTTGCCGCAAGATTTCGTCCATCGTGCGGCGCGCCAGTGCAATGTTGTCTTCCTCGCCCATGGCATCGATCTCCTGCGATGTGATCAGCACCAGATGCGCGCTTTCGATACCCTCTCGAACTCGCTTACCGGGTTTTGGCAGCAGGTCTTCCAGCTTGGCCTCGAAGACTGTAACGCCTGCGCCAGCATGTGATCTGAGGTAATTCACGCGATCTTTGCGATCCTTCACGCGTACACTGCCGATTTCCAGAGCCAGTTTGCCGTCCGCTGCAGCAACGACGCTGAGTGGCTCCTGGGCAACAGGCAACAAGGCGGCCATGCCGATTTCCGTGATGGTCGGGACGGTACCGAGGGCCGCTTCTACGCGCGTATCGGCGTCCGTTGCCAGACTTTGGGCCAGTTCGTATCCCATTTCATAGCGCAGGGCATCCACCCATACATACGCCACTTTCCCCTCCGCTATGTTGGGTTTGACTTTCTTCTCGAAAATTCCAACCTGGCGCAGCGCCCCCTCTATACGGAATTTCTGCCCCTGGAACGCTCGCAAAAAAGTTTCCGCCAGTGTCGAGCCGACTTGCATGTAGCGATGCCTGGCCCTGGAGAGCAACTGATCGAGCCTGTCATGCAGTTGAAACCCGAAATCGTAGTAGCGATGCTCCATGCGCCTGTGGTAGGTGTCGAGCAAGCACCAGGGATGGTCGCCTGTTGTATATGCCTGGAAGATTGCCTCTGCATTGGCCTCAACAGGCTTGAGTTCCTTCTCGACGCGATCGGCTTCAAGCAGGACCTGGCCTGCCAGCACAACCAGTGACCACTGTGCCAGCGTTTCGGGGAGATGCTCCGACCAGAAAGCGGCACGCCGTGTCAAGGCCAGCTCCACAAGGGCATCCGTTGCATGTGTCAGCAGCGCGCTTTCAATGCACTCCTGGAGCTTTTTCTCTACCCCCAGGAATGTCTCCACCCCTGCAATCTGTTCCTGCTGCCAATCGAGCGCAGACACACCTAGCTCTTTTTCGACGCGGTTGGCCTGTGCTTCATAACTCCCTGCAAGATCGCGTCTGAGCCGCCACGTTCTGGCCAACGTCGCGCACGCCTCGCTCGCTCCCGGCCTCTCAGCGATACTGACGGTCGCCAGGCTGGTGGGTATAGCCCCCTGAATACCCGTCAAAAAGTCTGTCGCGAGAATATGGCGCGCAAGCCGGGCGCGGCAGGTGTCAACAGTTTCTCCTACCGGAAAATCAACATCAAATGCTTGATGCAGGAGCGTCACCAGTTCGGGCAATGCGCCTTTCTGTGCAAGCTCTTTATCGTGTTGTTCTCCGGCCATGAATGCCAGCGCCACCTCCTGCGGATTGCCCGTACCAAAGATGAGCGATACGACACCTTGCATACCCTCTTCCCCGCGTTCGGCCAGTTTATCCAGTTCGGCCAGGCTCAATTTGTCTTTTCCCGCTTCCACCTGCTTTTCTATCGATGCAAGTTGTTTCTCCGGCAGGACGGATTTGAGAGCATTGCGAGCAATGAGCGAGGGGCGCGTATTGCGAATGGGCGGCGGCTGGCCCGGCTTCATCACTACTCCCGCTGTCTCTACTTCGAGCAGCGCATAATGCGTTTCTACCGGGTCAAGCGGGACATACACCACCAGGCGAGGCAGTTCCAAGCATTCCAGCAGCGGTTCGATCTCACGGCGCAAGGCAAAAAAACTGTCCCTGTAAAGAGCAATGGTCGTGTTCGGAAGCGCCAGGCTTGCTGCAACTTCGCCATAATAGCGATCCGGGTCGTACCAGACGACTATGCCTGCGGCATCCACCTGCCTGGATACCAGGGTAACAAGGTAATCGGTGACGATGCCCATATCAAATTACTCCCTTGCTCCGTAACTGCTTGCTAATAGACGACCACTCATACTTTCCCACTAGCAGTTCCTCCCAGCACTTCTTCGCCTCACCCCACGGCACAAGCTCCCACAGTGGCGCGATATTCAGCGCCACACCATCATTGAGATCAGGCTCCAAGTTAAGATTAGCCGCCCGCCGCAGCTTATCCCGGAAATCATACAGTTCTGAAACCAGACTTTCCTGCTGTTCCAGTTGTCTCTCCAACTGCTTTACGTCTCGTCCCTCGCTTCCAGCGGTAACCAGTTGTGTGCGCCATTGCTCCAAACGGCTATCCTCAAGTCGGATCTTCGGCTCCACATACTTCGTCAATGCCTTGAAGAGAGTATCTTTATCCAGTCGGTGGTAGTAGAGCCAGAGTGCATAATTCTTTTTCGCCGACTGGAGCAGCCAGTAAATGGGGGCTTTCCGCCTACTCTTGGAGTAACGTTTGATATGGTCTGTCCAGAAGCTATCATTGCCAGATTTGCGGAAATATTCTCGCAATTCCTTCACCCCAATCATTTCACATGCTTCCCGTTCGATTGCTTCAGCCTTATTTTTCCAGATCACGCTCAGCACATCTCGCACGCGTCGGATGATATCATGTGGGTGGTCCGCTTCGTCAACCAAAATCCCGTCCCAGTTCACCGCTATTGGATATTGATGATCTGGAATTGTTAGCGGTTTGACTGCGCCTTCTACTACTAAGGCAGTAGCGTTTGACCGTGCTTGCAGCCATTCTTCACTAGCAATATTGCCAGAAGATGCAGGAAGACCATGCGGACCGATGAGCATACCTGGTGGACATGCCGGAAGAGCTTCAAACGGATCGGGCAACTTAGGAATGCAATGCGAATTAACTGCAATCCTCAAGTCCCATCGACCAAAAATAGTTCCTACAGCATATCCAAGCACATTTTTTGCGGGTTCCAACAGTAGAGCTATATTGTCCTGTTCCACCTCTGGATCATCTAAACTATCTGAATGTGACAGAAGAGATCTATCGCGGTGTGCAAGAATATCATTTAAGGCCTGCTCGTCTTCGCTATTAAGACCTAATAGATCTGTCAGTTTCTCATTGGTACATTGAATTGCCCTTTGCTCAAAACTCTTTACTTTAGAACCGAGTAGGGTAATTTGCTGATTCAGTGTTTGCAGACTCACAGGGATGCTCATATTCCAGGGAGATATAAAGTATCTCCCCGTTTCAAGCATGGTAAAAAGATCTCTCTTGAGCATTAACACATCTTCAACAGCTCGGATAATCTCTTCAGAGAAAAGAGAAGGAAGAAAAAATGAGGGCAGTCTCTGAATATAGCCGACTTCATAAGACGCTGAACCACTTTGTAACTCGACGCAGGCGGCTACCAAATCGCTGTTTAGTATACCTAACCACAAGAGTGAATTAGATCTTTCATATAAGAAAATACTTGTACCCTTATCTGTAAAAATACAACCTGCAGGAAGTACCCTCACAGAAAAACCTTTCATGCTTCTGCGTGGATAGGTCAAGCCAGCCAAACCATAGAAAGATTGTGCCTGAATGATCCGAGTTTCTGAGCCATACTTAGCGCTTGCCAAAGACTTAAGGTCTGCCCCATTTTCCCTCCAATTGAGGAGTAAATGGAAATCAAAGTAAAAGCGTGAAAAAGAGCCACCCTTATTTAAATAAACCCAATGATTCTTCCATCCAATATTTTCAGGATGCACCTCCCATGCAAGTCTAATGTATTGAAAATCCTGAAGTGTTCGGAGCCCAAGACGAGTTCTTCCCACTTCATTCTCAAAGCGAGAACCCTCTGTAAACAGATTTTTAATTTTAGATGTGGCTCGATATATCAAAGGAGACTTTGGTATGTCAAGAAAGAAGCTCGAAGTCTTTAAAAAAATTTGGGCATTACCCTGCGCTTGTAAAATTTCTTGAAGACAGAGTAGTAGCGGTTCTATCTTATCCTCATTGTTTCTAAGATCAATGAAAACTATACTGCGTGAAGTAGATATTCCTGCACTAATTACATATGCTGCAGTCTCTACCCATGCAGAATCAAGAACACCCGCGCCTAAATCAGCAACATCAGTAAAGCTATGTTCAGTAAGTACCGTTTTCCGCCATTCGGAGAGTGCTGAGTGAACGAACCCATTGCGCCCTGTAAGCGCTCCAAGAAATCCTCCAGGTAGCAATCGACGTAATCCATCATCAACAAAAGCAGCATAAATATCATTCTTACTTAGCTGAAACTGTTCTTGTAAGAGGATATTAACCTTCTCTGTTCCCTTCCCGTAAGGCGGATTCATCAGCACCACGTCAAAGCGTTTCTGGCAAATATCTATGAAAGCGAAGCCTTGAACAACATCGTCAGCGAAGAGTTGCCGCGCCAGCCCCCTACTGTTCGAGACACTGTGAGCGTACTGGTGGAGAGCATCGATCACGCGCGCTTCCACCCCATTCCAGAATTCTTTGTTGGTAATGCCTTCAAAAAGGGATGGCTGAGCAGGTTTAGCAAGAGCCTGCTCAGGCCAGAGAGCAAACTGTTCGCCCCTTGGCCGTAAAATCCAGCGCTGTTTCGCCTCGAGCACGGCTTCTCTGATTTCCTCTTCGATCTTGAGGAGCGACCCTGCTTCGCTGGCAAGCTGCATCTTTTCAAAAATGGTGCGTACCAGGTTGCCGAGTATCATGGGTCGAAGTCCCCTTATGAAATCTTCCAGCATGTCCTTTTCGCCCGGCATGGGTTCAGCGCAGACGATGTTCGAACGGGTGATCTTCGGGCGGTTGGCGCTCTTGATGTTCATTACTTGATAGGCTCGCTGAGCGCGTAGCCAGAGTGCCAAGGCGGCAATTTGCGTGGCACGCAGGTCAATATCGATTCCGTGCAGGTTATGTACCAAGATCAAGCCGGGAGCTGCTTTTTTCAAATCGGCCAGTGTTGCATAGTCCTTTTGCAGGTTGGGACCAAGCTCGGGGTCCTGGTAGGCTTCCTCGTAGATGGTTTCGAGCAGATCGAAGCAGTAGAGCAGGAAATGCCCGCTGCCGCAGGCGGGGTCGAGTATGTGAATTTCGCGTGGGTCTTTTTGTGAGCGGTAAGGGACGAAAAAGGGAGCACGCAGTAGCTCATCCTGGGAACGATTCTCACGATTAGGTGCATGCACGCGCTCGCGCAAGTTATCTCTGATGACTGTGATTTCGCGGCTCAGACTGTCCAGCATACCCTCATTGAAACGCTCATAGCGGCAGAAGAGAAATAAGAGATCCAGTAATTCCTGGGTTTTCAACTCTTTCGCGTCGTCGGGCGTCAAACGCGGTAAGCGTTCTTTCATCCACCAACTGCTTTCTTCACCAAATTTGCCTGCCCGTAAATAGCCATTGACGGTATGAGCAAGAGGCCAGAGGTCTGGTTCGGGCACATCCTCACCTTGCAGCCAGCGCTGGGCCTGCTCCACCTCAGGAGAATCGCCTTTTGCAAGAAAGACCTCGTCTGACCTGCGCACCATATATGAACATTGCTCTTTGAGGCGCGTGTTTCCCTGGAGCATCTCATACCAGGTGCGTCCGAGCGTATTCTCTGTGAGAAATTGCACAACGTAGCGTGGAGTATAGAACTGGTTGCGGAAAGCCAGCTCGTAGGAATTGCGCGGAGCCTGACTCTCTTTGCGTGCCTGGTCTCGCAGTTCTTTTGGTGTGAAATACTGGTACACCCAGCCAATCGTTTCATCTTCCGCCCAGACGTCCTTCAATTCCTCGCTGTTGAGCAGCTCCAGCACGCGCTCCAATACATAATATGGCGGGAAAAGCCGGCTGGCCGAATCATGAGGTGAGAACAGCACACCGATTTCCTCAGAGAGTGTTTCGCCGAGCCACAAAAGAAAATGGCGATAGGCAATGTCTTGCTTGCCACTGGACCACAATTGCTCGTCCTCTGCGTGGTCCGCTACATAAAATATAAACCCATTTGACTTGACTCCACGGCTGACGGCTTCGCGAATCAGGTGGCGCGTCTCCATCATCTTATAGGCGCAGAGACGATTGAGGTGGGTAAAGGCGATCTCACGTACAAGCTGCGCGACGGCATCTTTGGGTTTGAAGCCGGTCGCCTGGATGTGTTCCAGGTGAACCAGAAGCTGTTCGCGATGCTGTCGTTCTTCCTCTGAGAGGTGGGTCATGGAGTCTGCATCCTCTATCTTGCCACTCGCATGAATACCAAACTGACCCTGGAGTAGTTCCCCAATCGCTTCTTCAAGTATCTTGCGGGATTGTGTCACGACGATGCGCAGGGTGTTACGAAGCGATTTATCCATATAATTCCCTACCTTCTTAGCCTGGTTGATTACCTTCTGATTGGAGCTGTGTCATTCGGGCAGCGACTAATTCGTCCAAAGCCAAACATACATGCATGATGGTATCTACAGCTTGTTTGGACCATGCATAACCAATTTCCTGAACCTCCCCGCCGGGATCAGCTTGTAATCGATCTGCACGATGCACAATATCATTTCTCCGACGGGTCGTCTCATCGATAGTCCTCATGAGATCACTTTTATCACGTTGTAACCTTGAAGCGATAAGATTCCAGGGCTTTTCAAGGGAGAGTAATGCACCGACAGCGTGAATACCCTTTTTCGAACTGAGATACCTGAACGCGGTGAGACCAAGAATCTTATTCGCAATATAGAGCGGTGCGTTCGGATCACCAAGAAGCCTGAGCGTCTCGGCAAGATCAAAGGTGAGATCTTTAAAGTAGTCTTGTAAATCCTGATCTTGAGGAAAGAAGTCACGCCCTCTTGCCTGAATAATAACTGGCAGGTTCATGCGTAATAGAGATGGTAAGTACGCATCTAAAGCTGTACAGGCAGCCACAATTGATTGCCTCAACAAATTATTCAGTGCGAACCTTCTTAGTGAGCTAGGAGGGAACTGAGCGCGTTCTCGAATGAGACCCACAAAGATCTCATTATAGATCACCATCAACTCTTCATTCGCATTGGCTCCAACAGCCACTCTCAGTTTCGCCACAAGGTCATCGTTCGTGTGAATATCATCGCATTCCAATAATCGATAAACGCGCAAGAGTAGCTCTGCAGGACGTATATTATCCTCAAATGTCTGGCGCGGGCTAAGCATAGCACTACTCCAAAATGATCGTTACATCTTCAGCGAGCAGCTTCAACAGATACTCATGCAGCCGTTCAATAGCACTATTGATAGCTTCTCTGGAATCCAATGTCTCAGTAAAGAACTCCGACAGCTTGACTCGCTCTATCTTCTCTTCGGGGGCAATCATCTGCTGTATACGGGCGATCACCTGGGCTTTGAGTCCTCCTAATGCTGCAAGATCAGACTCGATCTGTCCCAGCGAGGCATTACAGAAGCGACAGCGCAGCGCCGAATCCTCCAGGAGAGTGCCTCCAATCTTTCGTAACTCTTCACCATCCTTGCAAGCACGAGATGATAAAGGTTCCAGAATATCAGCATATAACTCCTTATCAATCAGATTCCACTCAGCACGTCCCTTGATCTCTTCAATGGACCGCTCGAATGTCGAGGCACGTCGTTCATGCAGCTTCATATATGTATCCTGATACATAGCTGTAATAGCATGTGTGAGTGTTGCCATTCGTTCAAGCTGCTCAAAGAACGAAGCCGAGTTAATCAGCGCGCGAAGTTCATCAGCTTTTGAGCGTAAATCTCCGCTACTATCACGAGACGCCAGTTCGGGCCACATTTCCTCAACTGCTGCTCTCGCCTGGCGCAGCGTAGCTAATCCTGCATCATTCGACGCCTGCCGAATCTTGCGCACTGTATCACGGCTTTCCTTAAAAGATTTACCTTCTACTGCCAGGAAACGTACGCAATCGTCGGAGGCTGCTGATTGAATATTCTCCAGGGTATGCCGGTAATCGTCTAACCGCTCGGTGAACGGCAGATGGTTCGCCTGAGCCACTGCTATGACAGAGAAAAGCTGCTTGAGTTCTTCATCTGCTACTTTCTTGAATGCAGCCGCTATCGCCCCTTCCTCAACATCTACTTCTTCTCCCATGAGTTCTTCGTAATGCTGCACCGCCATGGTTAAGGTCTTCAGTCCGACGGACTCGCGGGGAGCAAAGGAAGCCGTTCGAAACGCAACGTTGTTCGTGAAAGGCACACGGCACTGCGGGTCCTGGTGATTGCGGAAGCGCCGCCCCTGGTAGGTTACTTCGATGGTACCCGCCCGCAGGAGCACAGCCAGCACCAGGCGCAGCATATCACGCTCCCATCCGTAGCCAATGCCCTGAAAATGCTCCTCCAGGCTTTTTCCCGTGACTTTGTTCCCATAGGTGTGCTCGTACCTGATATAGTCCATGATCTCCTTCGCGACGTCAGCCGAAGCGTTGAACATCGGCTTGCCGTCTTCCATCACAATGAGATTGAGTCCCTGTTCTCCCGCATAAAAGACCTGTGGTAGTGCGCTGAGATTCGCGGCTTTCAGCACATCTTCGACCTCATTCCCTTTCAGGGCCCGCACACCCATCTCCAATTTGGGATACAAGTCAGGCACAGCGTAATCAAAGAGTTTCTTGAGGATCTCCGCAAGTGTTTTGCCTAATGCCGCGGCGTCTTTGCTTACACCCCGAAAGAGTCCCTGACCACGCTCCAGCGCCTGGATCATTTTCTCCTGCAAGCGATTCTGGTAACGGAGGGCTTCGTTTTTCTCATTGGATAAGGAAGCGGCTTCATCGTTCGTGATACGGCCCTGTGCCCGCAGTTGATCGTATCTGACGACCATCTGCCGCGAAGCGTACAGGTTCGCTATCAAGCCATCGATCTCTGGCGTGAGGGAGAACACCCAGTAGAGGTCGTTTTTGTGTCCTTCCTGGCGGCTATCGTTACGAATCTCGGCCAGCCTGGCGGGGAAGCTATCGTCATCATCGGCAGTGGCAAGCGAAAGCGGTATCTGCCCTTCCTCTCCAGCCTGGATGGAGTCCACGCTGATACCCACGCGAAAGCTTTTCAGATTGCGGAAACGGTAGGTCTTCAGCTTTGGGTCGGCAAAAATCGCTTGCAGGGTCTCACGCAGCATTTCATTGTGGTCTCTGCTACGCGGTGCCAGCCTGCGACGCTCGATGTCCCAGTTCTTCTCCTGGGCGGTTTGCAACTTCCACCCCTCTTCCGTGTTGCGCACAAACTGGGCGTCCTCGAGTTTTTGCAAAGCCCGCTGCACTTCTGCTAACGGGGCAGCTTTCCCCACCTCACCTACCAGGCAGGCCGCAATATTGGATTCGGTGCGCGGCAGATCTCTGACAAATTCCAGCAGGCAGACCGCTTTCGCCACGCACGCCACGATACCATGATCTTCTGGATCGTCTTTGAAACGCTCGCGGATATCGCTGATATCTTTCTGCTTTTCGCTGGGCAGGTTGCCCTCGACCAGTTCGAAAATGTTATCGAGCGTCACCAGGGCACCGATTGGCTTTGCCGCCACGGCTGTCCTATCCGAAACAAGCATTTCATACGTCTGCTTGATGATGGTGCGGTTACTGCCGCCCAGGTGCTTGTACGCGCCTGGCTGCAAGCGGATGCCGGACATGATATCGATCGACAGTTCCACAAAATGTGGCAAGTAGGGATAGAACTGCACAAAATCGTCCTGGGAGATATCGCTTTTCCTGGTGGTCCTCTCAAGATGGCAGGCCACATTGAGTTGCCCCTGTGAATCGTTGAATAACTTCACGAGAAGAGGGACCGCTTCTTCTGTTTTTGCCAGCACGCGTCGGGTAGCAACTTCGCGGATATCTGCAGGAGCTAGGTCGATATGATACTTGAAGCGGTCCTGGAGCTTGGCCAGTTCTACGCGCTTGGAGTCCAGCGCAGCGACCACCTCATCGAGCTTTTCCTGTGAAGTGACCATGACCCAGGCAGGAGCCACGATCTTTTTTGCCTTCAAGAGATTCTTGCCGACCCTGCCGAACTGCTCAACCACGGCGCGCAAGTCTTCAATCTTATCGGCACTGCGCGCCACGTATTGTCCCACCTCGTCAATGACAAAGACCAGCGCCTTACCGGGACGCCTGCGCGCGCATAGCTCGAAGGCGCGCTCCACGAAGTGTCCCACCGTAATATCTGCGCTTTTGTTGCGCAGCGATTGCGACCATGCATCTGCCGCCGGGAAGGTCGCCGGGTCTATGCCGTGCAGGATGGTGCTGGCTCGCGAAATCTTCAACGCACCCTTGCGCACCATGCGCCACTCCTCGTGGTAGTGATCAGTGCAGCGCGCCATGAACTCGTCGAGCTTGCCTTCCTTCTCCAGTTCGATCTCTAATTCAGCAATATCAAAATCTTCAGCATAATCGAGTTCGCGCAAAAGGACGGTATACATAATCTCGGCAATACGTTCGGTGGAACGCTTGACGGCTCTGTCTACCGAGACATCGAACATGATGACTTCGGTGGGAATACGCACATTGATGAAATCGACCAACCCGTCGATGTGTGCGTCCCCTAACTGCGCCTCAAAGAGTTCACTCGCACGCCTCCCCAGCACGCTGCGATTGGCCAGGACATACCCCACATTCTTCGCGAAAGAGGATTTACCAGAGCCAAAGAAGCCAGATATCCAGACGCCGATGCCTTCATGAGGGTCTGACGGAGCCTCAGCAATGGCGCGGAACAACTCATGATACTGACTCCTGATACGATCCGTTGCGACGTATTCGCTGATCTCCGTATAGACTGCCTGTTCATCGGTCTGATCGACTTTGATGATCTCTTCGATTTTTTGTTGGAGGTCGCGGGTGAGCAGGTCTCCAATTACCTTCATGACTCCCTCCCATAGATCTTCACACGATAACTCCCTAAAGGTTCCTCATCGCTTTTCAGGTCCATATAGTTCAAAGAACCTCTCCAACTTCCGGGGTAAAACAGCACTGCTGGCACGTTTGTTTTGCCCATCATCTGCTCTAATAGCGATGACACGCGGTACATGGCGGGAGCAAAAACAGCGCAGCGCGTTAAAAAGACAAACGTCCGGCGCGGGTCCAGGTTGGCCATGGCCTCCGCTAGCAGTGCAGGGAGAGGTCGCCAGTCAGGATCGGATAAGTACACACTCACTTGCGCCTGCGCCGCCTCGAAACCACTTTCTTGTTCCAACTGAACCAGCGTCTCAAGCCCCTCAGACTGATCAATACTCTGCCAGAAAAGCGTGGACAGAGAAAGGATATGCACATGGCGTCCCGTGTCATTTTGTACGCGCACACCGAGGTTCTGTATCTCCCGGCGCATCTTCCACTCACCCTCATCGGGAAGCTTTGGGTTATAGCGAAAAATCGCAAACGGCAAGTCAGAGGACATAGTAAAGCCCGGCGGATCCTGCTTCAGGTCGTTCTCAAGCAGCTCAATGCGCTCTTTGAGCGAGAGCATAGGTGTACTCCTCTAGCGAATTGCTCGGAAAGGTAACTCGGATAATCGAACCAGCTGCATGATACTCAAGTAAGTGATGCTGGTGCGCCTCCATGAAGCTCTGCTCAACGGTCTGACGCGAAAGGAAAAATAAACGCCACTCAGGGTCATCGAGCAGACGTTCCCCCGACGGTTGATATTGCCGCAAGTAGAAGGCCAGGTAAGCAAAGGCTTCAACCGGTAGATAGATTGGAGCTAAGCGTTTATTGACTGCACCCTGCAATACGCCAAAGTCACGCAAGGTAGCCAGCAGCCCCTGAGTTACTCTGACAATGGTGTTTTCAGACCAGTTCCCCGTCATCTTCCCCTCTGCAACCCAGCGAGCAACCGCTGCCTGAATATTACCTACGCTTATATCGGTCTTCCCCATTGTGTAATCGTGCGAGAGTACCTCGGTAACGATATCGTGGAGGAGGTGATCGGTTCGGGCTGCGAAAAAATACAAAATACGGTCCAGGGACTCTGAGGGAAAACTGTCTCGAACAAGGATAACAAGAGAGCGGGTTACTGACTCTGAAGTGAGGTAGCGCTGACGAAAGATTGTAAGAATATCCTCAATTCTGGAGCGAGAAGCTTTGCCAAAGATATTCTCCCGCCGGAAGCGCTCCAGGTTTTCGCTGACCGAGAGACTCGCATCCCAGTGAGCCAACATGGTTTTTGTGTCTGCCAACAGCGCTCCGGCTTTGATGATCTTACTGGTATAGGCTGCGCTCGATGTAGAGGTGTCACTGATGCCAGACATTGCTTCTTTCTACCCAAATGAAAGCGAGATCGTGCATTACACAATAATGCAATGGAGCAGCACGCCTGCGAATTCAAAAGGACTCCTCTCCGCTTGATGACTAACACCAGTATACTAAAGTGGTCAAGAGACTGGCCACTTCAAGTGAACGAATAGATAAGCTCTCATAGAGTAATCACCTGTAGAACATAATTGCTATTATATTTTCATAATTTAGAGAATAATTGACTCTTGATGAGATGTATGGTAGATTTCTCGTAAGAGAAGAGCATATTCATGATTAATTTGGAGTTACTTCCGCATCACCAAGATAGGCACGGGATTTGTGCGTAGTTTCAATAATATCATCTCAAGTTTAGCAAAACTGTAGAAGTTTACGATCTCACACTTGGCAGTACAGCAAGGGGATGAAATGAGCTATACGTGGTCAGACAATGCTCCAGTACTTGGTGATATGTCACCGCAAGAAGCAGCTGCCAGACTGCGATCATTGGGAGATGAAAAAACAGCAACAGAACTGGAGGCTTTAGAGATTCGGGCTCATTCCTCAAGAGGAATTATGGGAGTAGCAAGTCCATCTAGTTCTCTAAAGCACTTATGGCAATGGTGGGATACAGATTGCCCTTGGAAAAATACCGGGCATGAAATTGGTTATATTACCTCCGAACACCCAGCAGAAAGAGCCCAGACCATTGTTTCAGCGCGAGAGATCGAACCGGACACAACATTAAAAGGTAAAAAGCTGAAAATTACGCTGGACCGCTTTTTCATCGTCGCTTATCCTGGAGGCATCACACATCGCATTCTCCTGAAATTTTTCACTCGCAACCAAGTGCGGAGAACACCGGAAGATATTCATTTCAATATGATATGTAGGGCCAGAGATGGAGAGGCCGCTAATATTAACGGCTCCCCCATTTTTATAGGGTTGAGTACAGGCAATCAGGGGATCGTCCTTGGCTGTGAAAGCGTGAAGGTCGCAGATAAACGGGATGAAGCTTTTCTAGGTTTCTTAGATTCAGATGTATTCAAAGCGGGCCTGCATTTAGTTTCAACAATACAGCCTGCCGTCTCATTAATTGCCAGCGCAGCTTACCATATCACTAAAACTGTAGTGGATCAAAAGACTAATGCGAAAGTACAGGAATTCGAGATGGGGCTTGATTTCAGTAAAATCCCCTCTAACTACAAGCTTGCAGCTGGCTCATACCTCGTTGTTCAAATTGCCAAAGAGGGTCAATCTTCCTGGGATTGGAATGATTGGAGATACCAGAATGGACAGGTAGTGCGCAAGGATAGCCCGAGGTTTCTTCTCCCTTATAACTACTTTATTTTTGGCATCAGTCTAGGTGAATAATAAAGAACAATATCTCATTGCTTAGCGCCGCTTTGGTTGGTTAGTCCTTATTTTAGCAAGGAGAGGCTTTCGGTGACAGGATGGCCTGCATTAATAATTCATTTCTCCAAGTTCAGTGGGCAAGCTAGCAGTGAAGCCTTTGGCGGGGACACTGCTAGCGATGAACCTGTTTGGCATGAACAGGCCAGACTTAAACTAAGTCTAATAGATGAGCAAACAGTACAA
>Ga0070733_10002034_pt1 | contig 14707 bp, 12 predicted proteins | sample Coa_R1_9_FD_66450 | JGI IMG/M metagenome (GOLD analysis project Ga0070733, IMG submission 66450) | Surface soil microbial communities from Centralia Pennsylvania, which are recovering from an underground coalmine fire - Coalmine... | ecosystem: Environmental > Terrestrial > Soil > Unclassified ... | reverse complement strand
AAGCCGATGGACCGGCGCGCGATTATTGAAGAAGCCGCGGGAATCACGATGTACAAAACCAAGCGGCGACTGGCGGAAGCGAAACTGGAAGCGTCGAAGGTAAATCTTTCGCGGGTGCACGACATTTTGGTGGAAGTGGAAAAGCAGCTGGCTTCTTTGAAGCGGCAGGCTTCGAAGGCGCGGCGTTTCGCGGAACTGCGCGACCAGATGCGCGGATTGCTGCGCAGCGTACTGGCTAGCAAGGCCGAGCACTTGGATCAGGAAGCGGTGCGGCTGGAGAAATTGCTACGCGAGATGGATACGGCGGAAGAGAGCGAGGCGCGTTCGGTACACGAGTTGGAATCCGAGCAGGAGCGATTGGGCGCGCGGACTTACGAGTTGGATGCGGAGTTGCGGCAAATTCAGAATTTGCTGGGACAGACGGCGCTGGATTTGGATCGCGCGGAAAACCGGATCACGTTCAATCGCGAGCAGGCTGCGCAGATTGATGCGCGGGCGGCGCGGCTGGTGGTGGAAACGGAAGTCGCGGAACGGCTAGTGGGTGATATGACCACGCGCATGACGGCGCATCGCGAAGCGGTTTTGGCGCTGCGTGAGCAGACGGCCAGCGTGGAAGCTTCTTTGCGCGAGACGACGGAGCAATCTCTGGCCAGCGCGACTGAGCAACAACAGCTGGAATCGCGCATGGAGGAATTGCGGCAGATCGCGGGGCGGTTGGTGGAGGAATCGGCGCGGGAGCAGGCCGAATCGGTGCAGGCGGAAGCGGCCGCGGTGCGACACACCGCGGCGGAAGAGCAACGGACGGCCGCGATGCGCGCGGTAGAGAGCGAATGCAGCGCGCTAGCCGCGAAGGTTGCGGCGGCGGAAGAAACATTTACATTGGCGGAAGCGAGCGCGCTGCAATTGGGCGCCATGGTACGCGAGACTCAGATGCGGCTGGTGGAATTGCGTCGCGGGCAGCAGGAAACCGGGCAGCAACTGGAGCGGATGCGCGAAGGGCTTTCGGCGGAACGCGCGCGGCACGCTTCGATTGAGCAGATTTTGAGCGAGCGGGCCTATACGGCGGACGCGGTGCAAAAGCTGTTCAACGTGAACGGCGAGCGTAGCGCTGACACGCCGGGCGGAGCGTTTCGCGCGGTGGGATTGCTCGCGGATTACGCCGAAGTGCAGGAAAAGTATGAAGGCGCGATCGAACAATTTTTGCGCGATGAATTGGAATATGTAGTGGTGGAATCGTTTGACCAGGCGCGCGCGGGAATTTCGCTGCTGCGCGACGAAATGGGTGGGCGCGCGACGTTCTTTGTGGATTCGCTGAATAAGTTGAATATGGCCGCGCCGGAAGCGGATGCTTCCCTGCCCGTGCCTGACGGAGTGTTGGGACGGCTGGATCGTTTAGTGGAATTCCGCGAACCACTGGGACCGGCGGCAAAATATTTTCTGACGAAGCTGCGGACGGCTTATGTGGTAGAGAATGCGGCGCTGGCCGAGCAGCTGGCTAGCGAGAATCCGCACAGTTATTTTCTCACTCCGGAGGGTACCTGCTATCACGGACGGATGGTTTCCGGAGGGCGCGCGGGCGAAGCGGGGCCTCTGGCTTTGAAGCGCGAATTACGGCAGCACGAAGTGGAAGTGATGCGGCTGGATCGCGCGGTGCATGAACAGCAGTCGGAGATGACGCGGATCGAGATGGCCATTGCCAGCGGTGAGGAGCAGGTAGCGTCTGCGATTGCGCGGCAGATGGAAGCGGAAAAATCTTTGGTAGCCGCGACGCACCAGCGGGATCAGGTGCGTTCTGAATTGCGAAGGATCGAGCAGCAATTCGCTACCGAGCGCGCGGAAATTGCGCGACTGCATGCGGATGCTGAAGCGGCGCGCCAGCGCGCGACGGATGCGCGGCGCGAACATTTGGCGGCCGTGCAATCGCGCGAAGCGACGGAAGCGGAAGGCGCAGAAGTTTCCGGACGGTTGGCTGGATTACGGCAAGGCCTCCAGGCTTTACAGGAGCAGGTGGTGGCGCGACGCGAAGAATTAGCGACGATTTCCGAACGGCTGAACAGCGCAGAATCAGCCGAACAGCATCTGATCGCGGAATTGACTTTGGCTGGCGAGCGCATGGCTTCGTTACAGCAGCAGCACGCGGCCATGATGCTGGAAAAGACGGAGCTCGAAGGTTCCTGCGAGCAGCTGGGAATGCAGGTTTCGGAGTTGCGCATAGAGAAGGCGCGGCTGGAAGAATTGAAGGCGGCGCTGGAAACGGAGTGGGATGGGGCGCGCACGCGTGCGGCGCAACTCGACGAGACAGTGCGCGGCAAGCGGCAATCACTCGACGAATTGCGCGCCGAACGCGGCCAGCGGCAAATCGAGAAAGCGCGGAATGATGCGGACCGCGATTATCTGCGGCAGACGTGCATGGCGGAATTGAACGCGCAGCCGGAAGAATTGATGGCGCAGGAAGCGCAGCTGCTGGCCGGGGAAGAACTGATCGCGGCGGAAACGAATTACAACGAGATGAAGGCGCGTGTGGATGCGATGGGTCCGGTGAACATGATGGCGCTGGAAGAATTCAAGGAATGCGAGGAGCGCGATACTTTCTTGCGGCGGGAGCGGGATGATCTGGTGGCGTCGATTCAGAACACGCAGCTGACGATTAATGAACTGGATCAGGTGTCGCGGCAGAAATTCGAAGAGGCGTTTAATTTTATCAATGCGCATTTCGCGATCGCGTTCCAGTCGCTCTTTGGCGGCGGGCACGGGGAAATGCGGCTAGGCGAGCCGGACAGTTCCGGTGAGGCGGGGATTGATATCGTGGCGCAGCCTCCCGGCAAGCGTCTGCAGAATATTTTGCTGCTTTCGGGCGGAGAGAAGGCGCTAACGGCTTTGGCGCTGCTGATTGCCGTGTTCAAGTATCAGCCCAGCCCGTTCTGTATTTTGGACGAGGTGGACGCGCCGCTGGACGAAGCCAACGTCGGGCGATTTAACAAGATGCTGGCGGATATGTGCGGGCAGACGCAGTTTATTGTGGTGACGCACAACCGCAAGACGATGGAGATGGGGTCGGTGATGTATGGCGTGACGATGCAGGAGCCGGGGGTTTCGAAGTTGGTCTCGGTGAAGTGGGAAGAAAGCGCGGCGGCGGTGGCGCCGAAGAGCGCGAGTAACGCGGCGTAGGCGCGCGCGAGAGATTTTCCGAAGCGGTTACTTCAGTAGCATTTCCTCATTTGCGCGCCCGCTCGCCTTGTGGGGCGATCCACGAGCAGCGTGCCTGCCATAGCCCATGATTAGCAGTCGTGCGGGAAGGCGCGCGAGGCAAGCCTCGCGTCAGGCAAAGCGGCGGCAAGCCGCCGCACTCCAAGATGGGCTGGGCGTGGATGGTTAGTGCGAATGCGAATGATCGAAGCGCGGGCAGCATCAAATTCAAACGCGCCCAGCTGAAGAGCCTGTGTGGCAATCCGAGAATCTTTGTAGGTCGTGGCTTTAGCCACGACATATATACAGCAAAATCGGTGCGGCTTCAGCCGCTGAAGTACCGATTTTGCGGTTGCCACACAGACTATCAAGCTGGCCGCTACAAGTTCAGCGGCAAATTCATGGATAAGAATAGACGCGACGCAGCGGCGTAGTGCAATACCGGAGGCGAAGTGTTGCTTGCGCGCGCTCGGTTCGCGGATTTCTTAACGGTTGACATGGGTGGACGGTGCGCTAGAATGTGCGGCGCTGCATCGAGGAACATTACTTGGCATCCCCACAAATGAGTCCAGTGATATTGCAGACGAATTTTCCCGGATTGAAGCTGCGCGGGCGCGGCAAGGTGCGGGATATTTATGAGGTGGGCGACCAGTTGCTGATCGTGGCGACGGACCGGCTCTCTGCGTTCGACGTGGTCTTGCCTACGCCGATTCCGGATAAGGGCAAGGTGCTGACGCAGCTTTCGCTTTACTGGTTTGAGAAGCTGGCTGGCCTGGTGCCGAATCATATTATTTCCGCGAAGGATTTTGGCGGCGAGCTCGCGCCCTACGCTGACGCGCTCGAGGGGCGCGCGATGCTGGTGCGCAAGACGGAGCCTGCGCCGATCGAATGCGTGGTGCGGGGATATATTTCGGGGTCGGGGTGGAAGGATTATCAGAAGACGGGAGCGATTTGCGGCATTAAGCTGCCGGCGGGGATGCGTGAGTCTGACCGTCTGCCGGAGCCGATCTTCACGCCTTCGACGAAAGCTACAACCGGACACGACGAGAATATTTCGTTCGATGAGACTGTTGCTACGGTGGGGCGTCCGCTGGCGGAGAAATTGCGCGACACGAGTTTGGCAATTTATCGCAGCGCGGTGGAACACGCCGCCAGCCGCGGGATCATTATTGCGGACACGAAATTTGAATTTGGATTGATCGGTGACGAATTGATATGGATTGACGAGGCGCTGACGCCGGATTCTTCGCGCTTCTGGCCGGCGGACGAATACGTGCCGGGGCGCACGCAGCCCTCATTTGATAAGCAGTATGTGCGCGATTATCTGGAAAAGATCGGATGGAACAAGCAAGCCCCGGGTCCGGCGCTTCCCGCGGACGTGGTGGCGGCCACACAGGGGAAATACCGGGAAGCCTACCAGCGAATTACCGGCCACGAATTAGACTAAAAGCAATTGCAGCGGTCAGCGGGCGCGACGATTCGTTTGTTGCGGATGCTGGCGCGCGGCATTTTTTCCGGCGATTTTCCCAGTGCTCATGCGGAGCGTGTCATCGTGAAAGAACAACTGGAATCTTTGATTGGGATGATGGTGGAGCGGGGGATTTTGCTGGAAGAGGCGGTCACGGAGTTCGAGAAGAAATTTATCAAGCGCGTGCTGGAGCGGCAGGATGGGAATCAATCGCGGGCGGCGAAGATTTTAGGGATTCATCGGAATACCTTGAGCAGGAAGGTGGGGGAGTATAAGTTGGACCATGCGGGGCATAAGCGCGCGTAGTTGGGCGGTTTGAATCCTCTTCAATAATTTCCACCTACCAAGACGACGGCGAAAGATCACCGCAGAAACGCAGAGTAAACCTGAGAGCACAGCCAAGAGTGGCTGCGCCACGTCGCCAAACGGGAGATTGGCGTTCGCAGGCAAAGAAAATGGCCGGGCATTTCTGCGCCGGCCATTTTTTATTGAGATTCGAGTGCGTTGATTACTGTTTGGCGGGCACTTTGTGGTGCTTGCCAGGCTCGGCCTTTTCAGGTATCGCTGTGGGGTCTACCTTCACCTGGTCCCAATGGAGCAAGAGCGGTGAGGGATCGTAACTGACGATGGCACCGGAAAATAGTATCCCGTCGTCCTTGGCCAAACGAACGACATCGGGCTGGGGAATTACCTGTGCGGCGTTGGGCGTTCCGGCGGGAGGAGCGGCGGTCCAAACCTTTACGTCCATATTGGCGGTGGTCGCTTTTTGCAATTCCTCCTCGCTGGCGCTGAAAAAGACCATGAAGTCGATAAATCCATCACCCTGCTTGACCTCGATAATCTTCCCAGCCACGTTGGGAAATTGAGCGCCACAGAGAGCTAGCCAAGTGAGCTTCGCCTTGTCGCCGCCCGCGGCGAGATCGTTGAAAACGGTGAGAATCGTGCTCGCTGCCGCGATTTTCTGCAGATCGGCCACAGAGGGAATCGTATAGGTTGCCGGCCGATCGCCGGTGGTGCCCGCGATCGTAAGCAACTCGTTCAATTGCTGATCAGCCAGACTCTCGCACTGGGGCTGTTCGTAGTTTATGATTTGCTTCCGCAAATAATCCTTAATCTGCGCATCGCCTTGTATTTTTAGATTGATCGATCTGGCCAAATACCAAAAACCATCGAGCGATTGCGGCGGTGCCTCGGAAAGGTAGGCGACGCCGAGGCGATAGGCGCTAACGGCGTCCTTGGGATCGTCGGCGAGCGCTGTCTTGAACGCATCGATCGCCGTCGGGAAGTCCTTCAACTGCAAATCGGCAAATCCCGCCGCGGCGTCGAAAAGCGCGATTCCCGGCTTTTTCTGTTCCGCGAACTGGTCGTCAGTTAATTTTGAATCCGCTGGTTTAGGGTATTTTTGGAGCAGATCCGCGCCTTGCTTTGCCGCGTCTCGCTCCTTGACGAGCTGATCGTGTGCGTCGGGCGCCTTGGGGTTAAACACGACCGGAAACACCTGGACGCGACGGGAATATGCCGACAGTCGCGCGCCCAGATCGGCTGCATCGCCCAAGCCGGTGAGTTTGTCGATGTATTCGATCGTCTTAGGATAATTCTTCAGATCAAAATACGTCTGGTAATAGAGTGCGAAGGCGTACTGGTTCAGCGTCGAGTTTGGGAATTTTGCGGCGAAGTCATCGAGCAACTTGAGCCTTGCCGTGGGGTCCTTCTCGGCATTAGCTGCCTGAAAAGCGTTGTACTCCGGAATGGTGTATGTCACCTTCGACTGATCCTGTGGCTGGCGGCTTGCCGCAACCGATCGCGCAGGAATACTTAGTAGAACGAGGGCAGTGAGTAGAATTCCCTTCGTAGCAGTGCGCATTCGTATCATCTCTTCCCTGCCTCCTGGACCAGTATTGGTACGGATGAACAGTATCGCCTAGGGTCACAACCCCTGAAGGATAACGAGCTAAACGAAACCGGGATTATAGGGAAACCCACGCATGCGTGCAAGGTGAATCCACCTTGCGGACAGTTTTGGCGTCCCAGTTCCAGCTGGGTGAATGTTCTCACGTGAATGATAAGATGGCAAATGGATGTGAAATGTCGCCTCGCAGGAGTTGCGCATATGAATAATGGAAAACCGCTGGAGGGGAAAGTAGCGATTATTACGGGAGCGAACCGGGGGATCGGTTTCGCGGTGGCACACCGTTTGGGAACACTGGGTGCGAAGCTGAGTTTGTGCGCGCGCGACGCAGGGAGGCTGGCGAGCGCCGCGGACGAATTGCGCCCGTTAACGGCTGGCGTGTTTGCTGCCGCGGTGGATGTTAGGCATGGCGACCAGATTGTGGCCTTTGTGCAAAACACGGAGAAAACACTGGGCCTCGTGGACATTCTGGTGAACAACGCGGGGATCGGATATTTCGGACCCACGCACGAGGCCACGGAGGCGAACTGGGACAGCGTGTTAGACACCAATTTAAAGTCGGTGTTCCTGGCGAGCAAGGCGGTCGCGCCAGGAATGATCCAGCGGAGGGGCGGACATATTATCAATATCGCGTCGCTGGCGGGGAAGAACGCGTTTGCCGGAGGCGGGATTTATTGCGCTTCGAAGTGGGGGTTGATGGGGCTGACGGAGTGCATGGCGGAGGATTTGCGGGGGTATGGGATACGGGTGAGCGCGATTTGTCCCGGCAGCGTGGCTACGGATTTTTCGCCGCATGGGAAGAAGGATATCAGCAAGATGTTGCAAGCAGAGGATATAGCGCATGTGGTGGAGATGATCGTGACGCAGGCGCCGCAGAGTTTTATCAGTGAGGTTTTGTTGCGGCCGACGCAGAAACCGTAGTTGCTGGTGGCAGATAGCGGCGATGAGCCAGTACCAAGTCAGAGCCAAATTCAAAAACGCCCGCCTAAAAAGCAAAAGCAGGCGGCCGCTACAAATTCAAAGACGAATTCAAAAGCCGTGTATTGAGTGACTTACGGGGGAGTGAATCTTGTGGGTCGGAGGCGCATCCAATCGTTTAAGCTTGAACGATTTGAGCTTGAATCAATATGCCGACACACTTCCAGGGCGATGCGGAGACGGTACGAGCGTTGAGCGCTTACATCAATTTAGTGCGTGCGTCCGATTCGACTATCGCGAAGACCACCGCTCATCTGGAAGGGCTGGGAGTGACGATGGGGCAGTTTGCGGTGCTGGAAGCACTGTTGCACCTGGGCCCGATGTGCCAGCACACGCTGGGCGAGAAACTTTTGCGCAGCGGCGGGAATGTGACGCTGGTGGTGGACAACCTCGAACGGCACGGATGGGTGCGGCGAGAACGGCAGGTGGAAGATCGCCGCATGATTCAAATCCATCTGACTCCGAAAGGGCGGCGGTTGATCACCCGCGTGTTTCCAGAGCACGCAAGAGTAGTGGCGAAAGTAATGAGCCAATTGAGCGCCGCGGAGCAGGAACAATTGCGCAAGATTGCGCGCAAGCTGGGCCGGGGCGCGGATGAATTGTGCACCGAAAGACTAAAGAGGGAGAAACAAAATGATCACGATCAGACCAAGCAATGAACGCGGCCACAACCAGATTTCGTGGCTGGATTCACGATTCTCATTTTCATTCGATCAGTATTACGATCCGCAGCACATGCAGTTCCGCTCGCTGCGCGTATTGAACGAGGACGTGGTGGCGCCGGGTCAGGGATTCGGGATGCATCCACATCGCGACATGGAAATCCTGACGTGGATTCTGGATGGAGCGATCGAGCATCGCGACAGTATGGGCACAGGCGCGGTGCTACGTCCCGGAGAATTGCAGCACATGACGGCAGGGACGGGAGTAATGCACAGCGAATTCAATCCTTCGCCGAAGGATCCCACGCACCTGCTGCAGATATGGATTACGCCTGAGCGCAAGGGCCTGAAGCCGGAGTACGAGCAACTGGCGTTTCCGGACAAGGATTTGCGCGGCAAGTTTCACCACGTGGCCGGACCGGAGGCGCCGATCACCATTCACCAGGACGCGGACCTTTTTATTACGCGACTCGATAAGGGCCAGGAGACGAAGCACGCGTTGAAGGCTGGGCGCCACGCATGGGTGCAACTGGCGCGCGGAGCGGTGAAATTGAACGGAGTGGAACTGAAGGCGGGAGATGGTGCGGCCATAACGAAGGAAAACGAAGTGCGGGTGGAAGCGAAGGAAGCGTCGGAAGTGCTGTTGTTCGACTTAGCGTAAAAATCAATCCTGGAAAGGAGATATGCGGATGACTTCGACGAACGATATAACCACGTTGGCGGGACGAATTCTGATCAGCGTGATGTTTCTGATCAGCGGATTCTTTAAGGTGGGCGGTTATGCGCAGATAGTCGGTTACGCGACGGCGCTGCACCTGCCGATGCCGGGCGTGGCGATTGCAGCGGCGGCTGCGGTGGAATTGGGTTGTGGGCTGGCGGTTCTGGCGGGATTCAAGACGCGGTTTGCGGCTTGGCTGTTGTTTCTGTACCTGATCCCAGTCACGTATTTTTTCCACAACTTCTGGGCAGTGCAGGGGCAGGAGCAGCAGGTGCAGATGATCAACCTTTTGAAGAATGTGACGATCATGGGCGGGTTGCTGGTGCTTTCGGTGAATGGGGCTGGGGCTTATTCGGTGGATGGGAAGTTGGCAAAGAAAGGTTGAGGCGGCGAAGGTAGCGGCGATTTTTCGACCGCCATCGGGCGTTGCCGCGACACCGATGACGCACTGAAGCGCGCCGCTACAAAGTCGAGAGCTTGGCCTGCGGGGATCGTTCAGTCGATTGGCATTGTTTTGCGAACGTCATTTTAGAGGAGGAATTATGAGTGCACATAAAAAGACAGCTGTGACCAGCGCGCCGATTCACAGTTTGATCGGAGAACGGTGGAGTCCGCGGGCGTTTGCAGACCGACCGGTGGAAGCGGAGAAATTGCGCAGTTTGTTCGAAGCGGCGCGTTGGGCGGCTTCTTCTTACAACGGGCAACCGTGGTTCTTCATCGTGGCAACGAAGGATCATCCGGAGGATTACAAGCGAGTGCTGGATTGCTTCATCGAGTTCAACCAGGGTTGGGCGAAGAATGCTCCGGTGCTGGCGTTGAGCGTGGCGAAATTGAAGTTCGAGCATAACGGCGAGTTGAATCGTCATGCGTTTCATGATGTCGGACAGGCTGTCGCGACTTTGGCGCTACAGGCGGAGGCGCACGGCCTCGCGGTGCATCAGATGGCGGGAATAATGCCGGAGAAGGCGCGGGAACTATTCGCGATTCCTGAGGGGTACGAGGCCGTCGCGGGAATTGCGATTGGGTATCAGGGTGAGGCGCATACGTTGCCGGATCAGTTGAAGGAGCGGGAATTGGCGCCTCGGGAGCGGAAGGCGCTCGATTCGTTTGTGTTTGCGGGTAAGTGGGGGAAGGTTTCGCCGATTGTTGGCGGGAAGGCGTAACAGGGTATTGCGGGAGCCAGACGCTCTCGATCTTGACGCCCGGGCAAGCTCGGGCGCAGCAAGCAGCGCCCCCACCGTGCTTGCGTGTGGAAACGCCGACGCGAATGGATTGTGGATTGCTAGATTTTTGGCAGGACGATTCCTTGCTGGGATTGGTATTTGCCTTTTTTGTCTTTGTAGGAGACTTCGCATTGCTCGTCGGATTCGAAGAAGATTACCTGGCAGAGGCCTTCGTTGCCGTAAATTTTGGCGGGTAGCGGCGTGGTGTTGCTGATTTCGAGGGTAACGAAACCTTCCCACTCGGGTTCGAAGGGCGTCACGTTGACGATGATGCCGCAGCGGGCGTAGGTGGATTTGCCGACGCAGAGCGTGAGCACATTGCGCGGAATGCGGAAATATTCTACGGAGCGGCCGAGCGCGAAGGAATTGGGCGGGACGATGCAAACGTCGCCCGTGAATTCGACGAATGATTTTGGATCGAAGTGCTTGGGATCGACGATCGTGGAATTCACGTTGGTGAAGATGCGGAATTCATTGGCGACGCGCATATCGTAGCCGTAGGACGAGACGCCGTAGCTAATGACGCCGTCGCGGACCTGGCGGTCTTCGTAGGGCTCGATCATTTTGTGCTCTTGCGCCATCTTGCGAATCCATTTATCGGACTTCACGGACATTCGGGCCTCCGGCAATTCTGGATGATTGTGCTGCACTCATTGTCGCGCGACGTGATTAAGCTGGCGTTGTAAAAGAGTCGGGCAGTTTATTACACGGGACGGCGCTTGACAACCTGCAACCCCCTGTCTAGCATAGGCTTCCGGCCTGCGGGAGGAACGTGTGATCAAGCTCGACATCGTGAATGCAATCGTACAGAAGACCAATATTACCCGAACGAAGGCCGAGCAGGCGGTGGAAACCGTCTTCGAGGCGATGAAGAATGCGCTGGGCCGCGGCGAACGTATTGAACTGCGGAGGTTCGGCGTATTCAATGTGAAGCCACGGAAGACGGGCATCGGCCGCAATCCGCGCACAGGCCAGCAAGTGAGCATCCCTCCCGGCAAAGCGGTGCGCTTCAAGCCCGGCAAGGAATTGCAGTCGTTGCCGGCGGCGGCAGCGGCGCCGAAGCCCTGAGCGGCTCGGCGGTTTTCCGCCCGCACGCGGTGCCGAACCCGTTTTTCGCGCTGGGGCATCCAACCTTCATGGGCAATAGCACCGGCAACGGGCATGGCCGCGTCCCACTGGAAATCCTCGACCGAAATTATCCGGAGATAATTGACTTGCCGCCGCCGAGGATGCGCGCGCGACGGCGCCCGATTTGGCCTGCGATTGTTTTTTTCTGTTTGACGCTGCTGATGACGCTTTCGGCGGGGGCGCTGATCGCGACTTCGTTTGCGGCCAATGTGGAGCCATTTTCGGGCGATGAAAAACTGTTCGCGATTCCACTGCTGCCGTTTCAACATCCGGGGATGCTATTGCTTGGGATTCCGTTTTCGTTGACGCTGCTGGGATTTTTTATGGCGCACGAGATGGGACACTATCTTGCGTGCAGATTTTATGGAATTGATTGCAGCTATCCGTTTTTCCTGCCTTCGCCCTTCCCTTTCGGTACGTTTGGCGCGGTGATACGAATTCGCGCGCCGATCACTACGCGGCGGGCGCTTTTTGATATTGGCGTCGCGGGGCCGATTTTGGGATTTATTGTGGCGGTGCCGCTGACTGCGTATGGAATTGCGATGTCGAAAGTGATTCCCGGCGTGCAGGAGGATGGCGGACTTATTTTTGGATTTCCGGGGCTGATGAAAATTCTTATGGCGATGTTTCATCCGGGGACTGAGGCGAAATCCTTGCTGTTTCACCCGGTGGCGCTGGCGGCGTGGATCGGGTTGTTGGCGACGGCTTTGAATTTGCTGCCGGTGTGGCAATTGGATGGCGGACACATCCTTTATAGTTTGGCGCCGGATCGGCACCAGCGCTTTTCGCTCGCCGCGGCGGTGGCGTTGGTGTTTATGGGAGTTGGTTACTGGCACGTGTGGGCGTTCTGGGGGATTGTATTGCTCGTTTTGTCGCTGCGATTTCCACATCCGCCGCCGTTTGACCGGTGGGAGGCGCTGGATGCGTCGCGGAAGCTTTTGGCTTGCGTGGCGCTGATTATTTTTGTTTTGTGTTTTACGTTGTGGCCTACGAACAACCTCTGGTAATTCCGAGTAAGACTTCTCCGTTCAACTTGCCTCGCGTAACGATCGAACGCGTTGCACAAGATCGCGCGCGGCAACATTCCATGCGGGGAAATCGAATTGAAAACCATGAGCGAGCAGCCTGCCGGGAATCACGCGCCGGCTCTTTAGAATCAGCTCGGTTTCAGTTCGCAGGAAAACGGCGCCAAGTTCCAGCATCCATGAGGTGGCCGGCAATCCGATGCGCGTGCCCCAAGCCTTCCGCAAATCAGCCATAAATTGCGCGTTCGGAAGTGGATTTGGCGAGGTGATGTTGATCGCACCATCGAGATCTTCGTGATCCATTAAATAATGAATGGAGCGGAGAAAGTCCTGGTCGTGAATCCAGGAAACGAATTGCTTTCCGGAGCCGGAAGCGCCGCCCAGACCAAAGCGTACGAGCCGCAACAGGGTGTCGAAAATGCCGTCGCGGTCGGGGCTCATAACCATGGCGCTGCGCAGCGCAATTTTGCGGGTCGCAGGAGTCTTCGCAGCGAAGAATTCTTTTTCCCAGCTGGTGGCTACGTCAATGCTGAACCGCCAAGCAGATGGAGCATTCGGTTCGTTGCCGCCGATTTCGCCAGTGGCTTCGTCCATGGGGCGATCGAGGGCGTGGCGGTAGATGGTTGCTGTGCTGGCGTTCATCCAAATTTTGGGCGGGCGCGTCAGGCGGCTGATGGCTTCGCCGACCAGGCGAGTTGTACGCGTTCGGGATTCTTTGATTTCGCGCCGATTGGATTCGTTGTAGCGGCAATTGACATTGCGGCCCGCGAGATTCAGGACAAGATCGGCGTTCTCAAGCTCTTCGGTCCAGCGGTTCAGATTCATTCCGTCCCACGGAACAATCCGCCACGGCGCGCGCGTGACATTTCTGGCGAAAACCACAACGTCGTGACCCTGGGATTGAAAGTGTCTGGCGACGATTGTTCCGACCTGGCCAGAACCGCCGGGCAACACGATGCGAAGCGGACGCGTGTGCATGCGCGGCATTATGTCATCGATTCTGGTGCTTACGGGCTAGAACAGGCTGGCTGGATCTACGTCGACGATAACCGCGGTTTCGGGGATTTCTTTTTTGGCGCAGAAGTCGAGGGCGCCGCTTAGGGCTTGAGAGAGGGCGGAGCGTTGGGGCGACTTGAGCAGGAATTGGAAGCGGTATTCCTGGCGCAGGCGCGCGAGTGGGGCGGCGGCGGGGCCTAGGATTTTTACGCCGCGATTTTCATAGGGCGCGAAATAGGCGGCCAGGGCGCGGGACCAGCGGATGGCGTTTTCGATTTTTTTATCGCGCACGAGGATGCTGGTTAGGGCGGTGAAGGGCGGGTAGTGCAGCATGCGGCGGAAGTGGGCTTCTTTTTCGTAGAACGAGAGATAGTCTTGTTTCGCGGCGTGTTGGATTGCGTAGTGCTCGGGGTAGTGGGTTTCGACCAGGACTTCACCGGAAAGTTCGCCGCGGCCGGCGCGGCCGGCGACCTGCGTTAGCAACTGGAACGTGCGTTCGGCGGCGCGGAAATCGGGACGTCCTAACGCGAGATCGGCGGCGACGACTCCGACCAATGTGACCCGCTGAAAATCGTGGCCTTTGGCGACCATTTGGGTGCCAACCAGAACGTCGAGTGCGCCATTTGCGAAGGCGCCGAGGACTTGCTGGAATTCGCGCTTGGTGCGGACCGTGTCGCGATCGAGGCGTGCGATTTTCGCTGTCGGAAAAGTTTCGCGCAGATATTCTTCGACGCGTTCGGCGCCATCGCCTACGAAATACATGTATTCGGCGCGGCATTTCGGGCATTGCTTCGGCGGGCGCAGCGAGTATCCGCAATAGTGGCATTCGAGGCGTTGGCGATTTTTGTGATAGGTGAGGGCGATGCTGCAATTCTGGCATTGCACGAAGGCGCCGCAGCTGCGGCAGAGTGAGGACCACGAGTAGCCGCGGCGATTGATGAGAACCATCGCTTGGGTCTTTTCCTCGAGGCGTAATGCGATCGCGGCTCTGAGCGATTCGGAGACTGGGGCGGCTTTATGGGCGCGACGGAATTCTTCGCGCAGGTCAACGATGCGGACCTCGGCTAGCGGACGATCGGCCACCCGGGCGGTGAGTTCGAGCAGATGATATTTTCCTTCGCGGGCGTTGTGGTAGGTCTCAAGCGAAGGGGTGGCGGAGCCTAGAAGCGCTACGGCACCTTCGAGGCGGGCGCGATACACGGCGGTGTCGCGGCCGTGATAGCGCGGAGTTTCCTCCTGCTTGTAGCTGGTTTCCTGCTCTTCGTCCACGATGATCAGGCCGAGATTTTCCAGCGGCGCGAAGACGGCGGAGCGTGTGCCGACTACAATGCGGGCTTCGCCGTGGCGGACGCGCCACCATTCGCGGGCTCTCTCGCTATCGGGCAGGGCGCTGTGGAGGATGGCGACTTGTTCG
>Ga0070733_10002033_pt1 | contig 14708 bp, 11 predicted proteins | sample Coa_R1_9_FD_66450 | JGI IMG/M metagenome (GOLD analysis project Ga0070733, IMG submission 66450) | Surface soil microbial communities from Centralia Pennsylvania, which are recovering from an underground coalmine fire - Coalmine... | ecosystem: Environmental > Terrestrial > Soil > Unclassified ... | reverse complement strand
ACCTTGGGATTAGTGACGCGCCAGCGACCATTCTTGTCCTGCTTGATGCGCGCGAAGCGCTCGTAGGTTTTCAGCGCGTAGCCGCCGGTTGAGACAAAATCGACCACGTCGTCGAAATCCGCGCGGGTCAGGCCCGAATAGGGCGCCGCGGTCAGCACTTCCTCATAGAGCTCGTCGGAAAGAAACGGCTCGCCGCAGGCACGCCCGAGTACATGCTGCGCCAGCACGTCCAGCGCGCCGGTGCGCAACGGCGGGGTATCCTGCGCATTCTCGTTGACGGCATCGATCGCGACACGGCATTCCAGCACCTCGAAGCGGTTGGCCGGCACCAGAACCGCGCGCGAGGCTTCGTCGATGCGATGATTGGCGCGGCCGATCCGTTGCATCAGCCGCGAGGCGCCCTTCGGCGCGCCGATATTGATGACGAGATCGACGTCGCCCCAGTCGACGCCGAGATCGAGCGAGGAGGTGCAGACCACGCCGCGCAGCCTCCCCTTGGCCATGGCGTCCTCGACCTTGCGGCGTTGCGCCACGTCGAGCGAGCCATGATGCAGCGCGATCGCCAACCCGTCGTCGTTCATCCGCCACAGATCCTGAAACAGCATTTCGGCCTGGCTGCGGGTGTTGACGAACACCAGCGTGGTGTTGTTGCGCCTGATGAGATCGTAGACCTCATTGAGCGCGTGGCGCGCGGTGTGGCCGGCCCAAGGCAGCCTCTCGCGCGTGTCGAGCATTTCGACGATCGGCGCCGCAGCACCGCCTGCGGTTACGATATCGGCCGCTTCGATTTCCCCGCCGCGCTGCGGCACCAGGAAGCGGGCCAGCGACTCCGGCTCGGCCACCGTGGCCGACAGGCCGATCGCGCGCATCTCGGGCGCCAGCCGCCACAGCCGCGCCAGCCCGAGCGACAATAAGTCGCCGCGCTTGGACGTCACCAGCGCGTGCAATTCGTCGAGGACGACGCGCTTGAGCTGTGCGAACAGAAACGGCGCGTCGTCGGACGACAACAATAGCGCCAATTGTTCAGGCGTGGTGAGCAGGATGTCCGGCGGGTAGCGCCGCTGGCGCTGCCGCCGCGACACCGGTGTGTCGCCGGTGCGGGTCTCGACCTTGACGGCTAAACCCATCTCGGCGATCGGCGTTTCCAGATTGCGCGCGATATCGACCGCGAGCGCCTTCAAGGGCGAGATATAGAGGGTGTGCAGGCCGCGGCTTCGCTGCACGCCGCGACCGGTGGAGGTGAAGGCACCGCGCGGCGACCGCGCCGTGGCTCCCGATTTTTCCTGTGCCGCGAGCGCGACCTTCTCCCCTCCCCCCGCGCGCGCAGCGCGTGGCGGGGTCCGAGGCGAGCGAAGCTCGCTCTCGAGGTCGGGGGTGGGGGGTGCTGCACCAAGCTCAGTGCCAATATGAGAGCGCGAGCTCGTGGAGCTACCCCCCACCCCCAACCCCTCCCCGCCGCTTCGCGGGGGGAGGGGAGAAGAGCGCGCCGGAGACGATGAAGCCGGGTATGAGCGTGTTTGAGAGGAAAGAGACGAAAGCTCCACCAGCGTCGGCAGAAACCCCGCGAGCGTTTTGCCGGCGCCGGTCGGCGCGATCAGAAGCGCCGAGCGGTCGTCTCGGGCTTTTTCGAGCAGCGCAAGCTGGTGCTCGCGCGGCGACCAGCCGCGGCCAGCGAACCAGCGGCGAAAACGATCCGGCAACAGCTCGGCTGAAGGGTCCGGAAAGGTGGGAATATTTCGGGACGGCACGGCCCAAGAGGTAAGCCGTCGTCGCGATTTCGTCGAGGGGCTCAGTCACCTTGCCCCGCTTGCGGGGAGTGGTCGGATTGCCAACGGGTCGGCGCAAAGCGCCGCCCGATGATAAACTCCGCAATCCGAGTGAGGGGGTACAGGTTTATCAATCGACGCTCCACCTCGTGGAGAGGCCCCTCACCCCAACCCTCTCCCCGCAAGAGCGGGGCGAGGGAGAAAACTACTCCGTCACCGGCTGCTCGGAGATTTGCCAGTCCTTGCCGTCGAACACCGAGATGTGGAGCGTTTTCATTGGCGAGTAGTCGTCGGGCGTATAGCTGTATTTGATGTCGTCGAGGAAGAACGGCGAGTGGAAACCGGCGAGCGTCGTGGCTTGTCTCAGCACGTTGTCCCGCGTCAACTCGTTGCCGCAGCGGCGCAGAATTTCGCCCATCGTGACCGCCTCACCGTAGCCGGCATAGGCGATGGTATTGTCCGGATCGACGTTAGGCAGATATTTCGCGCGCAGCGCCTCGAACGCCATCACGTCCGGATCCTTCAGCCAGCGGCCGGTTCCGGCCTCCTTGGAATAGCGGATCGCGACGATGTCCTTTGCATTCTCGAAGCCGGCGGCGTTGAGGATCGAGCGGCCGGTCGATCCCGCCGACAACAATTGCAGCGGCTTCCAGCCGAGTTCGGCTACTTTTCGGATCGACTGCGACGACGCCTTGCCGGTGGAGATGTTATAGAAAACGTCGGCGCCCGACTTCGACAGGTTGATGAGCTGCGAATCCACCGTCGGATCGGTCAAATCATAGGTCTGCTCCATGATGACCTTGGCGGTGCCGCCGGCGTCCTCCAAAATCTTCTTGAAGGGGCTGAGGAAATCGCGGCCGAAATCGTCATTCTGGTAGAGGATTCCGACCTTCGCATTCGGCTTGGCGTGCACGACATGCTTGGCGAGAATCCGCGCCTCGGTCGGGTAAAGCGGCAGGCCCGCCATGGTCCATTTGTAGTTCTTCGGATCGTTCCATTTCGACGCGCCGGTGTTGAGCAGAAGCTGCGGCACGCCCTTCGAATTGAGATATTTGTGCACGGCGGTCTGCGGCGCGGTGCCGAGCGATCCAAACAGCGCCAGCACTTCTTCCTGTTCGACCAGCCGCCGCGTCGCCTCGACGCATTTCGGCGCGCTGTAGGCGTCGTCCAGGGTCAGGAATTTGATCTTGCGTCCGTTGATGCCGCCATTTTCGTTGAGCATCTGGAAATAGGCCTCGCCGACCCGGCCGAGCACGCCATAGAGCGAGCCCGGTCCGCTGTGCGGCACTGTCTGGCCGATCTTGATTTCGGTATCGCTCGCGCCCGGATCGTATTTCTTCTCCGCGGCCCCCACCGACGTTGTCGACGCGAAAACCGTGGCGATGGCGGTGGCGCAAAAATCGCGCCGCGACTGATGGTTGGTCATTGGCCGTGTTCTCCCTGCGCGCTGGTTTTTATAAGGTGCTTGAATGCAATGTTCCGCCTTTCCGCGATGTCAGGCAATAGGTGGAAATCACCATCATTTCATTTCCGACACCGGCGCGGATCACGGCTTTGCCGCGACCACGACCAAGCCGGGTACAGGAGTATTGTCTTCATTGCGGGCCGACAGCGCCTCGAGCTGCGACAGGGTCAAGCCTGCCGATCGAAGCGCGGCGCGCATGTAAACTTCGCCGTGGGCATAGCGCAGTCCCTCGCCGAGGAGGACGCCTTCGCCGCGATGGGTTTCCACGGTGAAGGCCAACAGCCCACCGGGGACCAGCACGCGCCTTGCTTCTTTCAGCACCGGAACGAGATCGGCGACATAGACCATGGCATCGGCCGCGAGGATCAACTCGGCGCTGGCGTCAGGTTTGCCGCGCAGGCCGTCCAGCATGTCGGCCACTTCGAGCTCGGCATAAAGGCCGCTTAAGCGCGCCCGCTCGATCATGCGCGGCGACAGGTCGATGCCGGTGAAATGATCGACTTCCTTGACGAAGGCCGCCGCCGCAAGGCCGGTGCCGCAGCCGAGATCGATGGCGCGCTTGAAGAAGGCGGGCTTGCGGACGGCGCGGCGCGCGGCCAGCACCGCCTTGAACAGCAGCGATGGCCCGCGATAGCCGAGGTCGTCGACCAGGGCCGTCTCGAATTTCGGGGCATATTGATCGAACAGCGTGCGCACATAGGCCGGCGGCATGTCAGACAATTCTTCGGCGCCGAGCCGCATCAGCCAGACGCTCGCGCCGTGGCGGTCGTCGGCATCGGCGTCGCGCGCGCTCTGGAAGGCCGCAATCGCCGCATCGCGCTCGCCGAGCTGGAAGCGGATTTCGCCAAGCGCAAACCAGGCCGACGCAAAGTCTGGCGCAAGTTCGATGGCCTGGGCCAGAAGATCGGCGGCGGCGGCGAGGTCGCCCTTGAGCTGCAAATCGCGCGCAAACTCATACCGCCGGTCGGCAACCAGATCGCCGGAGGACAAGAACAATCGCGCGGGCATTTTGCGAACCGATGGCAGGCTTCAACGGGTTGGAAAGCGGGACTCGAATGAGGAGAGCGCAAGCCTATATGATCAAAATGCGCCCGCAAGACATCCTGATGCCCGTGGCCGCCGGCCTGTGCTGCAAGCCCGGCGGCTTCCACATCGATCCGGTCCGGCCCGTCGAGCGCGCCGTGATCACCCACGGCCATTCCGACCATGCGCGGCCGGGGCATGGCGCGGTGCTCGCCACAAGAGAGACGCTCGACGTGATGCGACTGCGCTACGGCGACGACTTTGCCCGCAGCACGCAGGCGATTGCCTATGGCGAGGAAATCAGGCTCGGCGGCGTCACGGTCGAATTTCATCCCGCCGGTCACGTGCTGGGCTCGGCGCAGATCGCGGTGTCCTGCGGCGGCACGCGTGTCGTGGCCTCCGGCGACTACAAGGATGCGCGCGATCCAACCTGCGCGCCGTTCGAGGTGGTGCCCTGCGACGTCTTCATCACCGAGGCCACTTTCGGCCTCCCGGTGTTTCGCCACGGCGATGCGGCGGATGAAGTGAAGAAGCTGCTGGCCTCGGTGGCGCTGTTTCCGGAGCGCGCCCATCTGGTCGGCGCCTATTCGCTCGGCAAGGCACAGCGCGTGATCGCGCTGTTGCGGCAAGCCGGTTACGATGCGCCAGTCTATCTGCATGGCGCGATGGAAAAGATCACCCGTTATTACCAAAGCCGCGGCGTGGCGCTGGGCGAGCTCCGCCCGGTCAAGGGAATGAAGAAGGCCGATCTCGCCGGCACGATCGCGATCGCGCCGCCGACGGCCACTTCCGACATCTGGACGCGGCGATTTCCCGACCCGGTCACCGCTTTCGCCTCGGGCTGGATGCGGGTTCGCGCCCGCGGCCGCCAGCGCGGCGTCGAGCTGCCGCTGGTGATTTCGGATCACGCCGACTGGGACGGGCTGACCCGAACCATCGAGGCCACGGGCGCCGGTGAAATCTGGGTCACCCATGGTCAGGAGGACGCGCTGGTGCATTGGTGCACGACGCGCGGCCTCGCCGCACGGCCGCTCGACTTGATCGGCTATGGCGATGAGGATGAGGGCGAAACTTCGCCCGGGCCCGAGGAAGCCGACGAATGAACCGCTTCGCCGCATTGCTCGACCGGCTTGCCTATGAGCCCGGCCGCAACAACAAGCTGCGGCTGCTTACTTCTTATTTCCGCGAGGTCGGCGACCCCGATCGCGGCTATGCGCTCGCCGCACTCACCGGCGCGCTATCCTTCAAACACGCCAAGCCCGGCCTGATCCGCGACCTGATCGCCGAGCGCACCGATCCGGTGCTGTTCGCGCTGTCCTATGACTACGTCGGCGACCTCTCCGAGACGGTCGCGCTGATGTGGCCATCTCCGCAACACGCACAATCTTCTCCCCTCCCCACGCGAAGCGGCGGGGAGGGAGGGGAGCGCACCGCGGCTGGCCACAACAATCCGATGCCCGATCACAACAACCCTCCCCCGCCGACGCTTGCCGAAGTCGTCACCACGCTTCGCACACTCGGCAAGTCCGAGCTGCCGAAACAGCTTTCCCGCTGGCTCGACGAGTTGGACGAGACCGGCCGCTGGGCGCTGTTGAAACTCGTCACCGGCGCGATGCGGATCGGCATCTCGGCGCGGCTTGCCAAGACCGCCGCAGCCGAGTTTGGCAAAAAGGACCCGCACGACATCGAATTGATGTGGCCGGGGCTCACGCCGCCCTATCTCGACCTGTTCGCGTGGCTGGAGGGCCGCGGCGAGCAGCCGGTCAATCTCGATCCGGCCCCCTTCCGCCCCGTCATGCTGGCGCATGCGATCGAGAATACCGATTTCGCTGGTCTCGATGCGGCCGACTATATCGCGGAATGGAAATGGGACGGCATCCGGGTGCAAGCCGTCGGCGGCCGCGACGCGCACGGCCATATCCTGGCGCGGCTTTATTCGCGCAGCGGCGAGGACATCACCAAGAGCTTTCCCGATCTGTTGCCGTCGCTGCACTTTCAAGACTCCCTGGATTCGAAGCTTGATGATTCCCGAAAACCGCTTCACACTTTTCGGCATCAAGCTTCGTTCGCGATCGACGGCGAACTGCTCGTGGTGCGTAACGGCCGCGTGCAGAGTTTCAACGTGCTGCAGCAGCGCCTCAACCGCAAAGTGGTCTCGCCAAAATTGACGAAGGATTATCCGATCCACTTGCGCGCCTACGATCTGCTTGGCGATGGCGATGCCGACCTGCGCACCTTGCCGTTCGCCGAGCGCCGCGCTCGATTGGAGAGCTTTGTCGCCAGGCTCGACGATCCGAGGATCGATCTGTCGCCGACAATCCCCTTCGATAGCTGGGAGGCGCTAACTTTGGCGCGGCGCGATCCGAAAAGCGCCGGCGCCGGCGAAGACGCCGATGCGGTCGAAGGCGTGATGTTGAAGCGCCGCGACGCGCTTTATCTTCCGGGCCGTCCCAAGGGCCAATGGTGGAAATGGAAACGCGATCCGCACGTCATCGACGCCGTGCTGATGTATGCCCAGCACGGCCATGGCAAGCGCTCGTCCTATTATTCGGATTACACATTCGGGGTGTGGATTTCGACCGAGAACGGCGACGAACTGGTGCCGGTCGGCAAGGCTTATTTCGGCTTCACCGACGAAGAGCTGATGCAGATCGATCGCTTCGTCCGCCGCAACACCACCGAAAAATTCGGACCCGTCCGCCACGTCGTTCACGAACCTGAACAGGGGCTGGTGCTGGAGGTCGCCTTCGAAGGCCTGCAGCGCTCGACGCGGCACAAATCGGGGGTCGCCATGCGGTTTCCGCGCATCAACCGCCTGCGCTGGGACAAGCCGCCGCGCGAGGCCGACCGGCTGGAAACGCTGGAGCGGATGTTGAAGGGTATCGCGATTTCGGGCGCGGCTGATGCCGGCCCGCAATAAAAATGCGATCGAAACGCGCAAGCCAAGGCCATCCGCGATTGACGCCAACAGGCGGGTTTCCCACCTGCCCTGCTCTGTACTAAGGTGAGTTGGAAAATCCGCGGGAGACATCGATGCCGAACGATACGAGGGAATTGCCGGCGGCCAATGACGGCTTGCGCCGCTTTCTTGGCGGCTCGCCGCTGATGGTGGCATTCCGCCTGGTGCTGCTGTCGATCCTGGTCGGCGTGGTGCTTGCCGCGATCGGCTTCGACCCCTGGAATATCCTCAAGAGCATCCGCCTGTTGTTCCAGCGGCTTTGGGATCTCGGCTTCGATGCCGTCAACTGGCTGTGGCGCTACTTCCTGCTCGGCGCCGTGATCGTCATTCCGGTCTGGCTTTTGATGCGGCTGTTCGGCGCGCAGCGCGGACGATAATATCCTGCTGGTTTCGTCGACGTGACGTCCACCTTTGGGATCATGACCGCAAACGCTACAAGGATGAGATCGTGATCCGATTCAATCGGATCGCGATCGAAAGGAGCGCCTGATGCGGCTACAATTTATCGGCTGCGGCGATGCCTTCGGCTCCGGCGGCAGGTTCAACACCTGTTTCCACGTCACCGGCGAAGGCGCCAATTTCCTGATCGACTGCGGCGCCTCCTCGCTGCCGGCGCTGAAGCGCCAAGGCATTATCCGCAACGATATCGATCTCGTCCTGATCACGCATTTCCACGGCGATCATTTCGCCGGATTGCCGTTTCTCTTGCTTGACGCCCAATTCACCCGCCGCACCCGGCCGCTGACGATCGCCGGACCCAAAGGAATTGAGACGCGGCTTACCCAAGCGATGGAAGCGCTGTTCGAAAATTCCTCGAAGACCAAACAACGGTTCGATCTCGGAGTTGTCGCGCTCGAGCCGGAGGTGACGGCGAGCTTCGGCGCGGTCAAGGTCACGCCGTTTCCGGTCGTGCATGGCCAATCCGGCGGTCCCTTCCTCGCCTACCGGATCGAGGTACACGACCGCGTCGTCGCCTATACCGCCGATACCGAATGGACGGAGACGCTGATCCCGCTCGGCCGCGACGCCGATTTGTTGATCGCGGAGGCCTCCACCTACGACCGAGAGGTCAAAAATCACCTCAGCCTGAAGGTGCTTGAAGCGCATCTTGGCGAGATCAAGCCGAAGCGGCTGATCCTCACCCATATGAGCGACGACATGCTCGCGCGGCTCGACACGCTCGGCCATGAGGCGGCAAGCGACGGCCTGGTGGTCGAGATCTAGATATGATCCGATCGTTAGCATGGACCGGGTATTTCTGAGATTACCCCCTAACCAGACATGGCGGACATGCCTAAATCGACGCGAATGACCCATATCGGAAGTCGGCGGCTAATTTTGCTGGATGCAAAACACATCGCTCAATTTAGAGACGTGGTAGGGTTAGTCGCCTGCTAAAAGGAGGCGACCATGAAGCGACGCGAGTTCGTCACGCTTCTCGGCGGCACGGCGGTCGCGTGGCCGCTCGTGGCGCGAGCGCAGCAGTCGGCGATGCCCGTGATCGGATTTCTCAGTGCCCGCTCGCCCGACGAGAGCGCGCATCTGGTTGCCGCGTTCTGGCGAGGATTAGCCGAAACTGGATTCATCGAGAACCAGAATGTTGTGATCGAATATCGCTGGGGGCGCTCCCATTATGACCAGTTGGCGGGAATGGCGGCGGAGTTGGTGCACCGCCCGGTGGTAGTGTTGATCGCCGTTGGCGGCGACGTGGCGGCGCGGGTCGCTGCCGCAGCGAGCCGAACAATCCCTGTTATCACAGCCTTCGGCGTCGATCCGGTCGGCAGTGGCCTCGTCGCGAGCCTGGCGCGACCCGGCGGCAACGTCACCGGAATTAGCAACCTGAGCGCCACGATGGAAGCCAAGCGTATCGGCCTACTGCGGGAAGTAGTACCACAGGCCACAATGCTGGGCGTGCTGCTGAACCCGAACAATCCGACAGTTGCGAACCAGCAAAGAGATATCGAGGAGGCGGCGCGGGCGGTTGGTCTCCGCGTGATGCCGTTGCAGGCCAGCACTGCCAGCGAACTCGATGCAGCCTTTGACTCCATTGCGCAGAAGCGGATACCGGCCCTGCTCGTGACCGCTGACGCTTTCTTCACCGCATCGCGCGACAAGCTCACGATTTTGGCGGCACGAGATGCCGTACCCGCGATCTACTACTTTCGCGATTTTGCCGTGGCCGGAGGTTTGATGAGTTATGGAGCTAATCTTGCAGATCAATATCGTCAGATCGGAGTCTATACAGGGCATGTCCTCAAGGGTGCCAAGCCCGCCGACTTACCGATAGTGCAGCCGACCACGTTCGAGTTCGTTATCAACCTCAAGGCTGCCCGGGGACTCGGGATCACACTCCCGCCTGGGGTGTTGGCCATCACCGACGAGGTGATCGATTAACCCCCGACGTCTGGGTTTGGCACTTTTCGGAAGTGACGCGATGTCCGACGTGAATCCGTTATTCCACCAAAGCGGAGGTTCGCCAACGCCTCTGGATTTACGGGTTCACGCCCTAGCTCACCGGCCAGTCCTCCGCCGTGATCGTCGCCGCATCGGCGCCGACGATCTCGGCGAGTTGATCGCGCCCGGTGCGCAGCAGCGTGGAGGCAAGATCGTTCTTGATATCCTCGATCAAGCCGAGGCCCTTGTAGATCAGCGCGGAATAAAGCTGGATCAAACTTGCGCCGGCGCGGATTTTGGTCAGCGCCGCGCCGCCCGAATCGATGCCGCCGACACCGACCAGCGGAAACGCGCCTTCGACCCGCACATAGGTCTCCGCCACCATCCGGGTCGACAGCCGAAATAGCGGCCGGCCCGATAATCCGCCCGCCTCCCTGGCGCGTTTCTGCTCGCGCAAGGTCGCGGGCCGCGCCAGCGTCGTGTTGCCCACAACCATGCCGTCGACGCGACGCGAGCGCGCGATCTGAACGACGTCGTCGAGTTCGGCAAGGCTTAAGTCCGGCGCGATCTTCAAGAGCACCGGCGAATCGCCGGCGTTCTTCCGCACGCGTTCGCGGGCATCGATCACCCTCGCCAAGAGATCGTCGAGCGCGTTGGCCTGCTGCAGATTGCGCAAACCCGGCGTGTTCGGCGACGATACGTTGACGGTGAAATAACTCGCCACCGGCGCAAAGGTCTCGATCAGCTTGACATAGTCGGCGGTGCGATCGGCGGAATCCTTGTTGGCGCCGACATTGACGCCGACAATGCCGCCGAGATGCGCGCGTCGCGCCAGCCGCCGCAATACCGCCTCCGCGCCGTCGCTGTTGAAACCGAGCCGGTTGATGACGGCCTCGTCGCGCTCCAGCCGAAACAGACGCGGCCGCGGGTTGCCGCCTTGCGGTTTCGGCGTCACGGTCCCGGCTTCGACAAAGCCGAAGCCGAGGCGCAACAGCGCGTCCGGCACTTCCGCGTTCTTGTCGAAGCCCGCGGCCATGCCGATCGGGTTGGGAAAGTTGAGGCCGAAGGCGCGCACCGCCAGTTTCGGATCGTCCGGCCGCGGCCGCGCGAGCGGAAACAGTTTCAGCCCCTGCACCGCCATGCGGTGCGCGTCCTCCGGATCGAGCCAGCGCAGAAACGGCAGCGAGAACGCATCGAAGGCGCGGATCAAGGCTCGAGCTCCGGGATGTCGTGATATCCGTCGGACCGCGCCCGCATCGAAAGCACGCCGGTGACCGCGCCAAGATCGAGTTCGCCATAGAGATGCGGAAACAATTCGTCGTTGCGCGAGCGCTCCCATCGCAGCGCCTTGCCCAGCGCATCGGCGTCGACGGCGATCAGAAACAGCCCGGTCTGGCCGAAGAAATGTTTTCGCGCGGTTTCCGCGAGCTGCGAGGCGGTGGAGAAATGAATGAAGCCGTCGCTGATATCGACGGGGCTGCCCCGGAATACGCCCTGCCGCTCCGCCTCGCGCCAGGCCGAAGCCGGGCAGATTTTGTAGATCATGCGCACGCGACCAACCTGCTTGCCGCCCGAGGCGTTTGGGATTGTCTTTCGGTTCTTGTCATTTTGGCCCCACGCGAACCGACCGTATCGGCGCTCCTCTCGCACTTCAAGGGCGACCGCCGCGCCCTTGCCCGCCGCCGCCATCCGCCGCGGCGACCGCGTGACCACCGGCGAGATGACGATCAAGGAAATGAAGCGCCGGACCGCGAAGACGCTGGGGCTGCAATCGCTCAACCTGGGCCAGGCCGACCGCACACTTGCGGCGGGCGTGGTTGAGTGGATCGCGCGGATGTGTGGACAAGACAGTAGAAGCGCTCCTCCCGCAGTCGTCCCGGCGCACGCCGGAACCCACAACCACTGATGGCGATTGTTACATCGAGTGGCGGCCCCAGCTTTTCAAAAAGCTTACGGCTGTGGTTATGAGTCCCTGCTTTCGCAGGACGACTGCAAATTCTACGTCGCGTAATCCGGCTCCTTGCGGTCAAGGATGCGCTTTAGGGCATCGAAGTGCCGCTGCGCCGGGGTTGGTCCCTTGTAGAAGGAAGCCCCGCCGATATCGCGCTTGGTCTTCGCAACCACCGCGTCGGGAAGTTTCTTCAGCGGCTGCCCGGTCCACATCGCGTAGATCTGAACCTGCGCGGCGCGCTCGACATAGTAAAGCCGGTCGTAAGCGGCCGCGATGGTTTCGCCGACAGTGGAGATGCCGTGATTGGCCATGAATAAAACCGTCTTGTCGCCGATGACGCGGGCAAGCCGCGCGCCTTCCGCCGGATCGAACGCGGGACCCGTGTATTCATCGTCATAGGCGATCTTGCCGGACATCCCGACCTCGGTCTGACCGATCTCCTTGATGCGCGGGTCTTCAAGGCGCGTCAGCGCACTCGCATAGGGCATGTGGGTGTGAAACACGGCCTTGGCATTCGGCAGCGCCTTGTGGATCGGCGCATGGATGCAGTAGCAGGAGCGCTCCACCTCGCCCTCGCCCCGCTTCACCTCGCCGTCGTCGATGCCGACTTCCATGAAAGACGAGGCCGTCACTTCCGACCAATGCGTCCCGAACGGGATCTGGTAGTAGCGGTCGCTGCGCCCCGGCACCACGAAGGTCAGATGATTGAAGATGCCCTCGTTGAAGCCGTGCATGAAGGCGAGCCGGTGCGCCGCCGCGAGGTCAACCCGCGCCTGCCATTCCTCGGCGCTGAATTCCTTTAACGTCTGCGGCGAAACCCTGAATTGCATGAGTGTTCTCCTGATTCTGTCGGCCTCTCGTCGAAGGCTTTTGGCCGTCTTGTCAGCCGGCACTTTACCTTATTTTAGATTGGTAGCGGTCGAATTTGCAGCGGACCTGCCATCTTCATTTGCGGCAATTCGGTCCGAATGAGCTGCGATTCGTAGCCCGGATGAGCGCAGCGATATCCGGGGCTTGCGACCTGTTGTTTCCCGGATATCGCTGCGCTCATCCGGGCCACGAATCAAGCCGACCTCGCCAGCGCGCCGTCGATCATCGCCACCGAATTTGCAAGACCATAGACCGCGACGAACGAGCCGAAGCGCGGGCCCTTCTCCTGACCGAGCAGCACCTGGTAGAGCATGTTGAACCAGTCGAGCGAAACGCCCGGCCGGCCGTCCTTGCCCTTCTTGACCGCGTCGAGGAACGGTTCGCGCCGCCCGATCTCGTAGACCACGTTCTGGATGTCTTCGGCGGTCGATTGCGCAGGCATGTTCGAGAGCGCATCGCGCAAATCCTGCAGCGCGGCGCGCTCGGTCTCCGTGGGTTCCCGGAATTGCTTGGTCGGCGCCACGAAGTCGCGATAATAGTTGATGGCGTAGCCGACCATCGCGTCGAGCCGGGGGTGGGTCTGCGGCGTGACGCCGGGGCGGTAGCGCCCGATGAAGCCCCACAGCGTCGAGGCATTCTCCGCGTTCGACGACGACACCAGCGTGAGCAGCAACTGGAAGGTGACGGGCATGTCGGCCTTGGGCGGATGCCCGGCATGGATGTGCCACACCGGATTGGCGAGCTGCTGCCTGCCGTCCTGGCGCGGGAAGGCTTCGAGGAATTGCTGATAATCGTCGACATTGCGCGGGATGACGTCGAAGTGGAGCCGCTTGGCCGACTTCGGCTCGCGGTACATGAACAGCGACAGCGATTCCGGCGACGCATAGCGCAGCCATTCGTCGATGGTCAGCCCGTTGCCCTTTGATTTGGAAATCTTCTGGCCGTGCTCGTCGAGGAACAGTTCGTAGTTGAACCCTTCCGGCGGCGTACCGTCGAGCGCCGCGCAGATCTTGCCCGACAGCTTGACCGAGTCGATCAGGTCCTTGCCGGCCATTTCATAATCGACGCCGAGCGCGGCCCAGCGCATCGCCCAGTCCGGCTTCCATTGCAATTTGCAGTGACCGCCGGTGACCGGCAACGTCACGCGCTCCTTGGTCTCGGGATCGTCATAGGAGACGGTCCCACCTCTGACGTCATGCGCGACGATCGGCACATATAAAACCACGCCGGTGCGTGGGCAGATCGGCAGGAACGGCGAATAGCTCGCCGCGCGTTCCTCGCGCAGGCTGGGCAGCATGATCGCCATGACCTTCTCGATCCGCTCCAGCATCTTGAGAAGCGTCGCGTCGAATTTTCCGGTAGCGTAGTATTCGGTCGAGCTTGCGAATTCGTAGTCGAATCCGAAGGTGTCGAGGAAGGCGCGCAGCCGCGCGTTGTTATGCGCGCCGAAGCTTGGATGGGTGCCGAACGGATCGGGCACGCGCGTGAGCGGCTTGCCGAGATGCTCGGTCAGCATCTCCTTGTTCGGCACGTTGTCCGGCACCTTGCGCAAGCCGTCCATGTCGTCGGAAAATGCGATCAGCCGGGTCTTGATCTTGTCGCCGGTGAGCACGCGAAAGGCGTGACGCACCATGGTGGTGCGCGCCACCTCGCCGAAGGTACCGATATGCGGCAGGCCCGAGGGCCCATACCCGGTCTCGAACAACACCTCGTCCTTCGGCTTCTTGTTCAGCCGCGCGACAATCGCCTTTGCCTGCTCGAACGGCCAGGCGTTGGATTGTTCCGCGAGCGCGCGCAGATCGCCGGGGTTTGCGGTAAGGTCGATTGCGGACATCAAGTAACAGTCTCCGGGCCAGAAACCAGCCTGCTTGTAATATAAGCGTCATTGCGAGCGAAGCGAAGCAATCCATATGGCAACAAAGTAAGTGTGGATTGCTTCGTCGCCTTGCTCCTCGCAATGACGGTTGAATTCCCTCAGAACGGACTGACCGAAAAATAGCGCAGCCACAGGTCGGTATAGCGGCCCTTTTCCCACAGCCGAAACAGCGCCCAGTTCAGGGCCTGCCGCAGCAAATCGTTGCCCTTGCGCACCGCGATCCCGATGCCCTCGCCGAAATAGCGGCTTTCGACAAAGGGGCCGCCCGAGAACGCACAGCAATCGCCGGAATCCGTGCCGTTGATCCAGAACGCCAGCGAGATCGCGTCGCCGAAAATGAAGTCGACTTCGCCCCGCCGAAGCGCCAGCCGCAATGCTTCGTCGTTTGGATAGGCGCGCAATTC
>Ga0070733_10002032_pt1 | contig 14713 bp, 13 predicted proteins | sample Coa_R1_9_FD_66450 | JGI IMG/M metagenome (GOLD analysis project Ga0070733, IMG submission 66450) | Surface soil microbial communities from Centralia Pennsylvania, which are recovering from an underground coalmine fire - Coalmine... | ecosystem: Environmental > Terrestrial > Soil > Unclassified ... | reverse complement strand
TTTTTGAGCGCGGCTTTTGGCTCTTAGCCTTTGGCTATTAGCTTGGATCAAAATCTGGCGATGCGCGTAAGCCACAAGGTTCAAGCCAAAGGCTAAGGGCCAACAGCCAAAAGCCTACTCATACCTCAAACTCTCCACCGGATCCAGCTTGGCCGCGCGCGCCGCTGGCATCGTCCCAAACAAAATCCCCACCAGCGACGACACCAGGATGGCTACGATCGCCGAAATTCCCGAAATTGGAATGCGGTATTCGGTCAGAAAGCGCACCGAGAACGGCACTGCCAGGCCAATCACTACCCCCGCCGACCCGCCGATCAGAGAGATCAGAATCGCCTCCGACAAGAACTGATAACGAATGGAACGGCTGGTCGCGCCGATGGCTTTGCGGATCCCGATCTCGCGAATCCGCGAGCTTACCGTTGCCAGCATGATGTTCATGATCCCGATCCCGCTGACCAGCAGCGTAACCGTCGCAATGAGCAGTAACACCATGGTCAGCGCATTGGCGGTCTTGTCCGCCACCGCCACCAACTCGGTGAGGTTCTGGACGGTGTATACCGATTCAGGACGATGCCGCGACTGGATGACCTTCTTGACCTGCTGCGTGACTGGAATCACCATCGATGGTTCGGCAGCCGAAAAGTAAAGTTGCCTGACGTTCGCAGTGTCGGTAAAGAAGCGGGCCACAGTGTAGGGAATCAGCATGGAGTTGTCGGTCACCTCCGTTTGCCCGAAGGTGTCTACTCGTTCCCGAAACGTTCCAATAATGGTGAAGGGAAGGCCATTCACTTTCACCGTCTTGCCGATTGCATCTCCCACCGATCCGTAAATCTCCTCGGCAAGCTTTTGTTGCATCACCCCGACTTTGTTGCGTGCCTGCTCGTCCTGGGCATCGAAGAACCTTCCCGAAAGCACCACCAGGTTGCGCACTACCGTGTACTCAGGGAGCACGCCCAGCGTGCGTAGATCGCGTTCCTTACCTCCGCCAATGGGAATGCGGTCATCCAGCGGAACCACCGGCGACGCCGCGACGATCCCCGGCACCTGCTGCAGTACCGCGTACATGTCATCAATGGTCAGCAGGTCGGGTGTCTCATTGCGCTGCTCGCCGCCTTGATATTCAGCGTCGATCTGGTTGGCGCCAATCGACTGGATCAGGCTCAAAACGTATTGCTTACCCGTCATCCCGATCGTGACCACCAGAATCAGCGAGGCGGTGCCAATCACCATGCCCAGCGCGGTCAATGCAAAACGTATTTTGTTGCTGCAGAAGGTGTCGTAGGCGAAACTGAGAATCTCTCCCAAAACCAATTTAGGGGGATGGTGAGTCGGCGGGATGGCAGTAGTCGCCACGATGCTTAGATGCTACGCGGGCCCGAGAAGCAGCGCAAACGCAGGGGTAATCGACGCACCACCAGACATGATCAAGTCTTCGAATCCGCCGTTGCTCCTCGCGCATAGTACGCAGAATGCCCCGGTTCCAGCCGGCGACCGTGAGGGTTGAAGATCGGGAACCGCATGATTCCGGTCTTCTGCAAAGCAAATTGCAGCGTTGTGGCCAGCACCCCAAACCCGTACTTCACGCTGCGGCTGAAATTGATTGATGAAGCTTCTTCGAAATACTTGGTCGGACACGACACTTCTCCGATACGAAACCCGAAGTACACACATTGCGCCAGCATCTGGTTGTCGAACACGAAGTCGTCGGAGTTTTCGAGCAACGGCAAGCGAGTTAAAACCTCACTGCTGAAAGCGCGATATCCGGTGTGATATTCCGACAACTTGACGCGCAGGAAGAAGTTTTCGAAGGCGGTAAGAAAGCGGTTGGCCACATACTTCCATAGCGGCATGCCACCGCGCAGGGCCGCGCCGCCGATAATGCGCGATCCCAGCACAACGTCGTACACGCCGTAGGCAATCATGCTGGCCATGGGGGTCACCAGCAGCGGAGTGTACTGATAATCAGGATGCACCATGATGACCACATCGGCTCCTGAGGCCAGTGCCTCCCGGTAGCAGGTTTGTTGGTTACGACCGTAGCCGTAATTCTTGTCATGCACGAAACATTGCAGTCCGAGCTCTTTGGCCACTTCGATGGTGTGGTCGGAACTGTGGTCATCCACCAGGATGCAAGCGTCGACCATGTCGGGCAGGTCCCGCACCGTCGCCTGCAAGGTCTTTTCTGCGTTGTACGCGGGCAACACTACGACGATGCGTTTCCCATTGATCATTGAGCCATGATAACCCGTACCGCGGCGAATCCAGCTTCCAAAGCGCCCAACCGCGGCGACTCTCTTGGTACGCAAAAACGCCGCCCGAATCAGGCGGCGTTATGCTGTTTGAGAATCAACTCGGCTTAGCGATGTCCTCCTCCACCCGAACTGTGACCACCGCCCGAGCTGCCGTGGGACCCGCCGCCTGTGCTCCCGTGATAACTCCCTGAGCTGCCGTTGCTATGCGACGACGGTGCTGAATAGCTGCCGCGATTGCCATACGATCCGCCATACGGGCTTCCGTATGACCGGCCGTCATAGCCGCCGCGACCTCCGTACGAACCGCCATACGAACCTCCGTACGCCCGGTTGGAGTAGCCTCCGCGGCTCTCCGTCCCGGAGTAGCTGCGCGGCGCCGGCTGCACTTGTCCAGTGGGACGCGGAACCGAGCGCGAGCCAAAATATGGGGATGAAGACCCTGCATACGACCGCATGCTGCTCTGCGGCGGACGGGGAACATTGCGATTCATGGCCATTTGCGCCGGTTCGGTTTTCGATTGAGCTGACGAAGCATTGTTCGGCGGACGCGGATTGGCCCCATGGTTCAAACTGCCGACACTCTGTGACGGGCGAGGGACGTTGCGACCAGCTGGCGCAGGTATCGACCTGGACTGCGTCTCCGGGCTATGTGCAGTCGACGAATTCTGCATGCTGTGATTTGCTGTGGACGCTCCGCGCGCCGCAGCCATCTGGCTGGCTGCCGCCCTTTGCGAGACTGCCGGCGGAGTCATGCGGCTGACGGTCGGCCGCGAGAATGTTGCGGAGGAAGGCCGCGCACCCGGGCTCGCCTTCGCACCCAGCATGCTTTCCTTGGTCGGATTAACATTCACCCGGCTTAAGGACTGAGCTCCCTTCAAGTCGTTGGGAGTCACGTGCACGGAATTGCCGTTAACCGGCAGCCCATGCTGCAAAGTGTTCTGCGACGCCGCTGTCAACCCGCCCGGCTTGCTCGCGTTGGCGAAGTGGCTCGGCGATTCAGCGCCCTTCGCACCCGAGAAGTAATTGTTGCTTACGCGGTTGAAGTTCGCTATCCGCGAATTGCTGAGATTGACGTTGCGGAAGTACGCACGACTGACGCCATAGTATGGATGGAATGGCTCCCGGTAGCCAAGAGGACACCAGCCGTAGCGGGGTCCACCACCCCAGCCCCAACCCCACCCCCAACCAAAGCCAAAACCGAAGCCCCATCCCGGACCGCCAAACCATCCCACCAACGCAGGTGCGTACCACGGCTGCGCCCAATAAGGGCCGGGTATCCATCCCCACCCTCCGCCGACGTACGCCCAGCGGCCGTAGTGAAAAGGTGCGAAGCCCCAGGGTGCGGCATCCACCCAGGTCCAACCCCACGGACTCACCCACATCCACTGACCGTTGCTGTAAGGCGCCCAGCCCGGAGCCACCGCGGTCGGCGACCAGACTGGACCATAATCCGGATAATTTTTCCAGGTTCCGTACTCATCGAGATCTTCGGAGCCGACTACTCCCGGCGCCACGTAGCGGGCAGAAACCGAGTTATTGTCGCGCTTGTCTCGCACACTGCACCATTCATCAAAGCCATCCGGTTGGGGAGCAGCATGGATCTGGTGCGCTAGAGAATTTCCGCCGCTGAATTGTGCCTGCTCGTCCTTATGAACCACTACTGTCGGGCCTTGGCCAGTGGCTTGACCCTCGCCTTTTCTCACCGTGACCATTGTCGAATCGCCGTTGGAATCGACATCGAAACGATAATCTCCGGGCTTTTTAACGGTAAACGCCAGGTTGGGCGTGTCAACCTCCCACACCTCACCGTTGTACAGATGACGCACGTGAAGGTTCAGCGCACCCTGGTGGAGCGACACCTGCACTGCATTGTTGGAAACATTGGTGAGCGTGAGACTGGTCTCGGAATTGATTCGCATCAGGCCAGTGCCCATATCCAGCTCAGCGCGCGAGTCCTTGTCTGCCCAAACGTTATCCGCATTGGTCAGCGGACGATTGGCGGAACCCTCCACCCAATCGCCCGTCCCCTGGGGCTGAACCGAAACTTGTCCGTTCATGTACTGCAGGCGCGCGACCCGGCCGGGAGGATCCTGACCCGGAGAATTTTGATCCTGGGGCCCAGGCATTTGCGGACCAGGCATTTGCGGACCATCCATTGGAGGCCCCCCTGCCTGCGGATAGGCATCCTGTGGATCACCAGCCTGAGGGTATGTAGCCTGAGGATCTGCGGGGCCGTTACTGGAATACTGCGCCCACGCAGTTGCTGCCAATAAAACGAGGAATATGCCGGTTAGCGATAATAAAAGTGAGCGCGATTTCATGACCCATCCCCTTTTGGGAAGACTGCCGGCAGTTCGCAATCTTTCCCGGAGTCGGCCACGCCAGCGCTCAAAGCGAAAGCGCAACCGACTCCAATGACTCCCGCCTTACCTGCCACTACCCCTATAAACCCGTGCCCAAGAGCCGAGTTGCGCGGCTCGTTCATGCCTTATCTCCTGCCCCTCATATAGATGCAGGCCCGGTGTAGGGAGAAACACGGTCTTGAGGCACCCTTGCTTTCTTGTGCAAACCTCTGCATCCATAACACTTATGAGCGACTTGCCCACCCGTTCGGGCTATTGGCCGGAGCCTGGGTTGCACTGAAAATAGGATCAGTCAGCCTTATGGGCAAGCTTACATTCGGGAGTCCTTGCAGTGGATAACAGACGCCGTAATAACCGAACCAAGGCAGTTCTGCCGGTACGAGTCTCCGGCAATGACGGTTCAGGCGTCACCTATTGCGATCTGGCCCACACGCTGGACGTCACCCAAACCGGCATCCGGCTGGGTTCCGTGCTTCGGCAGCTCAAGATAGGCACCCAGGTTACGGTTCAATATCGTCAACATAAGGCGGAGTTTCGCGTGGTTTGGGTTTCGCAGCTTAGTCAACTCAAAGAGCACCATGTAGGACTTGAAGCTGTGGTTCCAAGGGACCTTTGGGGTCTGGGTGCAGACGCCAGGACGCGGCCGCAATCAGCCGAGCACAGCGGCTCTACTCCTCAAACCGGCGTCCCGAGTGCGGACGGGTCTTCATTCGTCCACCACACGATTTCTTAAAGTACCTACTCCTGCGACCGCAACCTCGATGACATCCCCGGCTACCACCGGACCTACGCCTTCCGGAGTACCGGTGGCGATCACGTCTCCCGGTTCGAGTGTCATGACATCTGCAATGTAGCGGATCACCACCTCGAGCGGAAAGATGAAATCCCTGGTGCTGCCGTGTTGGCGAACGTCTCCGTTCACCCGTGTTTCAACGTCCACGCCCGCCCACGGATCAATTTCATCAGTGACTAGCGGCCCCACCGGGCAAAACGTATCGAAGCCTTTTCCTCGCGTCCATTGGCTGTCTTTCTTTTGGATATCTCGCGCGGTGAAATCGTTCAGCACGGTATAGCCGAGAATCAATGGCCGCACGTCCGCGTCGGCGGAGAGCTGATGACAGCGGCGTCCCATCACAACCGCAAGCTCGCCTTCGAAGTCTGTACGCTGAGAAATTCGCGGGCGGCGGATGTCTCCTCCGGTCGGCAGCAGCGACGAGGGCGGCTTAAAAAAAAGAAGCGGCTCGGTTGGAACCTCGTTCCCGAGTTCGGCGGCATGCGCGCGGTAATTGCGGCCGACGCAGACGATCTTCGACGGACGCACCGGAACCAATAACTTCGCTTCCGCCAGCGGCAGGCGCGGGATGGCCTTGGTAGGCAGATCCTCGGCCTCGGCGCCCTCATCCGGCGGTTTGACGAACAGGCGGGTGATTTCATCTCTGCCAGCCAAGGATTCGACCAGGCCATACTCCGCCCGGCCATTCTGCTGAAAACGGCAATATTTCAATGTCAGGCCCCCACAATCCCCATCCGTTTGCCCACACTCTTTAACACCTCCAGCGCCTGCTGCAACTCGTCCTTCGTATGGGTCGCGGTCATGATGGTGCGGATGCGCGCTTTCCCCTCAGGAACTGTCGGAAACGCGATCCCGGTTCCCAACACGCCTTCCTTAAACAGCTCGCGGGAGAAATCCATTGTCAGCCTGCCGTCGCCGATGATGATCGGCGTAATCGGAGTCTCGCTGGGCGGCGTAGTCTTGCCTCCGATGTCGAAGCCCAACAATCCCAGCTCCTTTTTCCAGAACCGCGTGTTCTCCCACAATTTTTCCATCAGTTCGGGCTCTTGCTCCAACACATCGAACGCCGCAATGCAGGTCGCCGCAACCGAGGGCGGATGCGAAGTCGAGAACAAAAATGGCCGCGCCCGATGATACAAAAAGTCAATCAGATCGCGGGTGCCGCAAACATATCCTCCCAGCGCGCCAATCGCCTTCGAAAGCGTCCCCACCTGAATGTCTACTCGCCCGTGCATCTTGAAATGGTCAACCGTACCGCGCCCGTTGCGGCCCAGAACACCCGAAGCGTGGGCATCATCCACCATCATGATGGCGCCATATTTTTCGGCTACATCGCAGAGCCCCGGCAGCGGGCCGATGTCGCCATCCATGGAAAAAACTCCGTCGGTGATCAGCAGTTTCTTTCCCGGCTGATCTTTCACGCTAGCCAGTTGCTGTTCCGCGTGGGCGACATCCTTGTGGTTGAAAACCAGAATCTTCGCGCGAGACAGCCGAGCGCCGTCAATGATTGAGGCATGATTCAGCTGGTCTGAGATGATGAAATCATCTTTCCCCAACACCGCTGAGACTGTACCCGCGTTCGCCGTGAAACCGGACTGAAAGACGACACAAGCTTCAACATTTTTGAAGCGCGCAATCTTCTCTTCCAGCTCCATGTGGATCTTCATGGTTCCAGCTATGGTGCGCACTGCTCCCGACCCTACTCCGTACCTGCGTGTGGCCTCGAGCGCTGCCTCGCGCAGCTTGGGGTGCGTGGTCAATCCGAGGTAATTATTGGAGGCGAGGTTGATGACCTTTTTGCCGTCGAAAGTACAGACTGGGGCTTGCTCATCGTCCAGCACGCGTAGCCTGAAGTGGGTGCCTTTGGTTTTGAGATCGTTTAACTGATCAGTGAGATAGGAGAGCGGGTCAGTACGAGTCATGGTTGCCATGGTATTTACCTGATTTCGATAGAAATGGGGTCAGCTTCGATTACATGATCGAGCACCAAGCCGTGAGCTTCTGGAAGCTTCGCGACGTCCGGGGTTTGGGGATAGTCTGGACGATAACTGGCCATCACTTTGTATTTGCCCGGTAAGGGCGTAACACATTCCAGAGTCTCCTGGTAACCTACCGATTGTCCCGCCGCCACAAAAAGAAAGTTCTTCTTGAAGATCTCGGCCGGCGGGGGCAACGGCCCAGAGTTCTCGGCGACCGCCTCGCTCCCGCAGGTCTGCGCCACCCGGCCATCCTCCGTAGTCAAGCTTATGCTGAAACCTGGAATGTGGTCGCCAGCTTTTCCCCAGCCTTGGGCAACATAAAATCCTTTAACCCCGGCTTGCAGATCGACGTGCACGTTGATTTCTTCGCCCGGCCTGAAGGTCTGTTTTTCCACATGAATCACGACCTTGGTCTGGGCCGCATGCGGGGCGTGAGCGTGCTGTGCAGACGCCGGCAGCACACGGGCGCAGAAACAGAAGATGACAGTTGCCAGCTTGAAGCATCGAGTTGGATAGGTACTCATGTCTTTCATTACTTCCCGCGCCGATTGGCTCAGAACCGGGACGAATCAGTTTAATACTGATGAGCAGGGATTGAAATCCGCCGGGACCGCCACGTTCATGCAAGTCCCGCCAGATCCGCCAGCGCCTTGAGGCTCGAGACTTCCGCATCTGGCTTCCCTGCGGCCGCCTTGGTTGCGCCCGCGCCCTCGCGCGGCGAGGGGCGATTCACCCAAACTGCGGTCATCCCCATTGCCTGGGCAGGAATCACGTCGTGATAGATACTCTGTCCCACATGCAGCCACTGTTCCGGCTTTACACCCATTCGAGCCTGCGCAATTTGAAAAATTCTCTTACACGGTTTGTAGCAGAGCGCCTGCTGCGCTGTGACCACCTGATCAAACTCCACCCCGAGACTCGGCGCGGTCGAGGCAAACAAATCGTCGTCAATGTTCGAGATCACAGCCAGCTGGTAACGAGTTTTGAGTTCCCGAAGAGCATCAACGGTGTCAGGAAAAGGTTGCCAGCCGGCTAGCGACTCCGGCAGCGACCGCATTTCTGGTTCACTGGGATCAAATCCCAGCCTCCGGCCAAAACCACGAACCACAGCCCGCAAGACCTCGCGATAGCTAACGTACGTCTGTTGCTCGGCCTCGAGTTCCAGTTCGGAATACATCTTCAGCAGCGTCACGCTGTTAACTCTCTTGTTATGAGCCGAGAGAATGGGGCGCAGCGCTGAGAAAATGCCGGTCTCCCAATCGATCATGGTGCCGTAGCAGTCGAAGCTGAGTACCGCGAAGCGGGAAAAGTCCAGCATGGCGTTAAACGTCCAAAGAACAGAATACCCCGAAGAAGCCTTCGGGGTATTCGCAGGATCAAGAGTTCTTCGTTACTGGTTCACTGTTGCTTTACTTCGATTGTCACTGGCTGGGAAAGCGTGAAGGTCAACGCCGACTCTGCGGGTAGAACAATCTCTTTATTCCCGGTAAATGCCGCTCCCGCGCCGCCGGCGCCCGCACCAGCCGCCGCACCGATGGCGAGTCCTTTGCCTCCACCTGCCAACCCTCCTACCAGCGCGCCAAGGGCGGCTCCGCCGCCGGCCAGCACTGCCGTCCGTTTGCCCTTGCCTTTTTCCGTCTCAGTCGCAGATGAGGTCTGAATCGGCTGGCTGGCCCCGTTGACAGTAATCGAAGTCAGCTGGAGCGACAGCAACGCACCACCCTTGAAACGTCCCAAAGGTTTCGCATCCACCACGGTTCCGGATGCAGCCGCACCCGCCGGTATGACGGTCTTGCCTTCCACTTGAACCGGGTTCGACAAAGTGGCCGAAAAGCTTTGGCCGGGCTGGCTAACCTTTGAACCTACGGTTTGACCCAAGCTCACAGTCAGAGCTGTACCCGCCGGTATGACAACCGGCTGCGGCTTCGGTCTCTCCCTTCTGGGCTCCGCCTTCGCGGTCTCCGCCGGAGCGGTCGTCGTTGGTGTGATCGCGCTCGTGTTGGCCGTGTCGTCGGCCTTCTTGCTGCACCCGAGCACACTGAATGCCAGGTAAATCATGAGAAAAGGGGCAAGCAAACGCGACTTCATAGCGCCTCCATTGAGTGAGTTGTCAAAATCCGGCCAGAAATACCAGTTATTTGGGTGCCACTACGTTGGCAAAGAACTTGCCCTTCTGCAAGTTAATTCTTTTCCCCGCGAATCGTGCCCGCCAGCGGCGGGGTCGCGGACGGTTCCGGCTCCAATCCCGGCAACGGGGGGCCGGCGCTTGCAGTATCGTCGGATTCCTCAGCGGATTCCGCCGGGCGGGGCTTCGGATCCAGGAATTTCGCAGTGTTCAGCAGGGGACGTCCGAGAGATGCGTTGTACCCCGCCCAGGCGCCCTCAGCCCCAGCTTCACGCTCGAAGTGAGCGCGCATGCTCTCCATCTTGGAATCCAGATCGTCGAGATAGTGCAGCACCAGCGCCTCTGGAAACATTGGCAGCTTGGGCGAGCCGAACTCGTATTCCCCGTGATGGCTGATAATCAGGTGCTCCACCAGGGTCTTCAGCTCGTCGGGGAACCCCGGCAGCTGCGCCAACTTAGCTTGTAACATTTCCAGCTCAATAATCATGTGCCCGAGCAATTGGCCGCGTGTGGTGTAAGAAAATGAGCGGTTATAGGTCAGCTCGTGGATCTTGCCTATGTCGTGCAGAAACGCACCCGTCAGCAAAAGATCGCGATTGATCTGCGGATAGTTGCGGCAGACCAGGTCGCAGGAGCGGAACAACGACACCACATGGTCAAGCAGTCCGCCTATATAGGCGTGATGCAGCGTCTTGGCGGCGGGGGCGTTGCGATAGGCCTCGGCAATTTCCGGATCGGCCATGAAGGCTTCCACCAGCGTTTTGAGATGCTGATTCTGGAAAGTTCCTACAAAGCCAGCCAGCGTGCGCCACAACTCACCGATGTCCTTGGCAGTTTTCGGTAGATAGTCGGCAAAATCAATCTCCGAGTCTCCAAGCTTGCGGATTTTATGAATGGTGATCTGGAAGCGGTTTTTGTACTTATTGAGCAGCCCTTTCACTTTGACGAAGTCGTCCGCCTCGAAAGCATTGAGACAATCTTCAACGTTGTCCCACATCTTGGCTTCAATCAGGCCGCTGCGGTCGCCCAAGGTCAGTGCCAGGTAGGGCTCCCCGGTCTTTTTCGGCTTTACCTGCTTGGAGGCCACCACAAAGCTGGAGGTTATGACTTTGTTCTCGTGCTGGCCGCAATCGGATAGGAAAAATTCCTTCATGACGTCTTCCCCTGCATTACCTAGAATATGCCCAGCTTCTTTTTCTTCTTCAGGGGCTTGCTCTTCGAGTCGGCATCCGCTGTTTCCACTGGTTTGGTTTCATTCGGGCTGGCAGCTGTATCTACATACCCTGGCTTGATGTCAATAAACGCCTGTTCCCGTAGCTTGGTCAAATATTCCCGCAACGCGGGCTGCAACTTCTGCATATACACCGCGTCCTGAATGTGGGCCTCAATCTGGTTCAACGGCGGGATTCCCGCGTCGTGATGCTCCACCACTTTCAGAATCACGTAGCCCTGCCGGGTACGAACCACCTTCGAAAAATCGCCCGGCTTCATGGCAAATGTTATGTCCTCGATTTCCTTCGCCAGCGTCCCACGCTTGAAGTAGCCGAGATCGCCGCCCTGGGCTGCCGAAGGTCCATCCGAGTATTTCTTGGCGATATCCTCAAACTTGGCTCCTTTTTGAATCTGGTCAAGCAAGTTGTCGGCCTTGGCCTTTGCCGCCTCCAGTTGCTGCTCCTCGGTGATATCTTTGGCCTTCTTCTCGGTCGAAATTAATATCTCGCTTAGCTTAATCTGTTCCGGCTGGTCGAGCTCCTTCTGATGCTCGTCGTAATACTTCTTTTCCTCAGCCTTGTCGATGATCAGCTTTTGCCCAACCTCCCTTCCAATCACCTGTTGGGTGATGATCTGGTTGCGCATATTCTGTTTGAAATCTTCGAAAGAAATACCCTGAGCTTGCGCGGCTTTTTCCAAGTCCTCCATGCTTTCGAGGTTCATTTCCTTGCGCATCTGGTCCAGCTTCTTAATCAACTCGGTGTCGCCTGTGATGCCCAGATCTTTGCCTTTTTCGAGCAGCAATTGCTGGTCGATCAGGTCGCGCAAGACATCCTTATCTCTTTCTGCGACGAGTTTTTCGGCGTTGATCGGGTCCTGCTGCTGCGCCTCTTTCCTCAGGTCTTCCTCGCTGCGTACAAACTCGCTGCGCGTAATAATCTGGTTATTGACCCGCGCGATGATCTCCTGGATCACGGTGTCGGCACAGAAGGCAACCGGGAGGCCAGTCACAAGAATGAGCGTGAGAAGAAGAAACCGTGTTCGCATAGGAATTCCGCAGGCCTTGCCGCAAACAGCCTTTGCAAATTGTACCCTCGCCAGTCGGCAACTGCCACTGCGTCTCCTGTTATGATAGTCAGTTTTCGCGGTACGGGCGTGGAGGCTGCGGTGAAGATAGCGGCATGTTTTGTGTTTGCCATAATGGTTTCGGGGAGTTTGAGCGTTCCTGCTAAGGCACAAACCGATAAGGCGGCGACGAAAACGCAGAGCGCCTTGCCCGATCAGGCGGAACTGGAGAAGATGGCGGCCCGCTTTGCGCCGACTCCGTTGCGCGTAGACACCTCTCGGCTCTCCTCCGGAGACCGCCAAGCCGTGGTAAAGCTGATTCAAGCGGCCCGCATCCTGAACGACATCTTTATGAAGCAGCTATGGGACGGCAACGCCGCCCTTTATGCTCGCCTGCAGAAGGACACATCCTCCCTGGGAAAGGCCCGCCTCCACTATTTCTGGATCAATAAGGGCCCGTGGTCCGACATCGACCAGTTCGAGGCCTTCCTGCCCGAGACTCCGCCGCGCAAGCCCTTGGGCGCTAATTTCTATCCGGAAAACATGTCCAAAGAGGCTTTCGAACGCTGGGTGGAGCAACTCTCGCCGAAAGAACAGGCTGACGCCAAGAGTTTTTTCACCATCATTCGCTGGCGAGAAAACACCGCCTCGAAGACCAATAATCTTCTGTCGATCCCTTACAGCCAGGCCTATGCCGATGACCTGAACCGCGCTGCCGGCCTGTTACATGAGGCTGCCGCGTTGACTGGCAGCGAATCGCTGAAAAAGTTCCTCGATCTGCGCGCCGACGCATTCCTCTCGAACGACTATTACGCCAGCGACATGGCCTGGATGGATCTGGACGCGCCACTCGACATCACCATAGGCCCTTACGAGACTTACAACGATGAACTCTTCGGCTACAAGGCGGCCTTCGAGGCATACGTTAATCTGCGCGACGAAGAAGAAACCGCCAAGCTTTCCACCTTCACCGCCCACTTACAGGACATCGAAAATAATCTACCCATCGATCCGCAATACCGTAATCCCAAACTGGGGGCGGCGGCGCCCATCCGCGTGGTCGATGAAATCCTCAGCGCGGGCGATGGCGCCCACGGCGTTCAGACCGCAGCTTACAACCTGCCCAACGACGACCGCGTGGTGCAGCAGAAGGGCAGCAAACGCGTGATGCTGAAGAATGTGCAGGAGGCGAAGTTCCGCAGCGTACTGCTTCCCATTGCCCGCCGCACTTTGACTCACGATGCCATGGTCGATGTTAGTTTTGAGCCGTTCTTCACCCACATTCTCGCCCATGAACTAATGCACGGGCTGGGACCGCACCAGATCAAGGTGGGCGACCGCGACACCACACCCCGCGAAGAACTGAAAGACCTCTACGCGGCCATTGAAGAGTGCAAGGCCGACGTGACCGGCTTGTTCGCCCTGCAATACATGATGGACCACGCCAAAGAAATGGGACTGGGCAAGGTCCTGGCCTCCGACGAGGCCGCACAGCGCCAGCTTTACACCACCTATTTGGCCTCTTCATTTCGCACCTTGCGCTTCGGCCTCAACGACGCTCATGGCAAGGGCATGGCGATCCAGTTCAACTCCTACTCCGACCAGGGGGCGTTTATTCACCACGACGACGGCACGTTCTCAGTGGATGTCGCCAAGATGAAGACAGCGGTCGTGGAACTTGACCGCGACCTTCTTACCATTGAGGCCAAGGGTGACTACGCAGGCGCAAAGAAAATGCTTGACGAAATGGGGGTGGTGCGGCCACCGCTAAAGAAGGTTTTGGATGGCCTGCAGGGGATTCCCACCGACATTGAGCCTGTTTTCGTGACGGCCGAGGAACTGGCTCCCACCAAGCCCGCACCTCCTCCGCCAATCAAGAGCCGCAGCCACCGCGCACACCGCAATTAACGCCGCTCTGCCGGGTCGGGAACTAATTTACTGGGTGACCGTCTTGACCGCATCACCGACCTTGAACCCTGCCCCCGAAACAGTGGTGCAAACTGACGAAATGTCGTCTACATCGGTAACTTTCACTACACCCACGGCCGTCGCCAAACGGCGAATGACTTTTCCCGTAGATGGATCTTTGATCTCCTTGGTCACACGCTCCACGTTGAGCTGATCGCCGACCTTCACCCCGTTCTTGGCGCCGACATTGAGAATGATCTGCCCGCTGTCCACGGCCGCCACCAAGCCTTCGACGACGATGGTCCGCGCCACCAGCTTGCCATTGTCAGCGATGACTTCCTTGCTCAGACTGTCGACCGAAGCCTTGACCGCCTCGCCAATGATGGTGCTCTGAAAGTCGCTGCTGCCGAAGTCCGCGGCTCCGCCGCCGAAGCCGTGCCAATTTCCTCCGCCGCCGAGCAGAGAAGTGCTTTCTCGCGACGACTCTCCCTTGCCTTCCGCCACTCCCAGAATTTCAGCCGTATCGATGTCCACCAGGCGTGCGGTTACAGCCACAATTGCTTTAGATTTCTTGTGTCCGACGCCCCCCAACCCGAATCCGCCGAAGCCTCCCCCGCCACCGCCGATGTTGGTGTTCTTGGTCTCATTACCGAACTGGGTGATGCTGCCTACGATAATGGCGTCGACACCCAGCAGCTTTCCGATCTTGGCCGCCGAATTCGGATCAGCACGGTCGCTATTAGAAAAGTTTTGCTCCTTCAGAATCTTGTCTAACGCCTTGCGCTCGATTACAGAGTAGGTCCCGTCCTTCACAAGATCTGTCACCAGCAGGTCAGAAATGCCTTTGCCCACGTCGACATCCTGTCCGAAGATGGCCGCCACGCCTCCATGAACCGTCGCATAGTCGAAGTCGAAGACAGCAACTCGCTTCTTGCGGCCCTGCGGGGCCGCTGCGGCCTGGGATGAAGCTGCCGTAGCAGCCTGCGCGGGAGTGGCGGGTGCCGCACCGGCGGCGG
>Ga0070733_10002030_pt1 | contig 14722 bp, 17 predicted proteins | sample Coa_R1_9_FD_66450 | JGI IMG/M metagenome (GOLD analysis project Ga0070733, IMG submission 66450) | Surface soil microbial communities from Centralia Pennsylvania, which are recovering from an underground coalmine fire - Coalmine... | ecosystem: Environmental > Terrestrial > Soil > Unclassified ... | reverse complement strand
GCGATCTGGTGATGCGGCTTGAAGCCGAACACATCCACGTCCCGATCGTCGCCTGCGGCATCTCCAACGACGCCCGCGCGGCGGTGGCCGCGATCCATGCCGGCGCCAAGGAATACATCCCGCTGCCGCCGGAGCCGGAATTGATCGCCGCGGTGCTTGCCGCCGTCGCCAACGACTCGCGCGACTTGGTCTACCGCGACGAGGCGATGGCCAAGGTGATCAAGCTCGCCCAGCAGATCGCCGGCTCCGACGCCTCCGTGATGATCACCGGCGAATCCGGCACCGGAAAGGAAGTGCTGGCGCGCTACGTCCACACCCGCTCCAACCGCGCAAAGAAGCCGTTCATATCGATCAACTGCGCGGCGATCCCCGAGCACTTGCTCGAATCCGAACTGTTCGGCCATGAGAAAGGCGCGTTCACCGGCGCGGTTGCGCGACGCATCGGAAAATTCGAGGAGGCCACAGGCGGCACGCTGCTGCTCGACGAAATTTCCGAAATGGACGTGCGGCTGCAATCCAAATTGCTGCGGGCGATCCAGGAGCGCGTCATCGATCGCGTCGGCGGCACCAGGCCGGTTCCGGTCGACATCCGCATCGTCGCGACCTCGAACCGCAACCTCGCTGATGCCGTGCGCGAAGGCACCTTCCGCGAGGATCTCCTGTTCCGACTCAACGTCGTGAACCTGAAGATTCCGCCGCTACGTGAACGGCCGGCCGACATTCTCGAACTGGCCCAGCACTTCGCCAAGAAATACGCCGATGCCAACGGCGTGCCGGTGCGGCCGATCTCGGCCGAGGCCCGCCACGTCCTGACCACCAACCGCTGGCAAGGAAACGTCCGCGAATTGGAGAACACCATCCATCGTTCGGTGCTGATGGCGCAGGGCGACGAGATCGGCATCGACGCCATTCTCACGCCCGACGGCGACCGGCTCAATACGCCAAAGACCGTGCCCGCGGTGGCGCATGCCACATTCGCCGCCGAGCAGGTGACCCGCGCGCTGGTCGGACGCACGGTTGCCGACGTCGAGCGCGATCTCATCCTCGAGACGCTCAAGCATTGCCTAGGCAATCGCACCCACGCGGCCAATATCCTTGGCATCTCGATCCGCACGCTGCGCAACAAGCTGAACGAATATGCCGATGGCGGCTTGCCGATCACGCCGGCTGGGGCCGGCGACGTTCATCGCACCAGCGCGGCGATGTAGTCGGGTTTCACAGCGTTCGAATAATTCGGCGCGTCCGGCCTGCGGAAGATGTGGATGGGATCGCCCGGCACCAGCCCACGCCCGGTGAAGGCCGCATAGGCGTAAAGCGCGAGGTAGACAATCGCCAGCGCGCCGATTCCGTAAAATGCCCAGATCGCAATGCGTTTCATCAGCTGGCGCGACTTTCCCCGGCTTTCCTGCCGCATGACTTAGTGGCTTTTAGGTCGTGGAAGGGAAAAAGGCCACTTTCTCGGCTGACAATCGAAGCGCTTTTATGGCACACCGTACCGCAGCCCGTGACGGACGGAGAACGCAATCGCATTTCGAGTTCAATATGCCCGCGCCCAAGCCACCCGCCTTTGAAACCCTGAGCCTCCATGCCGGCCAGCATGCGGATCCCGTGACCGGCGCCCGCGCGGTCCCGATCTATCAGACCACCTCTTACGTCTTTCAGGATTCCGAGCACGCCGCCGCGCTGTTCAATCTGGAACGCGCCGGTTACATCTATACCCGCATTTCCAACCCGACGACCGCCGTGCTCGAGGAGCGGCTTGCCGCGCTTGAAGGCGGCGTTGGCGCGATCTGCACCGCGAGCGGCATGGCGGCGCTGCATCTGGCGATCGCGACGCTATTGAACGCGGGCGACCACATCGTCGCCTCCTCCTCGCTCTATGGCGGCAGCATCAACCTACTCACGCATACGCTGCCGCGCTTCGGCATCACCACCACATTCGTCAAGCCGCGCGCGCTCGACCAATTCCGCAGCGCCATCCAGCCCAACACAAGGCTCGTGATCGGCGAAACCATCGGCAATCCGGGTCTCGAGGTGCTGGATATTCCCGCTGTCGCGGCAATCGCGCATGAAGCAAAAATTCCGCTTCTGATCGACAATACATTCGCAACCCCCTTTCTCAGCCGGCCGATCGAGCTTGGCGCCGACATTGCGATGAATTCGGCCACCAAGTGGATCGGCGGCCACGGCATCGCCATCGCCGGGGTGATCGTCGACGGCGGCCGGTTCGATTGGCGGGCGTCCGGAAAATTTCCGGTTTTGACCGAGCCCTATGCCGGATATCACGGCATCGTCTTTGACGAGCAGTTCGGCCCGGCGGCTTTCATCATGCGGGCGCGCACCGAAGGCCTGCGCGACTTCGGCGCCTGCCTGTCGCCCACCAATGCCTTTCAACTGCTGCAAGGTGTCGAGACGCTGGGCATTCGCATGGAGCGCCACATCGCCAATACCCATGCGGTGCTTGAGGCGCTGGCCGCGAACAAGGCGGTCGAGTGGGTCCTGCATCCCTCGCTGGAAAGTCACCCGGACTATCAACTCGCCAAACGGTTGCTGCCGCGCGGCGCCGGGTCGATCATAAGTTTCGGCATCAAGGGCGGCCGGCCGGCGGGGCGGAAGTTCATCGAGTCCCTGCGGCTGATCAGCCATCTCGCCAATGTCGGCGATGCCAAGACACTGGTCATTCATCCGGCCAGCACCACCCATCAGCAGATGGATGCCGCCCAGCTCAAGGCTGCGGGCATCGGCGAAGAGCTGGTACGGCTGTCGATCGGAATCGAATCGGCGGCCGATATCATCGACGACCTCGGCCAGGCGCTCCGCATCTCGCAGAAGGCTTGAGCCATGCAGTTGAACGTAAAGGGAATTGACACCTTCGTCGCCACTGGCGGCCGCACGTTCGATTCCTCGCAGCCGACCGTCGTGTTGCTGCACGGCGCCGGCTTCGACCATACCACCTGGGCCCTGCATAGCCGGTGGTTCGCCCATCACGGCCACAGCGTGCTGGCTCCCGATCTGCCCGGCCACGGCCGATCCTCCGGCCCGCCATTGGCCAAGATTGCCGACATGGCGGACTGGACCGCCGCGCTGCTCGACGCCGCCGGCGCGACCAAGGCGCACCTGATCGGCCATTCCATGGGTTCGCTGATTGCGCTCGAGACCGCGGCGCGGCATCCGGCAAAAGTCTCTGCACTCAGCCTGATCGGAACGGCGGCGACCATGTCGGTCGGACCCGACCTGCTCAAGGCGGCCGAGGCCAACGAGCATGCCGCCGTCGACATGGTCTCGATCTGGGGACTGGGCTATCAGGCGGAGCTCGGCGGCAGCCTGGCGCCGGGTTTGTGGATGCATTCGGGCGCCCAGCGCGTGCTTGAGCAAGGCCGGCCGGGCGTGCTGTTCAACGACCTGTCCGCGTGCAACGCCTACCAGAACGCGCTTGCGGCAGCCGCCAAGATCACCGTCCCGACCACGCTCATTCTCGGCGAGCGCGACATGATGACACCCGCCAAGGCAGGCCGAGCGCTCGCCGCCGCGCTGGCAAATTCACGCACCGTCATATTGCGCGGCGCCGGTCACATGATGATGGCCGAGCGGCCCGACGAGCTGCTGGCGGCGCTGCAAGGCTGATCTATCTAGAGCTTGATCGGAACGAAATGGTTCACCGCGATCAGAACGATCAGCAGGCCTAATCCCAAGCCGAGGCTCCAGCCGATCAGTTTCTTTTCGATCGGCAACAGCGGCTCGACTTCCGCGGCGTCGATTTCGTTCCTGAGGTCGGATTGCGACATGGTTTTCCCTCAACTAGCTGACGAGCGGCGGCTTGAAGCCGCTGAAGAACAGCCATGAAATCAGAAGCCCCACCCAGATCACAAAGCCGAACAGGCTGACGAAATAGACCGCGGCAAGCTTGCCAAATCCCTGCCGCCAGAGTTTGCGGAAATCCGACAGCACGCCGATCGAGAAGAAGGTCAGGACGAAGAAAATCACCCGGAACACATTGGCTTCGCCCGCCGCGGCCGGAAGCGTTTTGGCGATTTGCGGCGTCGAGCCGAGCGCGAGCCAAAGCGATATGGCAAAAACCAGGACGAAGCCGAGGATGAATTTCGGGAATCGTTGCCAGATCTCGGCGGGCTTGGCCTTGTCCGGACCCTTGTCGATATGGTTGGTCCAGATGTAGCCGAGGATGAATGCCCAGATGCCGATGAAGATATCGATGAAAATCTTCACCGTCGTCGTGGTCGCGAGAATCCAGCCCGGCTGATATTTGACGCCTTCGGCGGCTGCTTTCGCCATGATCAGCGACTCGGTGATGCCGCCGCCGGCGACCGCCGCGCCGTCGGTCTTGATCGCAAGTCCGATCCAGGCGCCCGCCACCAGCGGCTCGTGCCACAGGAAAGTCTGCGCCAGAAACGGCAGAATCAGAACTTCGACGACCGCGAACACGACGACCAGCGATGACACCAGGATCGGCACCGCCGGCCGCGCTCTAATCGCGCCGCCGGTGGCGATCGCAGCCGCCACGCCGCAAATCGAAATGCCCGACGCGAGCGGAACCGACCATTCCCGGGAAAACCCGAACCATTTGCGCGCGATGAAATAGATCACGGCCCAGTAGATCAGATAGGCCTCGACGATGGCGGCAGCGCCCCGCAGCAGCAGCGAGGATGCGAGGTTCAATCGGCCCGCCGCGGTGACCGCGACGGTGGCGCCGAGAATGACGATCGCGATCTTGATATAGAGTTCGGGCCGGATCGCTTCCTTGAGCCAGTCCGCAAAGCGCGGAAAGAAATTGGCGATCACAAGCCCCGAAAGCAGGGCGACGATGAAGCCGCCCTCATTGGTGAGCTTGAGCGACCAGGCGATGCCGAATTTCTGCTGCTCGGCGGGCGTTACCGCGGCGACATAGGCATAGCTGCCGGCAATCCAGCTCGCATAAGCGATCGCAAACACCGCCGTAAAGGCAAGCCCAAATTTCCTGACATCTCCGCCAAGCGTGACCACGCCGGCGCTCAGCACCACGAGCAACGCGGCATAGGTCGCAAGCAGCGCGCCGCCGCCGCCAAACCAGCCATAGGCCTTGGCAAAGGGACTAAGCGCCCGCGAGAGATCGGTATAAACCGAGGTATTGACTGCCCATCCCAGAAGGTCGGTGCCGCTGAGGCTCACAAGCGCCAATCCGAAGACCAGAAGACCGATGACGACCGCCAGCCAGTCCTCGTTCAATCGCGCCTGCAGCGCAACGGGCTGCGAGACTTTGATCGCGATGTCCGACATTCCACTTCCCCAAAATGATCCTTGCCGAGCGCATCCACCCTCCGCCCGTTCGAGCTCGAGGATGATGGCGGCTGCTCCCTATGTCGAGGACCAGCGAAAAATAGCGATATCCGGCCTGCGGCGTCGGCAACGGACGCAGTGTTTCTTCCAATGATTCGACCAATTGCAGATTAATTCTTTTCCGAAGGCGGAAGCCGGTTTTCTGCAAAAAATGTCAACTATTGGGCGACCGCCGATGCAGGTTTCGGCGTGGTAACGCTCACCGCGAGCTTGCCGTAGCGATCCGTAAAGGCCTCGGTGTCGATTTCCTCGAGCTGGATCGCCCCGCTCATCACGCCCGCTTTCCACGCGTCGTGTTCCGGGTCTTGCCGGAATTCCGGCATCACTTCGCTGGCGAACAGCTCGAGCGATTCGCAGATGTGGTCATGGCTGTTCTTGCCGGCCTGGTTGAGCAGGATGACCTGATCGATGTGAGAGGTACGAAACCGCCGTAACTTCCTGGCGATGGTTTCGGGTGAGCCGATCAGGCCGCCGCGCAGCGCCGCCTCCTGGGCTTGCGGATTGTCCCGCTTCCACTTGTTGTATTCGTCCCACATGTTGACGGTACCGGGCGCCGGACGCTGGCGGTTCTGCGAGGCGCCGTAAAAACGCAGCGCGAACTGGAAGAACGTCGCGCCGTCGGCACGCGCGCGGGCCTCCTCGTCGGTCCTGGCGCACATGAAGAACGACACCAGCGCCATGTTCGGATTGATCTGATAGTCCGCGAGCTTCTTCAGCCGCTTGGTGATGGCGTTATAGTAGGCGTGCACCCAGGCGTGCGCGGCATCGGCGCTGACGAACTGGAAGCCGAGCGCGCCAAAACCGTTTCGGCCGGCGCGCTCGATGGTCGGAAGCTGCGAGCACGCCATCCAGAGCGGCGGATGCGGCTTCTGGACCGGCTTTGGCACCACGTTGCGCAAGGGGATATCGAAATATTTGCCGTGATGCTCACAGCCTCCGTCCTTGAACATCGGGAAGATGGCGCGGACGGCTTCCTCGAAAACCTCCTTCTTGGTTTCCATGTCGCGACCGAACGGCGTCAATTCGGTGATCGAGGCGCTCTCGCCCATCCCGAATTCGCAGCGGCCGCGACTTAGGAGATCGAGCACCGCTACGCGCTCGGCGACGCGGGCGGGATGATTGGTCGTGAGCTGGAAAATGCCGTGGCCGAGCCGGATGTTTTTGGTGCGCTGGCTCGCGGCGGCAAGAAAGGATTCCGGCGAGGGCGAGTGCGAATATTCTTCCAGGAAATGGTGTTCCACCACCCAGGCATAGTCGTAGCCGAGCCGGTCGGCGGTCTCCAGTTGCGTCAGCGCGTCCTGATAAAGCTTGAGCTCCTCGCCGGCCTGCCATGGGCGCGGCAATTGCAGCTCATAGAAGATGCCAAATTTCACGATGTCTCTCCGGCGACCGGCTTGTTGTTTCCCGCAAAGTGTATCCCGCGCCTGAGCCAAGTCCAGCCGAGGCGCCCATCCATGCGGCGGAAGCCCGCTTGCGCCGGGCGCATGAATGGTTAGTTTTGGCAGGCGAGTCGTAGCTCCGCGCACGGCCCTCCCCCACCGAGACCCCAAGATACCTTTACGTGACAATCTTTACGCCGCACCAGGATTCCGCGCTGAAGGCCGTTGCCGACTGGCTGAAGGCAAAACCCGGCCGGAACGGCACGCCGCCGGTGTTCCGCCTGTTCGGCTATGCCGGCACCGGCAAGACCACGCTGGCGCGCCACGTCGCCGAGGGTGTCGACGGCGAGGTGAAATTCGCCGCCTTCACCGGCAAGGCGGCGCTGGTGATGCGCAACAAGGGCTGCGACAACGCCTCCACGATTCATTCCCTGATCTACCGCGCCCGCGAATCAGGCGTCGAACAGCCGAGTTTCGAGCTGTGGGACGACGCGCCGGCCTCCAAGGCGAAACTGATCGTGATCGACGAATGTTCGATGGTGGACACCGAACTCGGCCGCGACCTGATGTCGTTCGATTGTCCGCTGTTGGTGCTCGGCGACCCCGCGCAGCTTCCGCCGATCCAGGGCGGCGGCTTCTTCACCGATGGCGAGCCGGACGCGATGCTCACCGAAGTGCATCGCCAGGCACAGAACGATCCGATCGTGCGGATGTCGATGGATATCCGCGAGGGCCGCGCGCTCGAGATCGGCCGCCATGGCGAAAGCGAGGTGGTGTCGCGCGCCGAGCTCGATCCGGATCGGGTGATGAGCGCCGACCAGGTGCTGGTCGGGCGCAACAACACCCGCCGCGCCTACAATATGCGGGTGCGGCAAAAGCAGAACATCGAGGATCCGTTGCCGGTGGCCGGCGACAAGCTGGTCTGCCTGCGCAACAACCGCAAGAAGGGACTGTTCAATGGCGGATTGTGGCGCGTGAAGTCGCGCGCCGCGTCACGATCGAAGTCATATATTATCAGCATGCGGCTCGCGCCCGACGAGGAGTTCGGCCACAAGGTGACCAAGGTTTCGGTGCGCGGCGACTGTTTCGAGGGCGGCATCGAGGCGATCCCGTGGGAGCAGCGCAAGCCCTATGACGAATTCGATTACGGCTACGTGCTCACCGTGCACAAGTCACAAGGCTCGCAATGGGACGACGTGGTGCTGTTCGACGAGAGCTTTGCGTTCCAGGACAGCCGCGCCCGCTGGCTCTACACCGGCATCACGCGGGCGGCGAAGCGGTTGAGCGTTGTGGTGTGAGGCGCGATGCCATCGAGGATGAGATGACGAAACGCTCGCGCCCTGCTCGTCTTCTGCGCGGAAAAGCACTTGAGCGATTACAATAATTTCGCTTGATCGGGTGGATATGTAATTCGCACTCCTTCCACCTGCGCAAACGGGGTGAGCTTATGCGCGCGATAACTGCTGTCCGATAAAATCTCGATCACCGGCACGTCGCGCGCACCGAGCGCGTCAGCGACCAGGGAACGGTGACATCGCCACGGCACCGCTTCGGCGCACATGATGGCTACGCGCTTTTGATGGCTCATCTCAATGAGCTTTTCGAGCGCGGCCTGAAATTGCTCGGTCAGCATATAGTCGGCATAGCCGCGAAAGCTTGCATTGCGCCACCCGGTGTTGGGAGAATCTTTGCGGGCATGCCGCAATCCGCCCAGCGATTGCATTGGTAAATATTCGACCTGCTCCGCCGCCAGCGTGCCGGCCAGCGCGGTGTCGTTGAATTGCGGGTTATGACGGGAACGGGGCACCGTGCGGATGTCCACGAGACGTTCGATGCCATAGGTTCGCAGCACCGCGACGAAGCGCTCGATGGGCAACGTCGAATGACCGAGCGTAAATATCGTGCCTTCCGGCCAATGGACTCCCTGCGGGGGTGGATGCTCGCTCATCGCAATATGCCTCTGCGCGTCAGCCGCCGTGCCAGGCATGTCCTGGCTCCGGTCGAGGGGTGCAGTCGGACTGCACACGCAGCCGGGTCATGGCGGGGCCAGAATGCCCGGAAAAGGCGCGGCTTTTTCTCACGAACTCGTGTGTATTGGGCGGTAACAAGTCCGGCTTTATCCCGTATCTTGGCAAGGCCCGCGGTGGAGGTCCGGTTGCGACCGCCGCCGCTGCTTTAAACCTAAAGTCCATCCGCCGAGCCTCCCGTCCGTTGAGCCCAGAGGCAGTCAAGAGGAAGCCCCCATGTCACCTCGCCAATTCAGTCGCCTATCGTTTTGCGCTGCCGCCGCCGGCGCGCTGGCCATCACGGCGATCACCGTCACCCATTCACTTGCCGCGGAAGAAGCCGTGACCATCCCCGCACCCGCCACGGACGTTCAGGCCGCAAGCGGCATCCAGACCGCGGTGGTTGCGGGCGGATGTTTCTGGGGCGTGCAAGGCGTGTTCCAGCATACCGCGGGCGTCGTCAACGCGGTGTCCGGATATGCCGGCGGCAGCAAGATGACCGCCGACTACAACATGGTCTCCACCGGAACCACCGGGCACGCGGAATCCGTCGAGATCAAATACGATCCGAAGAAGATCAGCTACGGCAAGATCTTGCAGATTTTCTTCTCGGTCGTGCACGATCCGACGCAGTTGAACCGCCAGGGACCGGACACCGGCACGCAATATCGCTCGGCCATCTTCACTGCCAATGACGAGCAGAAGAAGGTGGCGGAGGCCTATATCGCCCAGCTCAACGCGGCAAAGGTCTACAAAAGACCGATCGTCACCAAGGTCGGGCCGCTGGAGGGTTTTTTTCCGGCGGAAGCCTATCATCAGGATTACCTGACGCTGCACCCGAACCAGCCCTATATCGCCTATAACGACATTCCGAAGGTCGAAAATCTGAAGAAGCTTTTCGCCGAAAATTATATCGAGAGGCCGACCCTGGTGAGCAGCGCAAAGGTCACCAATTAGGGACGGAAGAAGTAAGGAGCTTCCATGCCCGACGCCAAGACGATGCCGAAAGTCGAAAAGAGCGAGGCCGAGTGGCGCAAGGAACTGACCCCGATGCAATATGCGGTGCTGCGCGAGAAGGCGACGGAACGGCCGTTCTCGGGCGAGTACGAGCATGACCCGCGTCCGGGCACCTATGTCTGCGCCGGCTGCGGACAGACGCTGTTCGAATCCGACGCCAAGTTCGATTCCGGCTGCGGCTGGCCGAGCTTCACCCAGCCTGCGGCGGAGAGCCATGTCGACGAAGAGCGCGACATCAGCCACGGCTTGGTCCGCACCGAAGTGCTTTGCTCGCGCTGTAACGGCCATCTCGGCCATGTGTTTGAGGACGGCCCTGCGCCCACCGGCCTGCGCTATTGCATCAATTCGGCGGCGCTGAAGCTGCAAACAAAATAGGCAGCTCAACGGACGGCCCTTCCGGTTCCTGCACTGGAACCAAATCGCGGCCTATGCTTTTCTCATCGCTGGCGGCGCGGCAGATTTTCCGGTCAGCCGCGATCTATCGGGGAGAGTGCCATGTCGCTCGGAACGATACTCATCATCATCGTGATCCTTTATCTGCTCGGCGGGTGGAGCGGCCGGTTTGGCGGCTACGGCTATGGGCTGGGCCATTCCGGGATGGGCCTGGGCGGCGTGATTTTGGTCGTGCTGCTCATTCTGCTCTTGCTCGGCAAGCTGTAAAACTGTTAAGTCATTGTAAACAAAAGGATTACTCCTGATCTGAAGCCGGGGGACCCGGATTCATCATCAGGGCTGTCAGGAGTCGCATTTCTCGCAAACAGGCCTATATTAAGGGCTGTCCTGAAATGATGTGTATCGGTGCATCGCTTGTGCGCCCTTGCGATCTGTTCGCGACTTCGTTCGCGTTCTCACTAAAAAGAACAGAGGTCCCTGACCATGGCTTCCTTCAGCTTCAACACTGCTGCCGAGTTGTTTCCTGCCGCGATCCGCAAGAAGAAGCGGGCGGGTTTCGCTTATCGACGTTTTGGCACCGCGGCCGAGGCGGTTCGTTTTGCGATCGAGGAATTGCCGGCGGATTCGCTGAACGGCGCCTACCTGCAAGTCGACGAGGCTCGTTTCGACCAGAGCGGTATCCGCTCGCTCTATGAGAGCCAGGATTTTCCGCTGCCGCGCCGTCCGCGCGCGCCGCAGCCCGCGCCTGCCGGCAACAAGGCTGACACCGAAGCCGCGTAATTCACGCACCAGACCAATCCGCCCTCGGAGCAATCCGAGGGCGTTTTCGTGCGGGCCAGCGGGTTATTTTTGGCGCATGATCTCTTCGGAAAACCGCGTCACACTTTTCCGGATCATGCGCTAGCGGGGCTGCTTGTCGAGCCAGCGCTGCAGCAGACGCAGGTTTCGCATATTGGCGCGGAATAGCACGTCGAAAGCATCGCCCGCGACCGGGACCATTCCGACCACGCCATCGACCGCGACATTGCCGAGCATTCGCACCGTGACATGCCAGGGTGCGCCGAGCGCGCGCGCTTCGCGCACCAGCCACAGCGAGAATGCAGTTGCAACGAGATCGCCGACCACCGGTATCAATCGAAGGATACCGTCGATGCCGTAACGGATCCTGGTGCCCGGCAGGATGAAGGCAATGTCGAGCAGCTTCGCCAGCGCCGCAAGCCGCGCCAGCCGCTGCTCGCGGGAAAGATCGCCGAACGGGTTGGCGCTGGAATGGCCGAAATCGAAATCGAAACGCCGCAACCGATCCCCAGGCGAGTCTTCCAGAATCTCCCGCCCGTCCTGATCGATGATCGGGCTGCGCGGCTGCGCCGACCGAGACGATCCGCCGCGGGAGTTTCGAAAATTTGTGGCGCCGGGCGCCAGAATTTCTTCGTTCGACATCGCGATTAAATGGGTAACACGAAGGGGGAGCGCAGGTTGCGTCACGCGGTCGCGGCTTCACTCACCAATTGTCGTCCCCCCGCGAACGCGGGGACGACCGCCATTGAAAATAGTTGGCAGCCCTCACACCTCCGTCGGCTTGTCGATGACCCGATGCGCCAGCCACGACGACACCGCGCCCGGGATGAAGCCGACCAGGCCGTAAAGGACAAACTGCAGCGCGCCGCTGTCCGGCCCGCGCGAGCCGTAGAAAAACTCCGTCGCGGCGAAAGCGATCGCGCCCACGATCACCATGCGCACCAAGGGACTGATTCGTTTGACGTGAAAAATAATATCGTCGACCGCGCCCAACATGAGCGCCGGCAGGACACCGAACAGATAGCTGTATTGCAAAGTGATGGCGAACACGGCGAGCAGCTTCTCCGCCTCCGAGAGGCTCGGAGGATGGCTCCAGTAGCCGGACATCACGGTGGTGGTCAGCAGAAGCCAAAACCCGCCGAGCAGCGGCGAAAGCGCCGCAAAGATCGCATACCGTTTCATCAACCACCCCGCGCGTGTTTTGGGCAGAATAGCAGTTTTGTTTCAGTGAAAAATGAGGCCCCGCCGGGGCGGCACGGGCTTGAACCAGGTAAGACAGTAAGATAACTTACAGCCATGAATCGCTTCTCCCACCGGCCCGCTGCGTTCTCGAAGGTTTCGGTCAAGAGTCAGACCGTCATTCCGCGCGAGGTACGCGAACGACTCAAGCTGAAACCCGGCGACACTCTGCGCTATCGCGTCACCGAGGACGGTATCCTGCTCGATAAGGCGAACGAAGCCGGCGACGATCCATTCGCAGCGTTTTCCGAATGGACATCCGAGGCCGACGAAAAGGCCTATGGCGGATTGTAGCCTAGGTTTCTTCGGCGAGCCGCGGCCGGGCTTAACCCGGCCGTCCGGGTGGATGCAGTGAGCAAGCGAGCAATCCGCGCTGCCAACTCTCGCTTCGGCGCCTTCGACGTCGTCCTGGTGCCATTTCCCTATGCCGATCGTCTTGCCGAAAAGCGCCGCCCTGCCCTGGTCGTTTCGAATCGCAAGCTCGCGCCTTTCGGGCTGATCTGGGTGGCGATGATTACGAGTGCCGAAAACGCCCCATGGTCGTGCGATGTCACGATCGTCGATCTGGCGCGTGCTGGTCTACCTGCGCCCTCCGTTGTACGCGCAGCGAAGATCGCCTGCATCGAGCCTGCACGGGTCGAACGGCGCGCCGGGAGGCTCGACAAGGAGACGGCCAAAGCCGTGGCCCAGAAGTTGAGAGGATTTTTGGGAGGCTAGTCGCCGAACATCACGGGCGGCGGTCTGCAGAAGCCAAGACCGGCCGAGAACACGGTCGGCGAGTCCCCCTACTCGCCCCAGGCCGCAAACGCATCGTTGAAGGCGCGCTCGCCGGGGGCGCCCTTCTCGATGGCGATGATGGCGCGGCGCTGGTTGACGTAGACCAATGGCACGTCGAACCACGAGCGTTCCTTCAAGAGTTGCAGGTTGCGCGAGCGGTCGGCATCGACATTCGACAGGCCGACCAGGAAGAAGCCGTCGGTGACCTTGACGGCGACGCCGGCGAGCGGCGTGCCGCGCGCCTGCTCGTTGGATTTCATCAGGATACCCGGCACATTGCTGACGCCGCCGCCGGAAAAATCCGCCGGCAGGTTGAAGGTCAGCTCGGCGGTATGGCTCGCCGGCATCGAGGTGTCGGTGTTGTGGCGGAACGACATCGTCATCTTGAACTTGCGATCGGGGATCTCGATGTCGGCGCGCACGCCGATATCCGCCTTCTGGTTGCCGGACGCCTTGATTGGCTCGGCGCGCCAGATCACCGAGCCGACATATTGCTTGCCCTTGGGATCGGAGGGGTCTTCGTCATACAGCACGACGCGCTGCGCCACCGGCGCGACCTGGTCGCTCGACGACGGCTGGCCGACGCGATCGGGGATCTTCGGCTTGGCCAGCGGCGCGCCGCCTTCCTTGGGCGCTTCGACCTGCGTCGGCGACGACTTGAACAGGCCGCTCACGCCTGTGACCGCCGACCTGCCCCACAGGATCGCGGCGCCGACCAGAATCAAAACGACGCCGACCGCGATCGCGCTCTTGAACGGGAAGACAGTGCCGGCGCGGACGGGTTTCGGCTCGCGGCCGCGCTCCTGTGCCGGACGCGGACGCGGCGCCGGCGGCGGCGCATATCGTCCGGCTTCCTCGATCGATTCGTCGTAGGAATAGGGTGCATCCAAATCGTCATCGTGAATGTCCATGCTCGGCTCGAGCCGGTCGAATTCCGGCGAGGGCGAGGGCACGTTGGCATAGGTTTTTCGCGCGGCGCGGCTGGCTTGTGCCGCCGCGCGGCCGAGATCGTCTGCATCCGCCGTGATATCGCGGAAGCCGCGCACGCCGGGAGCTTGCGAAGCGTTGTTGTCCACACCACGGCGCGACGCGCCCGTGCGTTCGCGCGTCGGTGGCAACTGCGGGTCCTGCATCGAGACTTGCGGCTGGCGCAGCGGCGGCGCCTCCGGACGGGGATTGCGCGCCGGATGCTCCTCCTCCTGCCCGAGCGGCGCTCGCTCGCCGCGCTGCTGCGGGGGTGATGGCGGCCGTGGACGCGGCGGCGCCGCCGAAGGGGACGGCGCCGCTTCGCCGCCCCGCGCATTGAGGGGCCGGCTGTTGGCGCGGAACGAATCGCCGGCCCGCGAGCGCTGAGCGTCTGCCGAGCGCGAAGCGTCCCGGGCACGCTGGGCGGCCTCCGATTCCACCTTGCGCACGGCCTCTTCCAGCGACAGCCGCTCGCGGGTGATTTCGGATTCGCTCAAGGGCGGATCGACACTGCGCAGTTGCGCGATCAACGCCGCGCGCGCCCGCTCGTAAAGCGCGCGACGGCTCTCGCCGGGAGCACTGGGATCCAGTCCGGCGATGGCGCGGGCAATCAGCGGGTAGTAATCGGCCATATCAACTCAACTATGTAGGCTTTCCGGTAACATCTCGTTAAGCCTCGAATGGGTTCTGGACCAAAATAGTATCCTCGCGTTCCGGGCTGGTGGAAAGCAAGGCGATCGGACAACCCACCAGTTCCTCGACCCGGCGGACATATTTTATCGCCTGCGCCGGCAGGTCCGCCCAGGAGCGGGCGTT
>Ga0070733_10002029_pt1 | contig 14722 bp, 5 predicted proteins | sample Coa_R1_9_FD_66450 | JGI IMG/M metagenome (GOLD analysis project Ga0070733, IMG submission 66450) | Surface soil microbial communities from Centralia Pennsylvania, which are recovering from an underground coalmine fire - Coalmine... | ecosystem: Environmental > Terrestrial > Soil > Unclassified ... | reverse complement strand
GTTACGACCCCCAACTTCGTCACCGCAGCCGTGGCCTGGAATACGGCCACGCCAGCAACGGACCTTGTGGCCGTGCCGGCATTTCTGGCGGGCGCTTCCCTGACCTATGAGTTGTTGCAGGAATTGCTGCAGGTCGCCTGGGTGCAGGGTGGCCTGGGCATCGCAATCCAAGGCGTCAACGATCTGTGCGACACCAGCGTGCAGACGCTGGCGCCCGGGCCGCTGGATGCCGGTTTCCTCGACCGCGCCCACCGGTTTCTCGTGCTCTGGCAGGCGACCGGCGACAAGATGTGGGAGCTCGGCCTGCTCCTTAGCGCGCCCGCCCTGGGCAACGGTACGCTGGGCACCGTCGCCCTCGCGCGGCTGATCGACTTTCGCCGCCTGCGCGACGCCACCGAGCTCCCGGTCGATGCGCAGCTTGCCTTTTACCAGGACATTGACACGACTAGCCATCGCGACCCGGACGGGACGCCGACCACGTCGCTCTATGCCCGTCTTTTCCTCAACCCGACCGTCGTCGCCGTGGCGCCGGACGCCGACCTCGTCGCCCTGGCAACCGGCGGAGCGATCGCCGACCCGGTCCTGGCGCACCATCTCCCCGCGATCCAGGCTACGCTCGGCATCACCGCAACGGATGCCGCCACGCTGTTCGCGCTGACCAACAATCAGCTTACGCTCGCCAATCTAGGCACAGTGTACCGCGTGTCGGCGCTGGCAACCGCGAGCCGCCTTGCGATTGCGGACCTTTTGCGTGCGGCCCAGTTGCTCTCGCCGGTCGCCGCCACGCCTGCTGCGGCAGTGGCCCCGTTGTTCGCCAATCCGGCCGTGACCTTGTTGTTTCTGAATCAGGCGAGTGTCATTCGCTCCTCCCCGTTCAGCATTGACGCGCTGACCTATCTGCTGACACCGCCGCCTTGGACGACGACCACCCAGATGACCACGGCGGACATCACTGCGGCGCTGGTTGCGGTGCAGCAGGCCATCGTCGCGGCCGCGGGCGTGAACATCCAGGGTGCGGCGATCGCTGCCATCGCCGCGAACGCGCACCGCCCGTCGGACGCAGGTATCGCCAACGACGTCACGGCCCTCGTGCTGCAGACGCTGGAAGTGCCGGGCACCGCACGGACGCTGCTGTCCTGGCTGACCGATCCCGCACTTACCACGCTGGCCGGCGGGGTCCTGCCGACGATCACGCAAGCCGCCTTCCCGAACCAGTTCCTCGCCATCCAGCAGTTCGACAAATGCGCCGTCCTGACGCGGCAGCTTCGTCTGGTCGCCGCCGACATGTCCTGGCTGCTCGCCAATGCCGCCGTCTATGGCGGCCTCAATCTCACGCAACTTCCCGTCGTGCCGGCCCAGACTTCGCCCGGCCTGACGCCTCTGCTGACGACACTGCTGCTCATCAACCTGGCACGCAGCTTCACCGCGGCGCCCCCGGCCTCGACGATCCAGACCCTCTATGACCTGATCGGCGGTGTCGCCACCGGGTCCATCGTCAACGAGGCCGGGGCGCAGGCGGCCCTCGCGACCATCTCCGGCTGGAACCTCGCCGATGTCGTCGCCTTCACCGGCGCCCTCGGCTTCGTCTTCCCGGCCGACTACAAAGCTCCTGCCGCTTTCGACGCGCTGCGCACACTAGCTGCGGTCGTGACGAAAACCAAGGCAACTGGCACGCAGCTTGTCGCCTGGGCCGCCGTACCGGCCGACGAGTCTTCAGCCGAGGCACTCGCCACCTCGGCCCTCGGCGTGCTGAAGGCAAGCTACCCAAGCAACGATGCCTGGCTCGCCGCCGCGCCGACATTCATGGATCCGATCCGGGAACGCCGGTCCGCGGCGCTACAGGCCTATCTGGTGGCCAAGCGTGACGGCGCCGGCAACCTCGTTTATGGGGACACCAACGGCCTGTTCGACTCCCTGCTTATCGACGTGCAAATGAGCGCTTGTCAGGTCACCTCGCGCGTCGTGCAGGCCTATGTCGCGGTGCAGATCTTCGTCGAGCGCTGCCTGATGAACCTGGAAGCGCCCGCCGTCGTCGTCGACCTGACGCATGATGATACCTGGAGCGAGTGGCCCTGGATGAAACGCTACCGCATCTGGGAGGCCAACCGGGAGGTGTTCCTCTATCCCGAGAACTGGCTGGTGGAATCCCAGCGACCGAACCGCACGGAGACCTACAAGCAACTGGAACAGGGCGTCCGGCAGGGCGAGTTGACGGCGGACTACCTGGAAACCGTCGTGTTGCAGTATATCGACGGTGTCGACACCGTCGCGTATCTGCTCGTCACCGGCACCTGCCAGGACCCGGTCAGCGGCGACATCTATGTCGTCGCCCGCTCCATCGCCGATCCGCCGACATACTACCTGCGCACCTACACGAACGGCGAATGGCTGGGCTGGACCAAAATTCCCGTGGACATCAAGGCGCTGAGTGCGATCCCCGCACTCTATCGTGGCCGGATCTGCGTCTTCTGGGTTGACGTGAAAGTCAGCCATGAGCCGAGCCAGACGCTTCCGCCGGCGGAGCAGACATCCTCGCCACCGAGCCAGCATGTGGCAAAATACGCGGCTCTGACCGTTTATTTCACGCTGTTCCGGAATGGCACGTGGTCTCCGGCGCAGGCGGCCAAGGGCAAGCTGTTCGACATGCCGCTGCCGCTGCTTGGCACGCTCGGCCAGGGCCTGCCGGTGCCCACGACGCCCCAGGTCAGCGACACCCGCACCGTCGAATCCTTCTACACGATTAAGGTCGGCGGCTTCGGCGCAGGGGCGGGTTACGCCGGGTCGCTGTTCGTCGACGTGTTCCGAATCGGCAAGCTGCGCACGCACGAAGCGTTAGGATTCACCGTCGTCGATTCCATGGACGCAAGCCGGGCGGTGCATCTCGGCCGCGCCGTGTTCGATGGTCGGTTCAGCGACCTCGAACTGCGCAACCTGCCGGCCCAGGACGGTTTCCTGAATTTCTTCGGCGTTCTTGTGCCTACCGCAGACGGTTTGCTGGCGCATGCGCAGGCGACCTACGGCCCGGATGCTCAGCCGCTGCTGCCGCTGCCGGACAATCAGGCGGACCCGGACCTGACGGGCGAGCCGAACCTGCTACCCTTTGCCGGCGCGCTCGCCACCACGCCCGCCAACCCCACCCAGGGTTCGAATCAGATGGTGCAACTGACCTTCACGTCTGTCGGCTCGATGGAGCAAAATGTCGGTCCGTTGCTGAATACCGCGTCCTTGCCCTACCGTGTTGTCGGCCCGGCGGACGAGATCGCCTTCGACCCCGGGACATACTTCTTCTTCCAGGACAACCGACGCTGTTACTTCGTCGAAAGCGACAAGACTTGGTGGACCGGCAGTTGGTGGTCGCCCGTCGCGCCGTCCAACCCCGATACGGTGCCGTTCCAGATCAAATACGGTTTCCATCGTTTTTATCATCCGTTCACGCGGCTGTTCTGGCATCAGCTCTCTGGCGGCGGCTTCCCCGCGCTCTACGACCGCAACCTTCAGCTCAACCCCGACCAGATCGACCCAAGCGGCGCGGATCGTTTCGGCTTCCAGGTGGGCTATCAGCCGTTCGTGCAGCGCGTGTGGTGGGACAACGACGACATGACGGGACAGGATCGCGAGTTCCTGGATTTCCGCCGTGGCGCCAGCTACGCCATCTACAACTGGGAACTGTTCTTCCACATCCCGCTCTACATCGCCACGCTGCTCAGTCAGAATCAGCAGTTCGAGGATGCGCTCACGTGGTTTCATTACATCTTTAACCCGACGCTTCAGGGAACGGACCCGGTGCCGCAACGGTTCTGGATTCCCAAGCCGCTGAGCTCGCTGACCAACGCCGCCGTCATCGCCCAGCGGATCAACAACCTGCTGATGGCGGTCAACCAGGGCGATCCGTCAGCCGTCCAGCAGGTGCAAAGCTGGCGGCACGATCCGTTCAACCCGTTCCTGCTCGCCGATCAGCGGTCGGTCGCCTACATGAAGCGCACAGTGATGTCGTATCTCGACACGCTGATCGCGTGGGCGGACAACCTGTTTGCCACCGAATCAAGGGAGGCGCTGAGCGAGGCGACTCTGCTCTATGTCATCGCCTCGGAAATCCTCGGCCCGCAGCCCGCCGCGATCATGCCGCCGCAACACACCGACGATAGTTACGACCAGCTTGAGCCGAAACTCGATGCCTTCGCGAACGCGATGGTGGATATCGAGAACGTCATCGGCGGCACGGGCGGCGGCGGTGGTGGTGGTAGTGGTGGTGGTGGTGGTGGCATGCCGGCGCCGCAAACTTTCTATTTCAAGATTCCGCCCAACGCGAAGCTGCTCGGCTATTGGAGCACGGTGGCGGACCGCTTGTTCAAGCTGCGGCACTGCCAGAACCTGCAAGGTGCCGAGCTGCAGTTGGCGCTGTTCGACGCGCCAATCGATCCGGGCCTGCTCGTCGCCGCGCGCGCCGCGGGTGCCGATCTTGGCAGCGTCATGAGCGATCTCACCGCCGCGCTGCCGAATTATCGATTCACCACGCTGTACCCGCAGGCGCTAGACTTCGTGAACGCGGTCCGAGCCTATGGCGCACTGCTGCTGGCGGCGCTGGAAAAGAGCGACGCCGATCAGCTTGCGGTGCTGATCGCCAACAACCAGCAGGAACTGCTGCAGGCTGCCGACCAGATCTTCGATTGGCAGATCGAGCAGGCGCAGCACACGCTGGAGAACCTGAACCAGGGACTCGCACTCGCGCAGGAACGCCAGAGCTACTGGAGCGGCGTCCCGCGGCAGAACGAAGCGGAAGGTATCGCCGCCGGGCTATCGCAACTCGCGTTTCTGACGAAGTATGGCGTGCCGGCGCTGAAAGGCCTGGCGGCGGTGCTGCACGCAATCCCAAATTTCCACGGCGGTGTCGCCGGGTTCGGCGGCTCGCCGGCCGTGCATGCCGCGGAAGGCGGAAACAACGCCGGCCATGCCAGCGACAAGGGGTCGGAGGTTCTGGATTTCATCGTCAAGCTGATGGAGGACGGCGCCAAGCTGGCCGCGGAACAAGGCCGGCTCGATTACCGCTACAGCGATAACCAGCAAAAGGCGGCCGAAGCGCAGATCCAGATCCAGCAGGCCCAGGCCCAGATCGCCGCCGCGCAGGTGGCCATTTCGATCGCGCAGCAAAATAAGGCCAATCACCAGACGCAGGAAGATGAGTTGCAGAAGCAGATCGATTTCCTGACGGCCAAGTTCAGCAACCAGGATCTCTACGACTGGATGGTGGGTCAGCTTTCGGCCACCTATTTCCAGAGCTACCGGCTTGCCTATCGCCTCTGCAAACAGGTGGAGGCCTGCTATCGGTTCGAACTTGGCGTGCCCACAAGCTCCTTCATCCAGTTCGGCTATTGGGACAGCCTGCACAAGGGTCTGCTGGCGGGCGAAACGCTGAATCACGACCTGCGGCGCCTGCAAGCCGCCTACCTCGACCAGAACATCCGGCGCCTGGAAGTCAGCCGCTTTGTCTCGCTGGGCCAGATCGCCCCCGCCGCGCTACAGCAATTGCTGGTGACCGGGGCCTGCGATTTCGACCTGCCGGAGACGCTGTTCGACGGCGATTACCCGGGACACTACAACCGCCACCTCGTGCGCGTAAGCATAACGGTCGTTTATCCGAACCCCGGCAAGTTCGACAACGTGAAGGCGACGCTGACACTGACCGCGAACAAGGTCCGCACTTCGACCGATCTCGGACCGGGATATGCGGAAACGCCCGTCGGCACCGATTCCCGCTTTGTCTATTCCTACGCCGCCACGCCGCAGAAGGTCGTCCTCGGCAACGGTCAGGAGGATCCGGGTCTCTTCTTGACTGCCATCAACAACAACCTCGGCGATCCGCGCTATCTGCCCTTCGAGAACGCCGGCGTCGTCAGTTCCTGGCACCTGGAGATGCCTCAGGCGAGCAACGAACTCGATCTGACGACCGTGGGCGATGTTGTCCTGCATCTGTATTACACCGCGCTCGACGGCGGCGCGCCGCTGAAGCAGGCCGCATTGCAGAACCTTGCCGACAATGCTCCGAGCGCCGGGGTGAAATGGTTCAGTGCGTTGAACGACTTCCCCGCACCGACGGCGACCGCCACCAATCCCTATCCGCAGACGCCATGGGCGCTGTTCATCGCCACACCCACAGCCGGCAACGATCAGGTGCTGACTCTGGCCATCGCGCCGGCGAAATTCCCGCCCTGGACACGCGGCAAGACCATCACCGTGACGGGCCTGACCGTGCTGGCCATCAACTGGGCACCCGGCAACTTCGTGCTGGAACCGCAGGCACCTCTGCCCAATGCCGACGTGATACTCACGCCGGTCCCGGGCGCCACCGAACCTAATATCTGTGCCGGTAACGTCGCTGTCCCGGCAGGCACGGGAATAGGCACCTGGTCGTTCAAGCTGCGCAAGCAGACCGCCGCCGATTTCCACTCGCTCAGCAAGAACGATATCGGTGATGTCGTGCTGCTGATCTCCTATACCGCGGCATGAGCGCGGTGCCCACACTACCGCCCCTGGTGGCACGAGCCGTGCCGCGGCTGGCACGCGCGCTGGCGGCGGACCGCATCATGCTGTTCGGGTCTTACGCCAAGGGGGTCGCGCGCGGCGGCAGTGATGTCGATCTTCTGGTCGTCATCGACACCGAGGAGATCACCGCCGCGCTCCAGCGGCGCGCGCGCCAACTGACTGCCGACTGCTTTCCCCCCGTTGATGTGGTGCTGTGCACCCGGATGGAGATCGACCACGCGGAGACCGCGTCTTCGCCCTTCCTGGCGTCGATCCTCGGAAGTGCCGTCTGCCTGTTTGAGAGGCTGAGGGTGTAAGCCGGAACCCCCGAAAATTCCGTCAGCCCAACTTCAGCTCCGCCACAATTGCGTCCAGGTCGATGGCCTGGCCGTTGCCGCGGAAGGTGTAGCGTCCGTTCGAGAGCATCTCAAACCCGGGGGTCACTGGGCAGCCGAGGGAGCCTGTGGGTGGCGAATTCTTAATTCGCCCCAAAATTGAGTTCAAAAGCAATCTTGCGAACTGCCACAAAAGGCGCTACGCTCGCCCATTATGAAGAACTTACTCCTACTTTTCATACATTTTGTTTCCACCATCATACGTCTGATTCGGCCAGCAGGGATGAAGACGATCCTGGCCGAATCTCTTTTGCTTAAGCACCCTCTGATCTTCGAATCGGGACAAAATCCAAACGAGTTATTTTTCAAGCGATTCCAGAGTCGAAGAAATTTTGTTTCGTTGTTGAATTCGTAATCAAGAATCGGCATACTTTAACAAATTTCGCAAAGGAATCCATCCTCTTTTTGGAACCAATGTGGATTGAAAGAGATTCTTATCTTTTATCCCTTCTTCTCTGGAGCAGGAACTTCGCCTCCGGGGTGAATATTTGCTGGCTGAAAACAGAATTCTTCGAAGTCAAATTCGAGGCCGGCTTCAATTGACAGAGGATCGAGTCGGCGGTCGATTGCAGCTTCTTTGACAAATGTTTGTTGGGAGAAAGAATCTTTTCGATTTGGGTTGCCGGTTGATGTGGGAAACCGGTCGAAGCCATGATCATCCGTTAAAAGGGGAGAAGCAGGTCAATTGGCGGTTGAAATCTCGGCTCAGTCGGGTCGCATGATTTTTGTCCCCATATAAGATTCTCCCGACCACCCAGGTTCATGGAGGGGATATGCCACGAAACGTCGGCTACGTCGCAGGCAGCACGCAGAAGCTCTATCAACTTACGGGTGAATGCGACCGGGAGCGGAATCAATTCACATTGAGCCGCACGGCGTCACGGTTCGGCGTATCTGGGACGGACCTTGGGTCCAACTTCGGCCACAACGGCCGGATCTATTTCCTTTTTGGCGATACGGGCCCCCATGCCGAAGACAGCATCGCCTACACCACGGACACCGACCCTGAAGCCGGAATTCATCTTCAGTTTGTTACTCAGCCGAATAACCCGAATCAGTATCTTCCGCCCACAACCATGCCGCCGATCTCGTTGGGCGCTTTTGAAGTCCCCGCGGGCGGCTTCAGCGCCAATGGCAAGATGTACGTCATCTTCACCACGGACCACTTTCATGATTCGACCGGTACCGATCGCATGGGCCGTTCCGTTCTGGCGTGGTCGGGCGACGGAGGGCAGAGTCCGTTCCACCTGCTTTACGATATTTCCAATGTCCACCAGGGCGGCAAGTTCATCAATATCTCGCCCGTAAATGTCAACAACGCGGCGGTGCCGGGCTTACCGGACGCCATAGGACCGGGGCTACTTCTGTTCGGCAGTGGGTTATATCGAGCCAGCAATCCCTATCTGTCCTATCTCCCTCTCGGAGCGGTCGAAGACCGTTCGCAGTTGCGCTACTTCGCCGGGCGCCAGGCTGGCTCGCACAAGGTCTGTTGGAGCACACAGGAATCCGACGCTATGGCGCTCTTCACGGATCCGCAGATCGGCGAGGTGTGCGTCACCTGGAATAGCTTCCTGCGCCTTTGGCTCATGACCTATAACGCGGCCAACCCGCGCGGCATCAATTTCCGCGTGGCCGAACACCCGTGGGGGCCCTGGTCAGCGCCGTCTATATTGTTCGATCCGTGGGTGGACGGCGGATACTGCCATTTCATGCATGTCAGTTGGGACGCTCGCGTCTGCGACTATGTGTACGATCCAGGCCGCGCCACCGATTGGGGCGGAGAGTATGGCCCATACGTTATTTCCCAATTCACCCGGGGCGACAGCACCCGTACGACGATCTATTTCGTCATGTCGACTTGGAATCCATACAACACAGTCCTCATGAAATCCACGCTCGTTCTAACGGGTGGCGAGACCCACGCTCGAATCAGCGGGATTCCCTCACTGATCCAAAGCCGTTTCGGCACAAAGGGGAATTTCGAATTGGTTGCGCCGCTGGCGGATGGCGGCCTGGCGCACTTCTGGCGCAATGACGACGACACGGATCTGCCGTGGAGCGCACCGACGCTATTCGGCGGCGCAGACCACTTCGACGCGGTCTGTCTGATCCAGAGCAACTTCGGAAGTCCCGGCAACCTAGAGGTGGCTGCTCGAAGCGGCGACCGCCTTGTCACGTTCTGGCGCGACTCGGGCCCGTCGTTCGCCTGGCACGGACCCTATCCGGTGGCCGTGGAAGGCGCGGGTGGAGGGTGCGGCCGTCAACCGGTAACGGGTGTGGTCGGAAATCCGGTGCTGATTCAGAGCAAGTTCGGCCAACGCGGAAATTTCGAACTGATCGTTCCGCTTGCGGCGGGCGGCCTGGCTCACTACTTCCGCGATAACGATGATCCGGCCCTGCCGTGGAGGGCCGCGCCGATCGTCGGCCAAGGTGCCGGGGTGATCGATGCCGTTACCATGATCGAGAGCAATTTCGGCACACCAGGGAACTTGGAGGTGATCGCCCGCATCGGCAATCGACTGGTATTTTTCTGGCGGGATTCAAGTCAGCCGCTTGCTTGGCATGGACCGTTTCCACTCATCGCAGACGGATCCCCGGTCACCGGGGTGGTGGGTAACCCAGTCCTACTTCAGGGCAAATTCGGGACGAAAGGCAATTTCGAACTGGTCGTGCCGCTGATTACCGGGGGGTTCGCTGCCTATTGGCGGGACAACGACAGTACTGCTTTGCCGTGGCATGGGCCGGTGGCAGTTGAAGTGAGGACGCATTTCGCCGCTCTGTCATTCATCCAAAGCAACTTCGGTGTCCCCGGGAACCTGGAGGTCGTGTCCCGTATTGGAGATCAATTGGCCCACTCCTGGCGGGATTCGGGCCCACAATTCATATGGTTGGGACCTTTTGACATCACGGCGGTGTGATACTCGACGAAAACAATACACGGTCCGCGGATCGCGAAGTGTCTGAACCGAACAGGCTAATGCCCCGTTGATTCCGGGCCGAACCAGCCGTCAGACTGTGTGAAAACGATACTTCTATTTCGATTCTTATGGGCTGAGATGAGAAATGTTCCGCGTCAATCGTATTCTTAGCCTACTGCTTCGGAATAATCGTTTCTCTCTGCAACAAGGGTGAGAACGATTCGTGCAAAATCCTCACTCATCAGTCTCAAACCCTCTGAAAAATCTACACTTGAAAATCTACTTCCTGAATTCCTTGAAAGTCTGGAGTCTACCAGAATACTTTAGGAATTCCAAAGAGTCAGAGGGGGATCAGTGAGTATTTTGCACGAATCGTTCTCACCCTTCATGAATAGGTTTGACTGGACGGGCAATTTTAGGGCCGAATAATACGCCTTCCTCTGGGTGTCGAAGTCCTTGGGCAAGTCATCGTCGGGATTACGCCACCGGTTCGCGCCAACCACCCAGACTTCTTTGCAACGAAGTTTTTCCCGGAGGGCGAGCAGAACACAAATCTCGTAGTTGATCCTGTTGATCAAACGGCTCCCGTCCTTTCCTTCCTCATAAATCATCTCCTGCATTGCGGGTCTGACCACACCTCGGATCGGCACATCCTCTCCGATCGGGAAGGTCCGCTGTTTTGTCCCGGAATACCCCTTCAGTAACTCCAGCGCTTCAATGAGGGGACGATGGGTCTGATTGTTGGAGCAGAATTTTAACGTTTCCAGAACCACGGGCATCATGCGGCGGTAGTGCCATTGATAAGAGGCCCGCATCGCTCGATAGAGCTTCTCTCGGAAGAAGGGCCCGCTGGCATAAAACTCTTTCACCAGATTCTCCAGGATCTCGGGGCCGACGACGGGGAAAAGCACCTCTTTCACAATCCCATCGGGATTCGATAATGCGGCTTCCGCCAGTTGGAACAGAATTCCGGTTTTTCCCTCCACCTGGATCAAATTATCGACCAGTTGCGCGGTGGCTCTCTTATCAGCCCGAGTCTCCACCCGGTGAGCCGTTTGGATGAGCAGATCCACCAACCCGTCGGTGATCTCCTGGCCACGAAGGGTCGAGAAGGCCGCGAGCAGTGTGTAGCGTACGGGATCCGCATGGCGCCTGAAATCCCGAGAGGATTCGCACGCTGAGCGCTGCCGGTAATGGTCAAGGACCCTTGGAGAAATCTCTCGGAAGAGATCCTCGGGAAGTCCAAGCTGCTGAATGTTCTGCAACTTCTTGACCTCGGTTAATACACTACGAAGATTGGCCTTCCCCGCATCCCTTCTCAATTCTTTAAAAACGGATCTCCCTGGCATGAGCTCCTCCGAGCTCTCCTCTGCCAAGCTGATCGGGCTGACCTCTTTCTCCGTGATGAGCAGCCTATCCAGTCTCCCCAAAATCTCCGGCGATAGTTTCTGTACCGTTTCCTGAAAAAATGATTCCTCAAATAGATGAATGGGTGTAACTCAATAAGCGGTCCAAAAGGGCCACAGGATCATCAAATCACCGCAAGCATCTAAGCATCTGTTTTACTACGACTTTCTTCATCCTGAATTTTCAATCAAAGATTTTAATGAAAACATTATGATTCTGTTGTAAGCTCCCGTGGCAAACCAATATCTCCAATTGAATTTTCACACAGTAGAATCTATTTATTTATCCGAATCGGAAAGACATTGGAAATTTATGTCTAAGATCCAGATTCTAACAGAGGCAGAGGCAAGGGTTTTTGATTCACCACCAGAGTTTTCAAGAGAGGATCAACAAAAATATTTCCATTTAACTTCCGAAACAAGATCTCTCGTTGAGAAGATTAAATCCCCTGTTAATCGAGTCGGCTTTGTTCTTCAGCTAGGGTATTTGAGATATGCAAATAGATTCTTTAATCTTAAAACGTTTAGAAAAAGCGACATTTCATTCCTATCAAAGAGGTTTGGATTTGAGGAAGATATTCAGATTAACAGGTACAAAACAAGCGCCTTTAAAAGGCATCGGCGGATTATTCTCGGCATCATGGGGATTCAACCCTTCGATGAAAGGGCAAAAAGAATTCTGAGGAAAGAGATCCAACATCTGATATTCCAGCAAACTCGGCCGAAACAAATCATTTTGAATGTCGTTGAGTCTTTTCAGAGGCGGAAAATTGAGGTCCCTGGCTATAATACGTTCGCAACGATGATCACGGATGAGCTTAACCGCTTCGAAAGAGACCTGTTCTCCACGATTAAAAAGCATTTGACTGAAGAGCAAAGGTGTCTCTTAGATATGCTGGTGGATCCGCTTTCGGACGCCTCCGACCCATCTGAGCAAAGTGGCCACCACCAAAGGCCGAAGATCACATTGATGAAGAACATCAACCAATCAACCAAGCCGGCGAAAATCAAACAAAGCGTTCAGGACTTCTCAGAGATCAAGGCCATCTTCAATCAACTTAAAAACGTTATCGACGCCCTCGGCCTATCAGACGAGTCAGTGAAATATTACGGCATTTGGGTCAAAAAAGCCCAACCCCTCCAAATTGTTCAGTTTTCAAATTGCTTGAAACGTTACTTACATCTGATTGCCTTTGTCAGTCATCAATATCGGCTGCGACAAGACACCCTGGTTGAAATCCTCTTAATATGTGTTCAGAGCATATTGAACGAAGTAACAAAAAGACAGAAAAACCTGGAGTTCCAGAACCGACGCGAAAAAAACCAGACGATCCAGTTATTATCCCACGACCGATTCACCATGAAATCCACTATCGACGAGATCAGATTCATCATCCGATCCAGCGTGCTCTGTGATGCTGAGAAGGTCTATCAAATTAACACTCTGCTGGGACCGGATACGATCAAGGAGAATGAAGGACAAGAAGAGCTTTTCGAGCGGTTAGAGAAACAGGTCACTCAATCCCTTAAAGATGAAGATTATTTATCGATACTGGAAGAATTATCGGTCAAGCTCCAAAACCGGGTCTCGGATATTCTCAAGGAAATCGATTTCAACCCGGATATTTCGAACAAGCCGCTGCTCTCGGCCATTCAGTACTATAAGGACAATGATGGGATTGTGAGGAAGAATGCGCCGCAGGAATTTCTGGATCCGGCGGAGAGGGACAGCCTGTTCGATAATCAGGGCCAATTCAGAGTGTCTTTATATAAGGCCCTTCTATTCGCCAGGACCGCCTCTGCCATTAAATCGGGGGACCTGAACCTGGTTTACTCGTATAAATTCCTCTCGATTGATGAATACCTGATCGGTAAGGAGCTCTGGAACAAACAGAAAGAAGACATCATAAAGCGAGCCGAGCTGGAGGCAAGCGTGTCTTTTGAGTCGGTGATCAAACCGCTGAAGAAAGCGATAGATGATTATTATCATCAGACCAATTGCAATATCAAGAACGGAAAAAATAAATATGCGGCCTTTCGGAAAGACGGAAAGCTTAAATTAAAGACTCCAAAAGTGGCTAAGATCGATACTGAAAAAACCTCTGAATTATTAGCCGAGAGCAAATATGTTTCTATTCTGAAAGTCCTCGAAGATGCCAATGAAGTGAGCGACTTCATGGGCAGCATTAAGCATCACAATATCAAACATAAGAAGCCAGCGCCGCCACCTCCGGTGTTTCACGCGGGACTTCTGGCGCATGGCTGTGACATCGGAGTCAATAAGATTGCGATCATCTCAAAGGGGATCAGCGAAGGGGTGCTTGAGAATACGGTGAACTGGTATTTCAGCGTGGATAGTATTAACATGGCGAATAACCAGCTTGTTCGTTTGATCAATGAACTTCCGCTTCCCAAGCTTTATAAAAAGAGACCGGATTTTCTTCACACTTCCAGCGATGGACAGAAATTCGGAATCGGCGTTGATTCCCTCAACGCGAATTATTCATTCAAATACTTTGGCCATAAGAAAGGTGTGAGCGTTCACAGCTTTATCGATGAACGGAATATCTTTTTTTACTCGACAGTCATCAGTTCTTCAGAGAGAGAAGCCGCCTACGTCATCGACGGGCTTCTCCATAATGTGGAAATCAGAAGTAATATTCATTCGACCGATACCCACGGGTATACGGAGAGCATATTTGGGGCCACCCATTTGTTGGGTATCACATTTGCTCCCAGGATCAAGAAATTCAAAGATCAGACGCTCTATTCCTTCAAATCAAGGAAAGAATATGAAGCACACGGCTACAAGATACTGCCAGAGCGGTACATCGATGAGGAATTGATTCGCGAAAATTGGGATGATATTTTACGATTCATCGCGACTCTGAAATTAGGAGAATCCACCGCCTCACAGATATTTAAGCGGCTCAGCTCCTACTCAAAACAAAATCCGCTTTATCGGGCACTAAAGGAGTTTGGAAGGATCATCAAGACCATCTTCATTCTCAGATATATCGATGATGTGGAACTGAGGCAAACCATTGAAAAACAGTTAAACAATGTGGAGCTTTATAATAAATTCTCAAAAGCGGTATTCTTTGCGAACAACCAGGAATTTAGACATGGAACAAAAGAACAGCAAGAAATGGTCACGGGTTGTAGACGGCTGATTCAAAATGCCATCATCTTGTGGAATTATCTGTACCTCTCTGAAATGGTAGCAACCTGTGAAGATCCAATCAGACGAGAAGAAATGTTGGCAATCATCAAGAATGGTTCGGTTGTTACCTGGCGGCATATCAATCTACACGGAGAATATGATTTTACTGCTGCATCAACACGGAAAGACCAGCGATTTGATATTTCTAAGATTTTATCTTTGAATGTGGCATAAAACCGATCATGAGAGAAATGTCAACGGACTTTATGACCCAACAGAAAATCCTGTGGCCCTTTTGGACCGCTTATTGAGTTACACCCA
>Ga0070733_10002027_pt1 | contig 14725 bp, 14 predicted proteins | sample Coa_R1_9_FD_66450 | JGI IMG/M metagenome (GOLD analysis project Ga0070733, IMG submission 66450) | Surface soil microbial communities from Centralia Pennsylvania, which are recovering from an underground coalmine fire - Coalmine... | ecosystem: Environmental > Terrestrial > Soil > Unclassified ... | reverse complement strand
ACGCTCGACAGGCGCACCAGAGGCACCATCGTGTCGCCGTGGCCGCCCATCACCACCGCGGTGACGTTATCCACCGAAACCTGCAGTTCCATGGCGATAAAAGTGCGGAAGCGCGCCGAATCGAGCACCCCGGCCATGCCGATGACGCGATTGCGCGGAAATTTCGACACCATATACGCCACCTGGGCCATGGCATCCAGCGGATTCGTCACCACGATAATGATGCAATTCGGCGAAGCGGCGACCGCCTGTTGCGTGGCGGTCTTGATGACTTCGTAGTTCTTCAGCAGAAGATCGTCCCGGCTCATGCCCGGCTGACGCGGAAACCCCGCGGTGATGATCACCACATCGGAATTCGCCGTGGGCGCGTAATCGTTGGCGCCGGTGACGGAGACGTCGTAGCCCTCCACCGGCCCGGCCTGCAGCAGATCCAGCCCCTTGCCCTGCGGAACGCCTTCGGCGACGTCCACGAGGACGATATCGCCCAACTCTTTTTTTGCCGCCCAGACGGCGCAGTTGGCCCCTACGTTACCGGCGCCGACCACTGTAAGCTTGTTTCGCAATTCGACTGATCCTTTCTGAAGTGACTGCTCTTTTTTGAAGCGCTGAATGAGGAAACGTTCAGTATATCGTCAGTCTCCACGCGTACCTCCGGGCTTACATCGGCCGTATGAGACAGAAGCTTTAAGCCCGACAGGCTCAGCGGGCCGATGGGAGGGGCTCGCCGGCCTTTTCCAGTCGGCCGATCCGTCTGGCGGACGCGCTCGCCTTTGACCGCCCCAACTGGCGGGAGACAAGGCTTCCTGGACGAAATGCACCTGTTCGCGAGCGGCCAATAGGGTTACGCGGCGGCCAGTGATGCCTCAATGCCAGGTATCGAATCGTCCCGCTTCTCGCGGCTAACGATGGAGTAGATGCCGCTTGATCCAATTTCCTACGTCCGGCCCGAACTCCGGCATGAGGTTGCTCATACCTGCGCCGGCAAGGTCGGTCCCCCAATTCACGGCCGCGATGCCTGCCGTTCTGCTCACCGCCGGATAATACGCATTCGAAAGCGCCGCACTCATCGCACTACCAGCCACCCTGGCCCAATTGAATGTTGCGGCGCCCGAATCGGTTCGGGTAATAACCGCCCGGCTGATGGCGTAACCGATGCGCGGCCACATCTTGTGTGAAGGGCCCTTACGAATGTAACGTGTGTCTTCGTGAAGCGCCGATGCGAGCAGGAAGTCGGCAAACAAATTACCGCTGACTTGGTCACCCACGTTCGCGCCGACGCGTTTCGGGAAAGCGTCTGTCCGCCAGAAATGCCTTCCATAGAGCGGGGCGAAGCGCATCAACTGTGAAATGGTCGCACCCGGTACAGCCGATACCAGCGTCATAGGAGTCAGGGTTTCGCCCACAAAGACGTTCCATTTTTCGGAAACGGACGGCGGCGGGAGCGCTGGTGTGCTTTGCGCGCCGGGGTCCGGCACAGCGGCGGGGGCTGGCGCAGCGGCATCCTGCGCCAGGGCGCACGCGCACGCCAGCAACGCCAACACCCCCTGCATGCACCGGCGGACAAACATGGTGGATTTTCTTCACCCCATGGTGAAGAAAAATTCAACTCTAGCACGGCATCCATGCAGTTCGAGCTGCGAGGCGACGGTTACTTTTCCGCCTTCGCCGCATCGACGATGGCGTTGAGCGTTGGAATGTCCTTCAGCTCGGGCGCCGTACTCCTGAAGGTCCTGATGTACGCGTAAATATCCTTCGCCTGTTTGTCGGACAGAGTGCTTTCGGCAAAATTCGGCATTGAGGTCGCCGGAGTCACCGGGGCCACGTTTACGCGGCCGCGGAGAAATGAAATGAAACGGTCTTCAGCGGCCAGGTTTCCCCAGTTCCCCACGAAAGCGCGCGCGCCGGTTTCACCGTTGTAACCGTGGCAGGCATAGCAGCCATATGAGTAATAGAGCGGCTTCCCGCTTGCCGCATTCCCCGTAACGGGACTGGTCGGCGGCGGAGTATGCCCGACTCCCGCGGCTCCGCGCCCACCGCCCTGCGCGCAAAGCGCCGCGGCTGCCGCAACGATGCAGACTGTAACCTTTGTGATCATTCCCTCTCCCGGCTTTTCCCTTAGCGGGGCTGCGTAATCACGTCGATCATGAAAGGCTCGCCACGCTTCGCGGCGCTCACGCCGCGCTTCAGGGCCGCCGCCAATTTCGTTGGATCGCTGATCGGTCCCTCGCCGGCCATCCCGTAGCCGGCAGCCATCTTTACATAGTCGATGTTCGGATCCCGCAGCGTGTTGCCGATGTACGCACGGTCTTCGCCGCGCCCGCGCACGCCGGCCATGTATTCCACGAACATGAATTCCTGATGCCACGCCCGGTTGTTGTGCATTACGGTCAGCATCGGGAGTTTGTGGTGTACGGCCGTCCACAGAACACCCGGAGCATAGTTGAGATCGCCATCGGTCTGCACGTTGACGACGATGCGATTGCGCCCGCGCGCCGCCAGTGCCGCGCCCACCGATGCCGGCGCCCCGTAACCCATCCCGCCGGCTCCCTGTCCGCCCAGATAGCTGTACGGCTTGTTGTGCTCCCAAAGCTGCGTGTTATGTCCGCCGGAGAAATTGCTGGGGGACGCGAGGCACCAGTCCTCGTTCATGATCAGCGGCCACAGTTCGGCATAAATCCGGGCTGTGCTGATCGGGCTTCCATTCCATCCGGCGCGCTTGGCGTCAACCGCCTTCGCGAGTGCTTCCACCCGGGCATCGTGGTTGGCGCGGGTGTGTTTGACGATGCGCTCCTGAATCCGCGTTTTTCGGTCCGCCGTCATTTGGAGCTTCACCTCTTCGATAATGAGCGGAAGGCTGGCCTCGGCATCGGCTTCAATGGGTGGCGCGCTCGGATTTCCGCGCCCGCCGCCTCTACCAGCTCTGCCGCCGCCGAACGTGCTGTTACCGGTGAGACCGCCGAAGCCAATATCGTCATGGTCCCGCGCTGAAACGATTTTCGCCAACGAAGGGCCGGTGATCGAAGCCTGCGCGCCGCCGGTTTCGAGGCCAAGCGTGTAGTCGTAAGCCGTGTCCGCTCCGGGACCGCAAAGGGGATGGCTCTGCGGAAAACTCATGGGACCGTTGGTCGCCGCGGTGCTGGTCGAAGCGCCCACAATCTCGGCCAGTTCAATAGCCCGCTTCACGCCTTCCGGCGTTCGCAATCGCCCCACTGCGATTCGTGGATTTTGAGCCTCCACCAAACCTTTCGCGATTTCCTTCGCGTGCGTCGAGTCGACGGTCACGAACTGAGGCGGTTTGTAGGCCGGAATTTTAGTATTCGGGGCGTTGTCCTTCTGGACTTCGGACGAAAGCACCACCAGAGTCGGCGCCATCGGCGGCGTAATGGCTTCGTTGTAGGCTCGCTGAATAGCTGCCAGCGCCTCATCGATCGTCTTGGGTTCCGCGTCCCATTTCGTATAGCTCCGAACCATCCCGGCCATATCGTGGGCGGTGTGCGCCGGGATGAAGTCCGCGTCGTTGCCGGCGATCATCAGCACCGGCACGCGGTCATAATAAGCCTGATAAATGGACATCGCCGCGTGCTGAATTCCGATGGTTCCGTGCAGCACCGCGAGCATCGGCTTGCCTTCGGCTTTGGCGTAACCGTGAGCCATGGTCACCGCCGACTCTTCGTGAAGCGCGGTGATCCACTCCGGCATCTGGTTCGGCGGATTACCGTAGTTGATGAACGATTCCTGTAAACCTTCGAAGCTCGATCCCGGATTGGCGGCGGCAAACTCGATCCCGAGATTCTTGATGGTTTGCACCATCAGATCCGAGCCCGGGCGCGTGATCAGGCGCGCGGTCGCCGGAGGACGAACGTTACCGGTCTCGCGCGCAACTTGTTCCTGGGTCGGAGCAGGCAGGCCGGTTGAACTGTTCTCCCGTTGAGCTTCCGCAATCGGCGCCGTCGTTATTTCCGTTGTTGCCAGCGCCGCCGCTCCGGCCGCCGCGCTTTTCAGGAACCCGCGCCGGCCAACCGGGCTTTTCTGCGATTTTGCCATGATTTCTCCTGTTACAACGGCAACGATAACAACAATCGTTTACCGTGTCCAGACGGCGGCGGAAGCCATGGCTTGACACGGCGGGTGCGGGCATACAGTATAAGAGCTGATAATGATTTGAGGAGGCACCAGATGAGAGCCATTCTTCCCATGTCGGTCGCCGTGATGGCGACGCTCGCCGCAATCGCGGCGCCCGCGGCCGAGACTACGCCGGGCACCAAACCGCAAGTTACGTTTACGAAGGATGTGGCCCCCCTTCTGCAGAACCGCTGCCAGGTGTGTCATCGCCCGGATACGTTCGCGCCTATGTCGTTGCTGACGTATGAAGAGGTGAGGCCATGGGCCAAGGCGATGAAGCAGAAGATCCTCGCGCGGGAAATGCCGCCCTGGTACATCGACAAGAATGTCGGCGTCCGGCACTTCAAGAACGACGTCTCGCTTTCCGATGATGAGATTGCGACGATCGTGAACTGGGTGGATGCGGGTGCGCCTAAGGGAGATCCGGCCGACATGCCGCGGCCGCGCAGGTTCGACGACGCCGACAAGTGGCACATGGAACAGCCCGATCTGATCGTCGAACTGCCGAAAGATCAGTTGATACCGGCGCAGGGTTCCGACCGATGGGTCGACGTGCTGGTAGACACGGGTCTCACGGAAGATCGCTACATCAAGGGGATCGAAGTGAAGCCCACCAAGGGTTTCAAAGCGGTCCACCACGTGACCACCTCGATGAAGCATGAAGACGATCCCGACGATGGAGACAACGCGCAGGGAATCTTTCTCAACGAGTATGCGCTCGGTAAGAACGCGGACGTGTTTCCGGAGGGAGCCGGCCGCCTGATCAAGGCGGGGACGAAGATCAACTTCAATCTTCATCTGCACCCGATGGGCCAGGAGACGCCGGCTAACGTGGCGCTCGCACTCAAGTTCTATCCCAAGGGATACACGCCGAAGTTTTCCGAGACCACGGAAAAAATCGCGGATCCGAAGGATCTCGATATTCCGGCCAATGCCGACAACGTGCGCTTCGACGCCTACAACACGCTGACGAAGCCAGCCCGGATGCTGTCATTCCAGCCGCATATGCACAATCGCGGTAAAGCCTCGTGCATGGAGGCCATCTACCCGGGCGGCCACAAAGTGGAGACCTTGAGCTGCGTGAGCAAGTATCAGTTCGCATGGCATCTTGTATATCTCTATGCCGATGATGAACAGCCTCTGCTGCCGGCCGGGACCATCCTTCACGTCACTTCCTGGTACGACAATTCAGCCGGGAACAAGTCCAACCCCGACCCCGACAACAACATCACCTACGGGCAGCGGACTATCGACGAAATGGGCGGCGCGTGGATCAGCTACTACTCTCTCACCGACGACGAGTACAAACAGCAACTGGAGGCGCGCAAAGCGAAGAAATTACTCGCGAAGGCGGAGTAGGTGCGTAGGCTCGGGGCGGTGTGTGCCGCCTTTCTCTTCATCGGCGTGAGCTCAGCCCAGGTCCACTACGCGACGGGGCAGAATGTCGCTCCCGAATTTGAAGGATGGGAACACAATCCCGATGGCACCTACAGCATGGTCTTCGGGTATCTCAACCGCAATTACGAAGAGGAACTGGACATTCCCATCGGCCCCAACAACAACGTGTCACTCGCAGGTGGTGCGGGCGGCGATCGGGGTCAGCCGGAGCATTTCTACCCCCGACGACAGCGATTTCTCTTCAAGGTGGTCGTGCCGGCGGATTGGGATAAAACGCAGAAGGTGGTGTGGACGCTGACTTCCCACGGGCGCACCGACCGGGCCAACGGATGGCTTCAGCCGGAGTGGGAATTGAGCGAAGACGTCATCGCGGAGAATAATGGGGGTGGGGTTCCCGATCCGGCCAACAAACCGCCTGCCCTCACCACAAGTTCCGATCAAACCATCACGCTGCCCGCGGTAGCGACGCTTACCGCCTCGGCCACCGACGACGGGCTTCCGAAGCCCTATCGGCGTGCGCCGTCGAATCCGGATCGTGATTCTGCGCCTCGGCGTGCGCGGGGCGTTGACGTTAAGTGGATCCAGTACCGCGGCCCCGGTAAGGTCACCTTCGATCCGGCTGCCAGTGAAGTCGTGTACGGACAACCGGTTGAACTCTCTTCCAAAGCGAGTTTCAGCGCACCCGGCACTTATGTCGTTCGCGCGACTGCATTCGACGGGCAGCTATACACCAGCCGCGACGTGACCGTAACAGTCAAGCGCCCATGAAGGCCCTGCTGCTTTTTCTGAGCATTTCGGCAGTTTTCGCGCAAACCAGCGGAACCATTACGGGGACAGTTTCCAACCTGGATGGCGACGCCGTTCCGAACGCTCCGATAGAGGTGACGAACGGTAGCACAAAAGCCACTTTCAAAGCGACGAGTTCAAAGACCGGCGCTTATACACTCGCGCAACTGCCGCCCGGCACCTACAGTCTGTCGATCACATTGCTCGGCTACAACCCATTTGTCCAGCAAAACGTGACCGTGGCTGCATCCCAAACCCTCCGCCTCGATATCCACCTGTTGGATTATCAGTTGGGAACTCTCGGAGACGGCCGCGAATTCAGAATCGATCTTCTTAGCCCGCACGCGTCGGCGCCCTCCGGGCCGACACCGCGAACCCCGGACGGCAAACCCGACCTTTCCGGCGTCTGGTACGCGCAAAGGCCCGTGGATCCCGGCAAACCGGAGTCTCTGCCGTGGGCCGAAGCACTCCTCCGCGAGCGCGCGGCCAATAACTCGAAAGATGCGCCTGGAGCGCATTGCCTGCCGCGGGGACCGACCGCCGCCGGTGCTTTGTTCCCGTTTAAGCTGGTGCAAACGCCAAGACTGCTCGTCATGCTTTTCGAAGACGACGTCCCCAGTCACCGCCAGGTATTTCTGGATGGCCGCGCCCAACCCGAGGACCCGAATCCCCGCTGGATGGGCTATTCGAACGGGCATTGGGAAGGAGACACGCTGGTTGTGGATACGGTGGGTTTCGACGACCGGTCCTGGCTCGATGCTCAGGGCCATCCGCACACGGAAAAGATGCGCATGACCGAGCGCTTTCACCGCCCCGATCTGGGACACCTCGAAATCGAGATCACGATCGACGATCCGGGCGCTTACGCGAAACCCTGGGTGATCAAGAGAGTTTCCGATCTCGATACCAGCGACGACATCGGCGAGTACGTCTGCGCGGAAGACGAAAAAGACGTGAAACACATGGTGGGAAAGTAGGATGACGATCTCGGCACGTCATAGTAATTGCGGCAGTAGTGCGGCCGAGGTTCCGCGGAGGGAGAAGGTGGCTTCGTCGGAAAAGGGCGTCTCTTCCGGATTGATCTCGATGACGGCGGAGGCAAGCGGGATGAGACCGGCCGCGGGGTAGACCTGCGCCGAGGTTCCGGCGACGATCAGGACGTCGGCGGCGCGGACGGCAGCGGTGGCACGCTGGATCGCGCCTTCAGGTAACGCCTCGCCGAACCAGACTACGCCGGGTCGCAACATGCCTCCGCAGCGGCAGTGCGGCGGGAGGTCGTTGAGTTCAGTGCGGTCGACTCGTTCCTCGCCGCACTTGAGACAGCGGACCGTCCAGATGTCACCATGCAGCTTGATCACGTTCTTCGATCCGGCGAGATCGTGCAGGCCGTAGACGTTCTGCGTGATCAATGTTAAAACCGCTTCTGCTTTTCGAGCGTCGCCAAGGCATGATGGCCGGCATTTGGTTTTGCATGAGAAATCGCCCGTCGGCGTTCTTCGTACCAGGTCCAGATGAATTTGGGGTCCGGGCAAAGCCTTGTGGGGTGGCGAGGTCTTCGAAGCGATGCTGCCGCCAATAGCCGCCATTACTGCGGAAGGTCGGGATGCCACTCTCGGCGGAGACTCCCGCGCCGGTTAATACGGCGACCTTAGCCGCGGACTTCAACAGCTCGCGAGGTTGATGCATGTCATTTATCTGAACCCACCGGCGACGAGATCGCCGGTGCTACCTGAGACAGGCGCATGAGTTCGAGGCGCAGCGCGTCGACGAGGGCGTTCCAGCTGGCTTCGATCACGTCGTCGGAGACGCCGACGGTCGACCAGCTTTTTTCATGGTCGGACCATTCGACGAGAACGCGAACCTTTGCGGCGGTGCCCTTTTTCGAATCGAGAACACGCACCTTGTAATCGGTCAGGCGGACATCGGCTATTTTTGGGTAGCGCGACGAGAGGCATTTGCGCAGCGCGACATCGAGAGCGTTCATGGGTCCGTGACCCTCGGCGGTCGAGGTCTGGATTCCCTCGTCCGTCGCCACTGTGACTGCGGCTGTGGCGTGGCCGGATTTGATCGCGACGTAGTAATCCCGCACGTCAAAGACGTTCACGCCGGGCTGGAGGGATTGGCGTACGAAAAGCTCGAAGGTTCCGTCGGCGGCTTCGAGATCGTAGCCCTGGAATTCCATTTCTTTTACGCGCTCGAGCAGTTCGCGGCGGGCCTGTTCGGTCATGCGGTCCGCCAGACCCTGCTGTTGCAGTTGGTAGAGTACGTTACCGCGCCCGGAGAGATCGCTGACGAGGACACGCTGGTGATTGCCCACAAGTTCGGGAGAGACGTGTTCGTAGGTGGAGGATTCCTTCATCACGGCACTGACGTGTACGCCCCCCTTGTGGGCGAAGGCGCTTTGGCCGACGTAGGCCTGGTCCTTTCGGAGCGGCAGGTTGGCCAACTCGGCGATATAGCGGCAGGTGGAGGTTAGGGATTGCAGCTTATCGGGGCCGATCGTGGTGTGGCCGAGTTTGAGCTCGAGATTGGCGATGATGGAGGCGAGGTTCGAGTTGCCGCAGCGTTCTCCATAGCCGTTGAGGCAGCCCTGCACGTGCGATGCTCCTTTTTCAATGGCGGCAAGCGCGTTGGCTACGGCAACTTCGGAATCGTTGTGGGTATGGATGCCGATGATCCCGTCGAAACGCCGGCGAACGTCGGCGACGATCTCAGCGAGATAGCCGGTGAGCGTGCCTCCGTTGGTATCGCAGAGGCAGAGTACGTCGGCCCCGGCGTGTTTGGCGGCTTCGAGAGTTCGCAGGGCGAAATCGCGGTTGTGGATGTAGCCGTCGAAGAAGTGCTCGGCGTCGTAGACGACTTCTTTGCCGTGGTCCTTCAGATAGCGGATCGTTTCGCCGATGATGATGAGGTTTTCGTTTTCTGTGATGCCGAGGGCGCGTGATACGTGGAGGTCCCAGCTCTTGCCGAAGATACTGATGACGGGGGTTCCGGCGTCGATCAATTCGCGGACGTTGCGGTCTTCCTGGATAGAATTCCTGGCGAATCTTGTGGATCCGAAGGCTGTTAGTTTGGCGTGTTTGAGTTTCAGGTCGCGCGCTTGTTCGAAGAATTCTTTGTCTTTGGGATTGGAGCCTGGCCATCCGCCTTCAATGTAGTCGATACCGAGCTCGTCGAGTTTTCGGGCGATGAGGATTTTGTCATCGACCGAGAAGGAGACCGCTTCGCCCTGGGAGCCGTCGCGAAGAGTGGTATCGAAGGTTTGAATGCGCATGGTGGGTGTCTAGGCGACGGGCACGCCTACCTCTTTGTTGCGCTTCAGGAAGGTCATCATTTTGCGGAGCTCCCGGCCCACGTTTTCTACGGGTTGATCGGCGCCTTCGGCGCGCATCGCTAAAAATTTATGGCGGCCGGCTTTGTTTTCTCCTATCCATTGTTTGGCGAACTCGCCGGATTGGATTTCGGAAAGGATCTTTTTCATCTCTTTGCGGGTTTCGGCGGTGATGATGCGGGGTCCGCGGGTGTAGTCGCCGTATTCGGCGGTGTCGGAGACGGAGAAGCGCATGTAGCCGAGGCCTCCTTCATAGATGAGATCGACGATCAGCTTGAGCTCGTGGAGGCATTCGAAGTAGGCGATTTCGGGGGCATAGCCTGCTTCAACGAGAGTTTCGAATCCGGCGCGGATGAGTTCGGATGCTCCTCCGCACAACACCGCCTGCTCTCCAAAAAGGTCGCTTTCGGTTTCTTCGCGGAAAGTAGTTTCGATGACTCCGGCACGGAGACAGCCGAGAGCCGCCGCGTAGGCGAGGGCGTTGTCGAGAGCCTTGCCGCTGGCGTCCTGCTGGATCGCGACCAGGGCGGGCACGCCGGACCCTTCGACGAAGACTTCACGGACGCGATGGCCGGGGGCTTTGGGGGCTATCATCGATACATCGACGTTGGCAGGGGGTTTGATGAAGCCGAAGTGGATGTTGAATCCGTGGGCGAACATCAGCGTTTTGGCGTGGTTTCCCCGAGCTGTCAGGTGCGGGGCGATGTCGCTGGCGTAGAGATCGGCCTGGATGTGATCGGGTACGAGGATCATCATGACGTCGGCGGCCTTGGCGGCTTCGGCGGGGGTTAGGACCGTCAGGCCGGCGGCCGTCGCCTTGGCGCGGCTCTTGCTGTCGGTGGGTAACCCCACCACTACGTCCAGGCCTGAGTCTCTCAGATTCAAGGCGTGCGCGTGGCCCTGAGAACCATAGCCTATGATGGCGATCTTTTTACCTTTTAGTAAGTCTATGTTTCCGTCTTGTTCGTAAAAGCGTCGTGGCATTTTATTCCTTGGGTTGAAGAGACGCGGCTAAACCCGCGTGTACCGGGCCTGCGGCTGGGACCGGGGGCTGCAGGCGGAGCTTTTTGGGTTCCAGCGACATGGCAATCGCGCCGGATCTTGCTACGTCGATCTCGCCGTAGCTGCGCATCACCTCGATGAATTCGTCGAGCTTTTCGGGGTCGCCGGTCGCTTCTATTGCGAAACCCTCGGTGGAAGAGTCGACTACTCTCGAGTGGAAGATTTCGGCTTCTTTGAGGACTGTGGTCCGGCTGTCCTGCGCGCAACGAACGCGCACCAGCACCATCTCGCGGATTACAGCGGGGGAATCGGTCAGATCGGTGGCCTGGAGAACGTTGATCAGTTTGTTGATCTGTTTGACTACCTGCGTACGAATTCTGTCTTCCACATCGACCACGATGGTCATGCGGGAGAGTTGCGGGTCCAGCGTTTTCGCGACTGTCAGGCTCTCAATGTTGTAGCCGCGCGCGGAGAGTACGCCGGTGACGCGTAACAGCGCGCCGGGTTTGTTTTCGAGGAGAATAGATATGGTTTGGGGCATTTGTTTAAACCACCACCGCCGGTTCGGGCGGACCTAACACCATTTCGTGGATGGCGCCACCGGCGGGGACCATCGGGTAAACGTTCTCGTCGCGGGTAACCTTGACGTTGAGCAGATAGGGGCCGGGTTCTTTGACAGCCTCTTCGAGAGCCTGGGCGAGCTGCCACGGCTTGTCGATTGTTCGGCCTTTGAATCCGTAAGCGCCGGCGAGCTTTTCGGCGTCGGGGAAGCAGTCGAGCTCGACCGCGCTGAGACGGTTGTTGTAAAAGAGCGTCTGCCACTGGCGCACCATTCCGAGATAGCCGTTGTTCATGACGATGATCTTGATGGGCAGGGCGTGCGAGGCGATGGTCGCGAGCTCGGGGATGGACATCTGGAACCCGCCATCGCCGCAGATGGCGAAGACGAGTTTGTCGGGGCGGGCCATCTGCGCGCCGACCGCGGCAGGGAGTCCGAAGCCCATGGCGCCGAGTCCGCCGGAGTTGATCCAGAGGTGCGGTTCGTTGAAGCGGATCAATTGCGCGGCCCACATCTGGTGCTGTCCGACGTCGGCCGTGACGATGGCTTGGCCGCCGGAGAGGCGATCGATCTCATCCATCAAATGCTGGGGTTTGATTTCGTCTTCGGCACGGGTGCGGTCGTAGGGATGTTCGCCCTGCCATTCGCGAATGCGCGTCCACCATTGGGCGCGGGCGGCGGCCTGTTTGGGTTTGAATTCGGGTTCGAGCTCCTTTACGGCCTTATTCAGTTTCTGGAGAACGCGCTTGACGTCGCCGACGATCGGGATATCGGGGACGCGGTTCTTGCCGATCTCGGCGGGATCGATATCCACATGAATGACGCGGGCGTGGCGGGCGAAGGCCGAAAGCTGGCCGGTGACGCGATCGTCGAAACGAGTGCCGAGGGCGATAAGAAGGTCGCATTCGGTCATGCCCATGTTGGCGGCGTAACTGCCGTGCATGCCCGGCATACTGATGAAGTTTTTGTGGCTGGAAGAGAGGCTGCCGAGCGCCATGAGGGTGCACACGGCCGGGAGATCGACGAGTTCGACCAGCTCCGTGAGTTCCTCTGTGGCCTTTCCGAGGACGGTGCCGCCACCGGCGTAAATCCAGGGGCGTTCGGCTTCCCAGATGAGTTGGGCCGCGCGGCGGATCTGCCCGGCGTGACCTTCGGTGAAGACTTTGTAGCCGGGGAGGTGGATGGTGTCGACGGGAGTGTAGTGGCCGCGGGCCTGGAAAACGTCCTTCGGGATATCGACGAGGACGGGACCGGGACGTCCCGAAGCCGCGATGTAGAAAGCTTCGTGAACGATCTGGGGGAGTTCCTGGACGTTCTTCACCATGAAGTTATGTTTCGTTGCCGGGCGGGTGATGCCGAAGGTGTCGGCCTCCTGGAAGGCGTCGCTGCCGATGAGCTTGGAGGTGACCTGGCCGGTAATGGCGACGATGGGGATGGAATCCATCATGGCGTCGACGAGTCCGGTGACGAGGTTGGTGGCGCCGGGGCCGGAAGTGGCGCAGCAGACGCCGACCTTGCCGGTGGAGCGCGCGTAACCTTCGGCGGCGAAGCAGGCGTTCTCTTCGTGGCGCACGAGGACGTGGCGGATGTGGCTGTCGAAGAGGGCGTCGTAGAAGGGGAGGGTGACGCCGCCGGGATAGCCGAAGAAGCAGTCGACGCCTTCGCGGGCGAGGCATTCGAGGAGGACTTCAGCGCCGTTCATCAGTTTGCCGGGTTCGTTCATATAAAGACCTCTGATAAAACCTTTCAATAAATCGCCACGAATGAACACGAATAAACGTGAATGAAGGCTCGGTTGTTATTCATGTGCATTTGTGTCCATTCGCGGCCCGTACGTTTTCTTCACAAGCTTCCCGTGGTTCTGTGGAACAACAAAAAAGGCCATCAGCCGGGTTTCGCCCCGCTGATGGCCTCGGATCTCTTTCGAAACCTGCCCGAAGCCTCAGACGGGGACGGTTACAACGACCCCGATAATAACTACTACGGGGAGGGTCGCGGTAATTCGCCCTGTGAAGCTGTTGAGCATTGCCAGAAGTTCCAGTTTAGCGCAAAGTTTCAGAAATGCAAGTGCAAGTTAATATAACAAATATTTATGATTACATCGGACCTCGGCGCGATTCCGGCTCGTGCCGGGTTCAAACTCGGGTCTGGATCCCGGACGGATCCCTTTGTTTTCTGTACTTCTCAGGTTCGTTTCGGCAAATCGCTTTTTTCTTTTCGTTGCAGAAGGCAGACCGTTTCCAAGCCCGCGACTCACCTCAGGAACAACTCTACACCTTCGTGGCGGTGGTTTCGGGCTGGGTTGGAGGCAAGTGATTGGAAGATATAGGCATTATAAATAGGACTTCACGGAACCGATGCGCTTCAAGGTTCCCCGGTGAGTACTTGCAGGTCGTCCTGTTGGAAGCCAGTGACCGTCCGAACGGGGATGGTTCGGTCAAGAGTGATCAGGCATCCTCGATTCGAGATGGCCAGGCTCAGCAAGTAAAGATCAGTGAGATGCTTCGGTTCGGTTTGGGGAGGCCCGGTTGGAACTAAGCCCGTTCGATCAAATCCTTAACCGTTACGTGCTGCAGATCCCCACGCCGTCAACCTCAGTGCCGATTACCCCTTCGAGAGCGAGCAGCGCCTCCCAGCACGCCCTCTGAGTTTCGCGCGGCACCAGTAGAGTGATGATCTTCATAGCGTCTCCTTAACAGCGGAGATCGGGGCCACTTTCCGTAGTGGTGTTCGGTGGTCACCCGGGCGGTGTTGCGCGACTATTGAAATCGCCGGGCCAAGGAGGCTGCGATGGACAAGGAGCAACGCCCTCTGCTGCGCCTCCGCCTCCGGGCTGCGATCACAGCGCAGCCGGAGATCAGACAGCTCAGGGCGGTGCTCCTGAACTTCGGGGGCGAGGAGGTGGTGGCTCCGCCGTGTCGCTATTGCGATCTGCACGCATTGATTCACGCAGGCTTCGTAATGGAGGGACCCGTAAGGCTCAGGGCCATGGAGCGAAACGCCTGTCACCGGAACCTTTCCCTACTGTGGCCAAGAAGACCAAACGGGCTGATAGGGATTGGCACCGGGTACGCACTCAGCCACGACGGGCTCTGGCGTCAATACTCGTGGGGCTTGGCGCGGCCCGGAATCGCTGAGACTACGCTGGCGCGCGCGAAATATTTCGGGCTTCTCCTGCAAGGGCGGGATGCCGACTCGTTTGCTTCAGCCAATGGCTGGCCGGAACCATGATCGGGTACGGTCCAGGAGATTGCCGCCTCGCACGCTGAGGTCGGGCTAAGCACCTACAGGACGCTACCCCTGCCGACGCACTGACGACCTGGAGGCCCATGTGTCAGCGCCGATGCAAAAATGCGCATAGTGCCGGTTGAAAAATGAGCCACCCCTGGAGGTGATAAAGCAGCCCGATTCTGGAAACAGAGGAGGGTCGGCATGTGTTCAGGGGAAAAGACGTGGAAGAGATCAGCGAACTCAAGCGGGAAGGATTGAGTATTCGGGCGATTAGCCGACTGACCGGCTATAGCCGC
>Ga0070733_10002026_pt1 | contig 14725 bp, 12 predicted proteins | sample Coa_R1_9_FD_66450 | JGI IMG/M metagenome (GOLD analysis project Ga0070733, IMG submission 66450) | Surface soil microbial communities from Centralia Pennsylvania, which are recovering from an underground coalmine fire - Coalmine... | ecosystem: Environmental > Terrestrial > Soil > Unclassified ... | reverse complement strand
GCCTCGGCGTGGATGCGCTGTGCGAGCCGGTTTTGTACCTCCGGCTCGGTCTCGGCGAGCAAGGTCTCGGCGAGCAAGCCGAGAGCACCCATCGGGGTCTTCAACTCGTGGCTGACGTTTGCGACGAAGTCCCGGCGGACCTCTTCGAGCCGACGTCGCTCCGAGATGTCGTCGATAACTGCTATGACGCCGAGCGACCGTTGACCGTTGTCGATGCCCTGTGTTCTCACCGACAGTGTCCTCCTCGGCGGCCCGTAGAGCTCGAGCGTCTTTTGTTCCGAGGCGCCCGGTTCAGTCGTCGCAAGAAGCTCGTCGACAGCTTGCGCGGCAAGGGCATCGCTTTGTCGGCTCCCCATCAGCGCAACCGCCCGCGAGTTTCGAAAGATCGGGTCACCGCGTTCATCGCAGACGATCACCGCTTGGGGCAGCGCGTCGAGAACCCGGCGCAGGCGGATCGCGTCTGCACTGGCCTCGGTGACGGTCTCTGCGGCGCGTTCAGTAGCCCGCTCGACGAATACGAGCGTGTCTTCAATCTTGCCCGGGTCGTCGGCGAGCGTTTCGGCACCGAGGCGGTCGCCGAGAGCCAGCAGGCGTTGCTTGAGAGCCCGAACGCCGCGGCGGCCGCCGAGGGCGTATCCCCCGACCACCAAGACAACGACGACGGCAGCCGCGATGGCCAGGTCGAAATTGGAGGCTGTGACCGCCGCGCTCACCGGCGGAGCTGCGGAGTTACCAACACGTCACCAGCATTGCAGCTCACCAGGTGGGACCCTGCCGCCGATATTAAAAGGCATTGAAATACGTCGAAATTACTTGTAGGGTTCGAACTACACGCGGCGCCGACGACACCTTCGGTGGCGTGGATCTCGTCGGGGTCGCCCGTCCGTTTACCAAACCTGAAGACGGACGCCCGCCCGTCTTTGTTTCGAGGAGGTCACCGTGTCGCCATTCTTCGTCGCCTTGACGAACCGCGCCCTGCACCTTGGGGTCTCGCTGAACCCGAGTGCCGGCGGGTTGCCGGGAAGCGGAACACTGCAGTCACTCATAAACGGCGTCGCCTTCTGGGCGCTGCTCGCCGCGCTCGCAGGGCTCGTGATCGGAGCGGCTACGTGGGCACTCGGTGCCCACACAAACAATTACCAAAACGCGACCTCGGGTCGGCGCGCCGTCCTTGTTTCCGGCGCGGCCGCGCTTGTTATCGGGGCAGCCCCGAGCTTGCTCAATTTCTTGTTCGACGCCGGCAAGAGCCTCCACTAAGAAGTCATCGCTCTCGTGCACGGCTTCGCGCAACTTTCGGCGCTCCGACCGCAGCAGGGCATCATTTCGATCAGCTTCTCGGCACTCGTTAATGCGCTGTTGAGTGGGTTCGCAACCTGGGTCGAAGGTGGTACTGCCTCATTGATCGTCGCGTTTGGCCACGCGATAAATGCGACGACTCGAACTCCGCTAGATGCCGGGTTCATGGCCGAGTTCAACGTTATTTGGCGAATTGCGGCGATCTTTGCAGCACCGTTCCTGTTCGTCGCCACAATCCAGGCTGTCCTCCGTCAAGACATCGGACTACTTGTCCGAGCCGTCTTCTTGCGCCTGCCATTCGCGCTGATATTCGGCGGCGTCGCCGTGGAGCTTGTCGCCGAGGCTCTGTCGATTACCGATTCATTGAGCTCTGCGCTCCTGTCAGTTGCCGGGCGACCTGTGCACTCCGACATCACTGCCCTCGTAGGCGCCTTCACGCCCGGGGCCGCCGGAGCTCCGTTGAGCGGTTTTGTCGGCGTGTTGCTCGCTTTTGCTGCGGCGGCGGTTGCGTTCCTCTTATGGGTGGAGTTGGCCCTTCGGTCCGCCGCCGTCGCCGTCGCGACATTGTTCGTCCCGCTCGCCCTCGTCGGTCTCGTATGGTCGGCGACTTCTCACTGGGCTCGGCGGATCGGCGAGACGCTCGCCGCGCTCATATGCTCAAAACTCGTTATCGCGGGGGTTCTGAGCCTTGCCGCCCTCTCGCTACGAACCACTTCCAGCATCTCGGACGTAGTCGAAGGCATCGCACTACTGCTCCTTGCCGCCCTTGCCCCGTTTTCACTCCTTCGGCTCATCCCGATCATCGAATCCGGCGCCGCCGGGCATCTCGAAGGGCTCTCTCGTCGCGGTCTGCACGCGGGACGGGACGCGGCCGCTTTCGCGGTTGGCGCTCTTGGCCGAGAAGACCTCGTGCCCGCGGCGCCGCAAACCCAGGGAGTCGACTTCTTGCCAGGTCTTGATCTCGGCGGTCCGGAGTACGACGCGACGGTGGCGAAGTATCGAAAGCTGCTGGAAGAGCGTGCCTTGTCGAGGGTCGACGCCTCTCGATCCGGCGACGACGAGAACACGGATGGCTGAACGGCGCGAGCAATTCCACTTCGGACCTCGCGATCGTCGTGGCCTCCTCGCCGGCGTACGCACGTCGCAACTTTCTGTCGTCGCCGTCGCGCTCGTCGCCGCCGTCCTCGTGATGAGGACGATCAACGGGCCGGCGCGTGGGCCGGTCCCCATATTCCTTGTGTTGGCGGCGATTGCATCGGTGACGTGGCCGATCAAAGGGCGGTCACTCGAAGAGTGGGCGCCGGTTGCCGCCCGCTTTGTGTCACGAGCCATCTCTGGATCGAACCGTCAGGCATGGACGGCGAGCGAGCGCCACGGAAAACGGCGTCCCCCGGGGATGCTCGCACAGTTTGAGGTTGAAGAAGACCTGGCCGATTCGGCGGAAGCGATCGGCGTTTTGCAAGACGGCCACGGCTCGACCTCGACCGCTGTCATTGCTCTCGGGGGTGAGTCGTTCGCCCTCCTCGGTGAACGGGATCGGATGCGGAGGATCGAGTCTTGGTCGGGGGTACTTGCGAGCGTCGCTCGCGACTCAGGTTCCATTCACCGACTCACCTGGATCGAGAGGACGCTTCCCGACGCCGGCGAGTCGCTTCGCGCCCATCTCGAAAGGCGGCTCACGTCGGGCGAAGCAACTGCGGCCGAGCACTCAGCCAGGGTCTCGTACCGGCAGCTGCTTGAACAAGAATGCTCACAGGCGTTTGCCCACGAGCTTTACCTCGCAGTGAGCGTGCGAGCCCCCAGGGCCGGCGCTCTTCTGCGCCGGCGTAGCGAGAGCCTCGCGATCCCGTCCGATCTCCTTATGACCGAGGTCGCGCTGATCGACGAGCGCTGCCGACAAGCCGGCATCGAGGTGACCGGAGTTCTTTCGCCGTCAGGTCTCAAGGCGATGCTTCACCGCAGTTTCGACGTCGTACCGAGGCTCGCCCCGATGGATTGGCCCTGGCCCGTCGCCTTCGAGACAACGTGGACGGCGATTCGCACGGACGGTCTTTGCCACGCCACGTTCTGGGTATCGGAATGGCCGCGCCACGAGGTCGGGAACGACTTCTTGACTCCCTTGCTCGTCGGAACGAACTGTCGACGATCGGTCGCGGTTGTGATGGCACCCGTCCCTCCGATGCGAGCGGTGCGAACAGCCGAGCATGCCCGCACCTCCCGAACGGCGGACGCGGAGCTTCGACGAAGGCACGGTTTTGCCTTAACCGCCCGAAATCGCCGTGAGCACGACGCAGTGGTCAGGCGCGAACAGGAGCTCGCTTCTGGCCACGCGGCGTTCCGCTATTCCGCCTTTGTCACCGTGAGCGCGCCCGAACGCGACGAGCTCGAGCGGGACTGTCGCAGGGTGGTTCATGCAGCCGCGCTCTGTGGCCTTGATTTGCGACGTCTCTTCGGCACCCAGGCTGATGCCTTCTGCTGCACTCTGCCGGCCGGCCGGGGTTGTGAATGAGGCTGCCAGCGCACGAGGCGACGACTGCACAGCTCGGCGCGGTTTACCCGTTTACGGCGACGAGGCGGCTGCCGACCGATGCCGTGCTCGTTGGGCGAGATCTGCTCGGCGGATTGTTCGCGCACGACCCATTCGAGCTGTACGCCTCGGGGTTCTTGACGAATCCGAACATGTTGGTGCTCGGACAGATCGGACGAGGAAAGAGCGCCTTCGTCAAGACTTATCTGTATCGCCAGTCGGTGTTTGGACGCCGCATCGTCATCCTCGATCCGAAAGGAGAGTACGGTCCGCTCGCCCGGGCGCTCGGCACCGAACCGATCGTGCTCAGGCCCAATGGTGACGTCCGCCTCAACCCCCTCGACCTCATCGATCGACGATCTCGAGGGTCCGCTTCACACGCTGAGTTGGCGCTCGTGTGCGAACTCGCATCGGCGTGCCTCGGACGTGTGCTACAACCCGCCGAGCACGTTGCCGTCGAACTGGCGATCGACTCCGAGCGCTCCGAGACGAAGGCGCTGACCCTCGCTTCGATCGGCGCTTCGCTGTTGGAGCCACGAGCGGAGGCGGCACGAAAGGTCGGAAGCACGCCCTCCGAACTGCGAAATGATGGACGTGACGTCGGCCTCGAGCTGAGACGGTTCGTCTCAGGAGAGCTGGCAGGGATGTTCGACTGTGAGACTTCGACCGTCTCGCTCGCCGGCCCGGTTGTCGTGGTCGACCTTTCCGAGATCTATCACTCGGCTGCTCTTGGCGCGGTCGTCACATGCGTGGCCGCGGCCCTGCACGGGGCTTGGAAAGGAGCGGACTCAACACAGAGCTTCCTCGTCATCGACGAGGGATGGGCGGTGCTTCAGAATCCGGGGGCGGCGCGGTTTTTGCAGGCGTCGTTCAAGCTGGCTCGGGCGCGCGGCGTCGCCAATCTTGTTGTCGTCCATCGCGCGTCCGACCTTTCGGCATCTGGATCCGACGGCAGCATCACGCGCCGTATCGCCGAGGGCCTGCTTGCAGATTGCGAGACGATCGTCTGCTACGCGCAAGCCGAAGCCGAGATCGAAGGCGCGACTCGTCTATTTGGGCTCTCGCAACAAGAAGAGCGCATCTTGTCCCGGTTGCGACGTGGGGTGGCGCTTTGGCGTATCGGCAACCGGCCATTTCTTGTCGAGCACCGGCTTGCTCCAAAAGAGCGCCCTCTTGTCGACACCGATCGTCGTCTCGTCCGAAACGACTGATGAATTCGCGAGGTTTGAGTTCGCGCGTAGCTGGGGCACGAAGCGAGCGGCGCCGGTCGTCTGATCCCGGTCTCCGGCCAGCGGTAGTCGCCGTCGTGATCGCGGGCACCGCGCTTTGTTGTTGGGCCGTCGGCGGCATCGCGGCAGTACTTGGTGGGCACGGCTGGCGAGACATCGCGGCTTCGGGATCGCTCCGAATCCTCATTCGGGTTCTCGCGCGCCCGAGAAATCCCGCTTCGGCGTGGCCCCCGCGCCTGCGAGGAGATATGCCCGGCCCTTTCGCTTTCTGGTCGTTGTTCGGGGCGGTTGTCTCATCGGGCATGGCGACTTGGCGGGTAGCTCTGCGTATGGCGAAAAGACGCAAAACGCGGCGCCAGCAGGCGCAATCCGACGTTGGTTGGGCGACGGCGAAGGACCTCGATCCGCTTACCGTGCGCTTTCAAGGGGGTGGCCGACTCGTCGTCGGTCGGTTCGGGCGCCGTCTGGTCGCTGTCGAACGGAGCCAGTCGGTTCTCGTCGTCGGTCCGACTCAATCGGGCAAGACGTCGGGTGTTGCGATCCCGGCCATTCTTGAGTGGGACGGGCCGATTGTGGCGACAAGCGTCAAGACTGACCTCCTCGATGCGAGCTCGATCTGGCGGAGACGACGAGGAAGAGTTCTCGTCTTCGACCCGGCCGGCGTCTCGGGACTTCCCGGGGCGAGCTGGTCGCCGCTGCTCGAGGCCGCAACTTGGAGTGGAGCCAAACGTGCCGCTGCAGGGCTGTGCTCTGTCCAGCGCGAGGCCGGCCGGTCGCCAGAAGACGCCGCCTTTTGGGGAACCTTGGCGCAAAAGCTCCTCGCGCCCATGTTGCTCGCCGCGTCCTCGACTGGCGCGACCATGCAAGACGTCATCTCCTGGGTCGATACCGGTGCCGCGGGAACTGTGCTTGACGCGCTCGAGGCGCTCGGAGCGAAAGAAGCTCTCGAGGCGGCACAAGCGAGCTTTTCTCGTGAAGAGCGCCAGCTCGCATCCGTTTATGCGACCGCCGAAGCGGCGGTGGCTGCGTTCGGTGACGAAAGGGCGGACGCTCCGGTCGACCGCGAGGTAATCGACGTGCCAGCTCTCTTTTCTGGGGGAAGCGACACGCTCTTTCTCGTCGCGCCCTCACACGACCAAGAGCGCCTGCGCCCGGCCTTCGTTGCATTGCTGCGTTGCGTGCTCGACGAGGGATTCACGCGGGCGGCGCGTCATGGAAAGCTCGATCCACCCCTGCTCGTCGTCCTCGACGAAGCCGCAAACATCGCTCCGCCATCGAATCTCGACGCGCTCGCGTCGACGGCCGCCTCACACGGGATCCAGCTCGTCACCGTTTTCCAGGACTTCGCCCAGATCGAAGCCCGTTACGGGCAGCGGGCGGCCACGGTGGTCAACAACCATCGAGCAAAGCTCATCTGCTCTGGCATTGCCGACCCGGCGACACTCGACCACATCTCACGGCTTATCGGAGATGCTCGGCACGGCGTCGAATCGGTGACCGTCGATATGAACGGGGTGACGTCGACGACTTTTGGTGAGGATGAACGGCGTCTCGCTCCCGCATCGTCGCTCCGCCGTCTCGACCCGGGTGAAGCGGTTTTGCTGTACGGCCACCTCCCGCCGGCGCGGGTGTCGTTGCGCAACGCCTATCGGGATCGGGATCTGAGGCGGAGCTCGGGAATTGCCGCAGACGTCACAAGGGCGGGGTCCGGCCACTCGTCAAGCCTTCTGCAACCTCTCGTCAATTGGCGCGGTCGCTTGCCTAATCGGGTCTGATCGAACAGCTCCGGCGGTACGAAAGGATTCACGCGGCCGTCATCATCTGGTCACCGGCTGTTTGCCTCTGGTTCAGCTGCTCTCGATACGGTCGCGCCGGGATGTCACAGCGCTCCGAGATGCGGGTCGGCCGCGTTATCGAGCAGTCGGGCGGGACGGGGTTGGCCGACGACAGCTTCATCATGCGATCCGATGACGTTTCCCTCGGTTTCGGCCAGACGACGGTGATGCAGGACATCTCCTGTGTGTTTCACAAGGGTTCGATCAACGCGTTGATCGGGCCCTCGGGCTCGGGTAAGACGACCTTCCTTCGCTCGCTCAACCGGATGAACGACAAGGTACGAGACTTCTGGCACCGCGGCAGCCTCTACCTCAACCGCGAAGAGATCTACGACAGACAAATGGACCCGCTCGTTCTTCGCCGGCGGGTTGGCATGGTCTTTCAACGCCCGAACCCGTTCCCGATGTCGATCCTCGACAACATCGTCTCGGGCGTCCGCGCCCACAAGATGGCGAAACGCTCAGAGATGCACGACATCGCGGAAACGCGCCTTGCCGAGGTCGGTCTTTGGCACCATGTCTCGGATCGACTGAACGACTCGCCATTTCGGCTGTCTGGCGGTCAGCAGCAGATGCTCTGTCTCGCCCGCGCCCTCGCCGTCGAGCCCGAAGTGCTCCTTCTTGACGAGCCGACGTCATCACTCGACCCGCAGTCGACCGAAGCGGTCGAAGAGCTTCTCAGGAGGCTCACTCCTGACTTGACCGTGATCATCGTCACCCACAACCTCGCCCAAGCAAAGCGGCTTTCAGATCACACGATCTTCTTCTACGACGGCCACATGATCGAGACAGCACCAACAGCACAACTTTTTTCTCGCCCTGAGCGACCGGAGACCTCCCGGTATATCGGGACCGAGCTCGACCCGATGGCGGTTAGCCGACAAGGGTCGTAACGGATCCGAGGAACCCGGCGGCGGAGCCGGGATTCTTCGGACGCAACTGCCCCGACGACGCCCAATCCGGGCGGACGACCGAAAGGAGCAAGACCACAAGATGCACAACGACCAGATGACAAAGACGACGGCGACGCGCCGCGGGCTTCGCCGCGTTCCAGCGACGGCATTTGCCGTCGTAGCCCTTGTCGGATCGGCCGGTTTTGCCGCAATCGCTGCATCCCCAGCCGGCGCAACGCACAAGGTGACGAAGCACAAGACGATGACTCCGGCGCAGCAGCTCGCTGCAGCCGAAAAGACACTGCAGGGCTTCATCTCTGCGGCCCCGTCTGGAGTGACGCTCTCGGAGACCGGCTCGACGCTTATGTACCCCCTTTTCCAAGAGTGGGAGAGTCCCGGCTCTGGCCTTCCCAATCCCCCCGACAAGGTCAACCCGTCCGGGACCGGATCGGGTACAGGGATCTCGGAGGCGATTTCGGGTGCGGTCGACGTTGGCGCCTCTGACGCATTCCTCGCCAGTTCGCAGCGGAGCGGCCCGCCCGCGATGCTCAACGTCCCAGAGGTCGTTTCGGCGCAGGCGATCGTCTACAACCTGCCTAGCGTCTCCACTTCGAAACACGTTCGCCTAAGCCCCGTGATTCTGAATGACATCTACAACGGGTCAATCACCAACTGGAACAACAAGAGAATCAAGGCGATCAACCCGGGGATCACCTTCCCGAACCTGAAGATCGTTCCGGTTCGTCGTAGCGACGGCAGTGGGGACACATTCATCTTCACCTCGTACTTGTGGTACGGGGACAAGACGAGCTGGAACCACCCGGCGCCGTACTACGGCCCGTCGACTGCGTACGCATCCTGGCCGTCGGTGCCGGGCGAACTCGCAGAGAAGGGGAACCCGAACATGGTTACGGGAGCGAACGCCAACGTCGGCAGCGTCGCCTACGTGGGCGTGAGCTTCTTGAGTTCCGTGAATGCTGACCACCTCGGGGTTGCCGAGTTGCAAAACGGAACAGGAAACTTCGAGCTCCCCGACGAATCAACCATCACCAATGAAATCTCGAGCTTCCATCATTTCCCGCCGACCGGTGCCATCAACCTCGTCTTTTCGAAAGTGAAGTCGGCGCGATTCGGCTACCCGATCGTGAACTTTGAATACGCGATCGTCCAGAAGAATCAGCCGAGCGCGACGAAGTTGGCGGCCGTCAGGGCACTTCTCGCGTGGGGCATGGACCCGAAGTACGGGGCGTCGGCTGGTTTCTTGAATCCGATCGACTTCAAGCAAATGCCGGTGAATGGGATCCAAGGCGCCATCACGCTGCTTAAGTCGATGACCTCGAGCTGAGAGGTGGTCGGGCGCTCGGCGAACCAAAGGGCGTGGCCCGTTTCGGTTGTGGATCGTCGCGCTGAGCGGCGGCGGTGAGCGAAAGAATCACGCCCCCAAAGGTTGAACCAGAAGGAGTGACCGGGGCTTTGCCCCGGTCACTCGATCAAGCCTCGCGCTCCGAACCGCGGTTTGCCGACCCAGCTATATCAGCACGGCGCCGCCACCTCCTCGAGCGTGCGACGCATCTAGGGGTCGGCATCACGGCGATTGTGCCGTTTGCTGCGCTCGTCGCCATGATCGTCGTCTTAGCCGACTACGCCGTACCGTCGATCAAGTACAACGGCATCCTCCACTTCTTTTCGTCAAGCGCGTGGAGCTTTGGCAACATCTACGGATCGCTCGTCACTACGAACGGCGTTCGTCATGCGCCCGGTGCCGCGTTCGGCGGTTACCCGCTCATCCTCGGAACGCTTGAGTCCTCGGCGATCGCTCTTGTTCTCGCGCTTCCCGTCGCCGTCGGGTCGGCGATCATCGTCGTCGAAAAGCTCCCCCCTCGGCTCGCCGCTGGGATAGGGATCTGCCTTGAGGTCCTAGCTGGGATTCCTAGTGTCGTGATTGGGGTGTGGGGAGCGCTCACCTTTGGGCCTTGGGTCGCAAAGGAGATCTATCCGCTTCTCGAGCATCTCCCTAACTTCCCTCCGTTTGACATCTTTCGCGGCTCGGGCGGTGACGGAGAGGGGCTGTTGACGAGCGGTCTCGTTCTCGCGGCGATGATCATTCCGATCATTGCCGCGACGACCCGTGACTTGCTTCGCCAGGTGCCCGAGACGACCAAGGAAGGAGCAACGGCGCTCGGACTGACGGACGCCGAGGTATTCAGTCGGGTACAGGCGCGCTGGATCAGAACTGGCGTCGTCGGCGCCGCGGTTCTCGGCCTTGGTCGAGCCCTCGGCGAAACCCTCGCGGTCGCGTTTGTCTGCGGAACCCAGGACCAGATCCCGCACAACATCTACGGGACGATGGAGACGATCGCGGCATTCATCGTCACCAATCTCGATACCGCCCAAGGAGACCCGAGTGGGCTGGCAGTGCGCGCTCTCGCCGAACTCGCACTCATTCTGATGGTGATCGCGCTGCTTGCCAACATCGGCGCGCGCATCGTCGTTCGCCGTTCGAGCCGGGGGGCTGCGCTCCCGGTCGGGGCCGGATTCTGATGTCTGCCGCCGGCCCTGGGTCGGTCACCGAGCGAACCCGCAACCACCCGCTGAAAACGCGTGGGATTTCACGTTCACGACGAGTGAGGAACTGGAGCTGGTGGGGCATCTGCTTCCTCAGCCTTGCGTTCCTTGTCGCGCCAGTCGTGTGGATTCTCGGCGGCGTGTTTGAACGCGGGGTGAGCAGCTGGCATTGGAACGTCATTTGGACCCAGCAGTCCGGGACGGGAGGTGGGCTGGCGAACGACATTGTCGGGACACTTCTCATTACGTTCGGAGTCGCCGTTATCGCCGGAGTGGTCGGCGCGGGCTGCGGGATCTACCTGTCGGAGTTCGGTCGCCCAGGCTTCATCCGGACTGTGCTCCGTAGTGCCTCGGAGGTTCTTTCTGGGGTTCCTTCAATCGTTTTCGGCTACGTCGGCTACATCGCTCTCGTTGTCGGTCTTCACTGGCAGTTTTCGCTACTCGCGGCGCTGATTGTTCTCTCGATGCTCGTGGTCCCGTACATAGCGAAGGCAACAGAAATCGCCCTTTCCCAGGTTCCGACGGCCTATCGCGAAGGTGCCGAGGCGCTCGGCATGGCGAAATCGCACATGCTGCGGAAGATCGTGCTCCGCGCCGCGGTGCCGGGAATGCTTACCGGCCTCGTCATCGCCATCGCCATCTCGATCGGTGAGACCGCGCCTTTGCTTTATACGGCCGGCTCGAGCGTGAACTACCCGACGGGGGCGCTCACGCATTCCCCGGTCGGCTATCTCACCTACGCGGTCTATGCCGACTTCGCGAGTCCGTTTGCAAGCCAACACGCGCTCTCGAATGACGCCGCGATGATCCTCGTGGTGTTCGTCGTGCTGCTGATCGCTGCCACGCGGCTCATCGTGCGCGTCTCCCAGAAGCATTCGGCGAATCGGGCGTTCGATGCGGAAACGAGAGGTTGGGCGAGAAGGTTCCGCGGTAGGTCTGCAAACGGTGCCGATGGCAAGCAGTCGAACGAGTCGACCGCGGCTATTCCAGGTCAGTAAATGACCAGGTCGCGGGCGGCGGCGGCGATGCCGGCCGGCTGGGGAAGGACGGCACGTTCGAGGCCAAGGTCGTATCCGACCCAGACGTCTTTCGCCGCCAACCGTTTCACTGGCGCGTCGAGATCTTCGAAGCACTCTGAGGCGACGAAGGCGGCGACTTCGGCACCGAAGCCGGCCGTGAGCATGTCCTCGTGGACGACGAGACAGCGCGAGGTCCGTTTCACCGACGCGGCCACCGCTTCTTTGTCCCACGGCGCGAGAGTGCGCAGGTCGATCACCTCGAGCTCGACACCCTCCTTGGCGAGCTCATCGGCGGCGATGAGCGTGCGCTGGACCGTCGCTCCCCACGTAACGATGGACAGTTGTTGGCCCGGCCGAACGGTCGCTGCCTTTCCGATCGGAAGGACGAACTCTTTTTCTGGGAAGGGGTCGATCGTGTAGCGCTGGCGCAAAAGGTGCTTGTGCTCGAAGAACAGGACCGGGTCCTCGCATCGAAAGGCAGCTCGCAGCAGGCCGGCGACGTCGCGGGCGCGCGACGGAAACATGACAATCAGTCCAGGGATGTGGGCGAAGATCGATTCGCCGCTTTGGGAGTGCCAGATCGCCCCGCCGCTTAGGTAGCCGCCGATTGCGACCCGCATGACGATCGGCAGGTGGAAAGTCCCATTTGAGCGCCAACGCATCGTTGCCGCCTCCGAACGGATCTGTTGCATGGCCGGCCAGATGTAGTCAAAGAACTGGATCTCCGGCGCGGCCCGCAATCCCCGCACCGCTTGGCCGACGGCTCGGCCGACGATGTTGGCCTCGGCGAGCGGGGTGTTGTAGCAACGGTCGGGGCCAAAGGCGCGCTGGAGGCCGTGGGTGAGGCCGAAGACTCCGCCGAGCCCTTCGAGCTCTTCGTCGGCGCTGTCGGCGACGTCCTCGCCAAAGACGCGGATCTTTTCGTCGGCCGCCATCACCTCGTGCAGAGTGCGACGCACGGCCTCCCCGAAGGTGACCGGGTCTCCTGCGCCAGTGGGATCAGCCGGCTCCGGGATCGCCGGCAAGACGACGAGGTTTTCCATCACAGTGGCCGGGTCGGGCTTGTCCGCCGCGACAGCTTGTTGGCCCGCTTCGGCGACAAGGGCGTGGATCTCGGCGTCGATCGCCGCTGCCTGGTCCTTGTCGAGGATGCCCGCCTGGATGAGCTCCTCACGGAGCAAATGGACCGGGTCGCGGGCGCGGTCGGCCGCGAGCTGCTCAGCGCTTCGGTACTTCGCTTGGTTGTCCGACGATGAGTGCGAGTCGAGGCGGACGACGCGAGCGTGGATGAGGACCGGGCCGGCGCCCGATCGCGCCCGGGCGATCGCCTCCTTGCCAGCTGTCCGCACGGCGAAGTAGTCGCAGCCGTCGAGTCGAACGACCTCGAGGCCGGGGAAGTCCGAAACGAGGTCTGAGATCGGTCCGGGGGATTGGTCGGCGACGGGGACAGAGATCGCGTAGCCGTTGTCGGCGACGACGTAAACGACGGGGAGCCGAAGTCGACAGGAAGTGTTGAGGCTCTCCCAGAACTCGCCCTCAGAGGTGGCGCCGTCGCCGAGGGAGACGTAGACGACCTCGTCGGCGTGACCGGCGAGAGCGAGGTTGTGGGCGGTTATGTAACGGCCGGCCTCGGCGGCTCCGACGGCGGGCAGGCACTGGCTCCCGGTCGGGCTCGACTGCGAGACGATGTGGAGGTCGGGACTGCCCCAATGCGAGGGCATTTGGCGTCCACCAGATGCCGGGTCGGCGGCCGCGCCGACGGCCTGGAGGAGGACGTCGAGCGGGCTGACACCGAGCGCGAGGACGAGAGCGAGATCCCGGTAATAGGGAAAGAACCAGTCGTACCCCGGGCGTAGCGACCTGGCGAGACCGACTAAGAGGGCCTCGTGCCCCGCTCCTGAGATGTGGAAGTAGGAGCGTCCCTGCTTGTGGATCGTGATCTGGCGCTCGTCGACGGACTGAGAAAGCCGAGCGGTCCTGTAGTCGGCTACCGCCTCATCAGCTGGAACGCCGCGCCATTCGCCCGGCACGGTGGTCGAAAGGATGGCGTCGAGCGCCGTCGCGACGTTGAGATCCTCGGCCTCTCGCTCGTCGCGCTTCCACCGGAGTCCCATTTGCGATCGCTCCCTTTCGCGCTGAAGCGACGGCTACCTTACCGAGGCGCGGCCGATATGTGGTGTGAGCGGCACCCTGTCCTCATACCCGATCTACGATGGGTGAGGTAGAGAGGAGACCCTGTGTTTACAGGTGCGCTCGCAGACATCTTTGGCCCCGACGGTCTGATCGTGATCGCCGTCATCGTCGTCGTGCTGCTGTTTGGGGGAAGCCAGCTCCCCAAGCTCGCTCGCGGACTCGGTTCGGCGTCACACGAGTTCAAAAAGGGCCTTGCTGAAGGAGACGACCCGGCCAAGGCGGCCGACGCGTCGAAGGGCACGGACGACTCTTCGGGTGGCTGAGCCCGGCCGGTAGAGCGAGGAACGAGACCGTGCACCCCGACCAATTGCGTTCGGGTGCCGAGCCAAGCCGCTTCAGACGGGGCCGACGGGTCCCGTTTCTTGGGCATCAGGTTGCCGAGTACGTCGTCGCCGTTGCGCTCGTCGCGGTGGGGTTCCACCTGAACGGTGGCGCCGAGCTAACCCTCGTCGCGGCCGGCATCGTCCTTATCGTGCTCAACCTATTCACCGTCGGGCCGCTCGGAGCGGTGTCGTGGTTGAATCGCCGCGCCCACCACGCCGGTGACCTCGTCATCGTGGCGGCGCTCATCGTCGCACCCTTCTTCGCGTACGGAACCCTCCATCTATGGGGAATCGTCCTTTCGGAGTGCCTCGCCGCGCTGATCCTTTGGGTCGAGCGCGCCACGCGCTACGGGGAACCGCAACGGCGCTCGGTGAGCGGGCCGACCGCTCAGGTGGCCACCGCCACCGAGCCGGGCGTAATCGAGTCGGCAAGGATCACCGCCGCAGTTCTTGGACCGGAAGCCGCCGACGCCGCCCGTCGAGCGGCGCGACACGCGGGGTTCGTGGCCGGTGTCACGCGGCGGGTGGTTCGTCAGCGCCGAGCGAGCGGGCGCAATCAAGCCCGCTGACGATTACGAATCAGCTCCCCGTTTGCCACGAAAACGGGCGATTTCCCGGTTGGCCGCTGCCATGGTCGCTAGCTAGTCTCGGCGCGTGCCTCCCCGCGAGCCTTCGCGCCCGATCGCCGCGGATCCAACCCCGCTTCGCTCTGGTTCGTCGAAGCGCCGTCGCATCGGCGTCGTCGTCGCCCTCGTTTTCGGCGCGCTCGTTCTTGGCGGCTGTCGAGTCCCCACCTTTGGCGCGTTCCGCGGCGCCACCGTCCAGGGCCACGACGAGTTCAAGCT
>Ga0070733_10002025_pt1 | contig 14726 bp, 8 predicted proteins | sample Coa_R1_9_FD_66450 | JGI IMG/M metagenome (GOLD analysis project Ga0070733, IMG submission 66450) | Surface soil microbial communities from Centralia Pennsylvania, which are recovering from an underground coalmine fire - Coalmine... | ecosystem: Environmental > Terrestrial > Soil > Unclassified ... | reverse complement strand
CTCCTGTGGCAATGCGTGCGATTGGTGGAACAACGCGGAACGCGATTTCGATCTGGCGCGCGACATGGGCCTGAATGCTCTGCGTTTTTCCGTGGATTGGAGCCGCATCGAACCGCTGGAAGGCCAATGGGACGGTGCAGCGTTACGGCGCTACCGGGAAATGCTGGATGGTCTGGTGCAGCGCGGCCTTTCACCGATGATTTGCCTGCATCATTTCACCCATCCGCGGTGGTTCGAGCAGAAGGGAGCTTTCCTGAGTCCGGATGCTCCGGAGTTATTTGAACGGTTCACTCGGGTCGTGGTGGAAGCGCTCGGAGAGAATTGCAGCCGTTGGCTGACGTTCAACGAGCCCAACGTCTACGCCACCATGGGATACGCTGCAGGGGAATTTCCACCGGGGCGCAGCGGCGAGATTGGCGCCGCTATGCGGGTGGTGAGCGCCATGGCTCGATCGCATCTACGCGCCTATCGCGCGATTCACGAGCTGCAGGCGCACGCCGAGGTCGGGTGGGCTCACCACTATGTTGTGCTGGAGCCGGTACGGCGAGGGCCGGATCGCTGGATTGCTTCGCTGGTGGACGAGCTCTTCAACGAAACGTTTCTCCGTTTGCTGCAGCACGGCCGGCTTCCGTTTCCCTTGAGTATGCTGGACGGGACCGCCGGCGACGTCAAAGGGGCGTACGATTTCGTTGGCTTGAATGTTTACAGCCGCTTCCATGTGGCCTTCGACGTGAGAAATATTGGTCAGGCTTTCGCGCGGTTATTTGTCCCGCCGCATGTGCCGCAAGGGGACAGCGCCTGGGAACGGCCGTATGGGGAAGCTTATCCGCTGGCGCTTCGGAGGGCGGTGGAACGCTCGCAGGCGCTGGGCAAGCCGATTTACATTCTTGAAAACGGAGTGCCAGATGCGCAGGACCGCATTCGCCCCTGGCTCATCGTGAACGCGGTCAGGGAACTGCACCAGTTAATTGCCGAAGGCTATGACATTCGCGGCTACTATCATTGGACGCTCACGGATAATTTCGAGTGGACTGAAGGCTGGCATTTACGATTCGGCCTGGTGGCGCTCGATCCGGTCACGCAGGAAAGAACGATGCGTAGCAGCGGACGGCTGTACGGCGAAATCGCAAAGGGGAACGCCCTCTCGCGGGAAATGATTGCAGAGTATGGGACGTTGCAATCTGCAGTTGAAAAGAACGTTGAGCCGACTATCTAGCTCAAACCAGCCAGCATTGCGTCCTGCCCTATCATATCGACGTTGCCCATGCGCACGGCCGGCAAATATTGCGGCACGTGCCGCTCGAACACTTCGTCCAGAATGACGGGGACTTCGAACAGGGCGCGGTTCTTATGCGCGCGGGCATTATCGCGAAATTCCTGAAACGTGGAAGGCTGCAGGAGTTGCTCCACTCCGCTCGCGATTTCGTGGAAGCTGGACAAAACAATCCCCATACGGTTTTCGGTAAGCCACTCCGCGTTGTAACGCTCCTGGGGCATGGTGTTGGCATTGCTCTCCACGATGGCTGGCAGACCGAACTGCAGCGCTTCGCTGATGCATCCCGGGCCGGGCTTGCCAATGAAGAAATCCGCCAGCGCCATGTAGTGTTCGACCTGGGTGGTGAAGCCTTCGACGAAAATCGCTTTCGTGGTGGGCAGGCTTTTGATTTTGGCGGCAAGGCTCTGGTTGTGGCCGCAGATCATGATCAACTGGAGATCCTGAGCACTCTCGCTCAGCTTCCTCGCGATGTCGAGCATGGCGGGCGCGCCGTGCCCGCCGAATAATACGATGCCGGTGGGGCGATCCGGAGCCAGGCCCAGCCGCTTTCGCTCCGTTGCTCGATCGACGACCGGTCTGTGGTAGAACTTCGGCTTGATCACCATGCCCGAGGTCTCGAATACGCGCCGCGGCGAGTGCCCCATCGCCAAAGCCTGTTGCTTCGCGCGCCTGGTTCCGCAGATCAAATACTCCGACTCATCTTCCATCCAGAAATGCGGCGGGTAATCGGCGAAATCGGTCAGCATGGTAACGAACGCCGCCGCCGGAAGAGATTTCTGTGCGCTTTCCGCAATCGCACGGTTGAAATGCGGAATGACCGACAACACGAGATCGGCCGGATGTTCCGCCCAATGCTTCTGCAAGACCCGCACAACGCGACCATGATTCAGCCGAATCACCCGATGCAGCACAGGCAGCAGCTGCGGCGTGAAACGCGTCCAGCCCCGGCGCAGGATCAGGTTGTAGAGGTCTTGAATGCGCACACCGGTGGTGCGATGAACCGGGTCAATGCGGTCCAACAGTTCCTGCAGATTGACCAGGGAAACTGCCCAGGGATTGGATTGGGATTGCAGCGTGCTTTTCAGGGCATCGGCAGCGTTACGATGTCCACCACCCGCGTCGAAGAAGATGATGCTCAGGTTGCGCATGACTCACCCATCGCTCGAAGCACCGCCATCCATAACAGGATACTGTCGGGAGGATGAACGGATTATTAAATGTTGGTGAATACTGCGCGAGTAACCGGTTACTAAAGCGTACTTTCCTCTTCCGCGGAGAACTTGCGTCGCGATTCGCCGCTTTGTTGCATCAACTTAGCGACCACGCCGGTCCATCCCGTTTGATGGCTGGCGCCTGCGCCAGCGCCGGAATCTCCGTGGAAATATTCATGAAAGAGCACCAGGTCACGCCAGTGAGGATCGGTGTGAAACGGTTCGAGATTTCCGAACACTGGCCGCCGGCCCTTCTCGTCGCGCAGAAAAATGCTGGTCATGCGGCGAGACAATTCTCCCGCAACTTCCCACAAAGTCAGCATGGTTCCAGATCCCGTGGGGCACTCGACCTTGAAGTCATCGCCCAGATAGTGGTGAAACTTCTGCAGCGATTCGACCAGCAAGTAATTCACCGGAAACCAGATGGGGCCGCGCCAGTTCGAATTGCCGCCGAACAATCCAGTGGACGATTCGCCCGGCTCGTAATCCACGCGGTGTTCCATGCCGTTCACGTTGAGCACGTAGGGATGCTCGCGGTGAAAATGCGACAGAGCGCGAATGCCGTAGGGCGAAAGAAATTCACGCTCGTCAAGCATGCACTTCAGAATGCTGCGGAGCTTGTCGGTGTCTGCGATGGACAATAGTCTGCGTTCGGCTATGCCTTCGGTGCGCATGCAGGCTACGTTTTGCCCGAGATCGGGGCGGTTGTCGATGAACCACTCCAGCCGCCGCTTGAAATCGGGCAGCTTTTCAAGAACCTCCGGCTCCAGAGTTTCCACCGCGAATAGCGGAATCAAACCCACCATGGAGCGGATCTTCATGGGAAAGTGCGTGCCGTCAGGCAGTTTGAGCACGTCATAAAAAAAACCGTCTTCCTGATTCCACAATCCCATATCATCGTGGCCGCGGTGGCTGATGGCGTCGGCGATGTAAACAAAGTGTTCCCAGAATTTGCTGGCCACATCTTCATAGGAAGGATCTTCCGCCGCCAGTTCGAGAGCGATGGCCAGCAGGTTTAGCGTGTACATGGCCATCCAACTGGTTCCGTCGGACTGTTCGAGATAGCCGCCCGTGGGTAGCGGCGCGCTGCGGTCGAACACGCCGATATTGTCGAGTCCAAGAAAGCCGCCCTGGAAAATGTTCATCCCTTCGGCATCCTTGCGGTTTACCCACCAGGTGAAATTCAGCATAAGCTTGTGGAACACGCGCTGCAGAAACGCGCGGTCGCCCTTACCTCTGCGCTTCTTGTCGATCTTATAAACGCGCCAGGCCGCCCACGCATGCACGGGAGGGTTCACGTCGTCGAGTTCCCACTCGTAGGCCGGAATCTGCCCGTTGGGATGCATGTACCACTCGCGCAGCATCAGCATGAGCTGCTCTTTGGCGAAATCGGAATCCACGAGCGCGAGCGGGATGCAGTGGAATGCCAGGTCCCATGCCGCATACCACGGGTACTCCCACTTGTCGGGCATGGAGATCACGTCCGCGTTATATAAGTGTGTCCACTCATGATTGCGGCCTTTGCGGCGTTCGGCGGGCGGAGGAGGATTGGCGGGATCGCCCTGCAGCCAGTCTTTGACCACGTAGTGGTAAAACTGCTTCGACCACAGCATTCCGGCGAAACCCTGGCGCATGACATTCTTCGCGTCCTCCGACAGATGATGCGGAATGACGGTTGCGTAGAATTCGTGAGCCTCGCGCTGACGCAGCGCAAAGATGCGATCGAAGTCGGCGAAAGCATTCTTGCTCTTGAAGTCGGAGTCCGCCAGTCGCAGACGGACTACCTCGGTCTCGCCCGCACCGAGTGTCAGGTTGTAATGAGCCGCAGCCTTCGTACCCGTGCATTGCCGATTCACGGCTTCGCGCGCTCCGTGCACAATGTAGTCGTTGATGCTGTCTTTGACATAGGGAGTGCGGGTTTCGGCTCCGAAAAGGCGACTCGCGTTGGTTTCGTTCTCGGTAAACAACAACTCCGGCGAGCCTTCGCAATGCAGCCAGCGGTCGCCGGGATGGTTGTGATTGAGTTCGATCACCGGATCGGGCCCAAGACGCGCCTGATGCAACTCCGGACGCCGTCGTGAACTTCCCCACGACCACGTATTGCGGAACCACACGGTTGGGAGCAAGCGGATGTTGGCCGCGTCAGGGCCGCGGTTCGCGACCGTGATCTTGATCAGAATATCTTCGGTGTCAGCCTTGGCATATTCCACGAACACGTCGAAGTAGCGATTAGCGCTGAAGATGCCGGTATCGAGCAGTTCGAACTCCGGTTCATTCTTACCCCGCTTCCGGTTCTCTTCCACGAGAGACGCGTATGGAAACTCCGCTTGCGGATACTTGTACAGATACTTCATGTAGGAATGCGTGGGTGTCGAATCGAGATAGAAGTAACACTCTTTCACGTCTTCGCCGTGATTTCCTTCGTTGCCGGTTAATCCGAAGAGACGCTCTTTCAAAATCGGATCGTGCTCGTTCCACAGCGCGAGGGCGAAGCAGGTCTGCTGGCGCCGGTCGCAGATCCCGGCCAAGCCGTCCTCATTCCAGCGATAGGCGCGGGAACGGGCGTGGTCGTGCGGCAGGTATTCCCAGGCGTTTCCGTCCGGGCTGTAGTCCTCGCGCACCGTCCCCCAGGCGCGCTCGCTTAGATAGGGGCCCCAGCGCTTCCAGTGTTTCTTGCGCGCCCCGGATTCGGACAATCGGATTTCTTCGGGAGTCATGAGAACCTTCCGCGCGTCTGCCGCGTGCAAGCAGCATTTTCGGCAGCACGGAAGAAGTGAATTATATGACGATGCGCGAGATCGTCAGGAGGGTTCAATCGCGGAAGTCCGATCCGTTGCATATATGGAACCAGCGTCAAGAAGCAAGCAGGAAATTGGCGCGAAGAAATGCGACCAGAGGTCAGTAACAGATTACTACTTCGCGACCAGTCCCACGCGGCCTTCTGCGTGGCGCGCGCAGCACCTCTGTCATCTCGCGGCCGAAGCGGGGTTCGGGATACTCTCAGGCAATCAGTGAGAACCCCAATGACCCTCCCCCAGAATCCGGATCATCGCCAGGAACGTCGCGAAATGCGCTACCCGCTGCACCTGCCAGTCTTGATCAAAATGGCTCGTGAGGAAATGCAGGGCCGGTCGGAGAACATAAGTCTCGGCGGGATTCTGTTGTCGAGTTACTCGCTGATCCCGGAAGGCGCCATCGTCGAAGTCGCCGTCGGAGTGAAACATACTCCTGACCCCGGCATCCTGCTGAGCGCTCGCGGCAAGGTTCTGCGAGTGCACCCGAAAGATACTGGCGAGTTTGCTGTAGCGATCCAGTTGGACCGTTCCTTTCAGCTTCCGCTGGCGCGGCGCGAGCCGCGCGAAGCCACGGCAAAGGCTCCGTCAATGTCCGACCGGAAGAAGAACCGGTCTGTTTTCTATCGAGCGCCCTATATTGCGGCCTGGCACACCGAAACGTAGTGGTGGTCAAGCTCGCTCGTGCAGAGATTCATCGGAGTCCGCCAGCGCGCTGCACAAACTTCTGACGCTTTCTTCCAGCACCCTGAACCGCTGGTACTCGCGACCCGGAATCGATCCCAGGGAAACTCGCGGGTTGTGATGCAGCATGGGACTGGGCAGGGAACTGCGCAGCCCGACGTGAATTTCTTTTGCTCCGGTCGCCGCGACGAGGCCGCGCGCATTTTCTGGCTTGACACCGCTGCCGGGCATGACGATGATCCGGCCGCGAGCCTGGTTCACGAGTCGCGCAATCGTCGCCACACCCTGCAGAGAGGTTTGTTCGCCTCCCGAGGTGAGCAGGCGATCGGCGCCCGTTGCGCAAACGTCTTCCAGCGCATGAAACAGATCGCCGGTCATGTCGAACGCGCGATGAAATGTGACTTCGAGCGGCCGCGCCAGGGTGGCCAGTTGCCGGGTGCGCGCCACATCAATTCTTGTATTTATGTCCAGGATGCCGAAGACGACTCCGTTCGCGCCCAGCCGCTTGGCGACCGCGATGTCGCGCTGCATGGTTTCGAACTCATCGGAGTCGTAAAGGAAATCGCCGGCGCGGGGGCGAATCATTACGTGCAAAGGAAGAAACACGGCAGCTCGCGTCATCTCGATCAGTCCCGCGCTGGGTGTGACGCCTCCCTCGATCAAGCCGCTGCACAGTTCCAGGCGCGCGGCCCCGCCCCGCTCCGCAGCCACGGCGGAATGAACGGAATCAACGCAGACCTCAATCGATATCGGGCTCATGGCGGTACGCGCCTGCAGCTTCGCGATGTGCTGCCTTGCAAGGCGTCCTACGAATATACATGCCGCGTCCCCGCGCAACCGAAGTGGCCTCAATCTGGAGTTTCTCCGCGAACTCTGCGCGTGGTTCTCTGCGCACTCTGTGGCTAAAGTGTCTGGCTCTCTTTCGGAAGTCACCGAAGTCAAAAGCCTTTAACCGGCGAGCGCGCGAAGGGAAAGTCGTGAGTTCGCGAAGAAAGGCGAAGTTGTGAAATTATCTTCCGCTTTCCGCGGGCCGGTGTGCAAAGGGCTCGGCTGTCCGTCGAGCGAAGGTCGACGCGGTGTCTAGAGCAGAACCAACGGGTCTGCGACCCGCGGACAGCCGAGGGCGGCCGTCCCCTCACAAACCATTACGCAATCCCCAGTTGTCTCTGGATCTCCTCCAGCGGCACGCCCTTCGTCTCCGGGACCATAGTCATAACCCAAGTGAGTTGCAGCACCATCATGCCGGCGAAAAACGAGAACACGTAGCCGGCTGGGAAGGCCGCGACCATCCGCGGAAAGAAGGTTGTGAGCAGGGCGGCGAAGATCCAGTGCGTCGAGCTGCCCAGGGTTTGCCCCTCCGCGCGATGACGATTGGGAAATATTTCGGAGATGAAGACCCAGATGACTGCACCCTGGCCGATGGCGTGCGCCGCAATAAACGCGAAAATACACACTGGGACAATCGAGAAATGCTGAGTGAAGAAGGCCCAGGCGGTCAGGCCGAGCGAAGTGATGTAGCCGAACGACCCAATATAAAGAAGAGTGCGCCGGCCCAGCCGGTCGATGAGCCAGAGGCCGACAAAAGTAAAGACGAGATTGGTAACGCCAATCCCAATGGATTGCAGCAACGCGGCCTTGGCGGCAAGGCCGGTCAGCTCAAAGATGCGTGGTGCGAAATACAAAATCGCGTTGATGCCGGAGAGCTGGTTGAAGAATGCAATCAGGATGGCGAGCAGAATTGGTTTCTGAAGACGCCTGGTCCAGAAATGTCCTGACGACACTTGTTCTGTGGATGCAGCCGTAATCGCATCCGCTTTAGCTACGATCTCGGCTTGCGACGCCGCGGGCTCGATGCGCTGCAGGACGGTCAACGCGCCCTCGTGATCGCCCTTCCGGCTCAACAGCCAGCGTGGGCTCTCGGGCAGTCCGAAGCAGAAGATCGCGTAGAGCAGCGACGGAAACGCAGCCACGCCCAGCATCCAGCGCCAGTCATTTTCGCCGATGCCGGCCAGCAGCGCGTTGGAAACGAACGCGATCAGGATGCCAAAGACAATATTGAACTGGAACATGCCGGCAAGCCGGCCGCGATACTTGGGCGGCGAGATTTCCGAGATGTACATGGGGGCAACCACGGTCGAGATGCCGATTCCCAACCCGCCAATGACGCGCGCGATGATGAAAACGGTAACGTTCGGCGCTAGAGCTGAGCCAACGGCTCCGGCAAAATAGAGAACGCCGATCCAAAGCAGAGTGGCTTTGCGTCCGAACCGGTCGGCAGGCCAGCCGCCGAGCAGCGAACCGACTACCGTGCCATAGAGAGCCGAGGCTATGGCAATGCCATGCAGGTTGTCAGTCAGCCCCCAGAGCGCCTGAATTGTTTTTTCGGCGCCGGAAATCACAACCGTGTCGAAGCCGAAAAGAAATCCGGCGAGCGCGGAAGTGAGCGACCAGAAGAAGATGCGAGCATTCATAAGTTTCGGTTCTTAAGTATTAGGGTTGGGTCTTAGGAGCATATTTCCGCCGGGTCGCAGACAGCTCCGAAGACCTAACACCCAAGACCTGCCGACCTAGTCCTTAACCAGCGGATATCCCTTCTCGCGCCAGTCGCGAATGCCCCCGTCCATTGAAATCACGTCCGTGTATCCCATTTTCTGCAGGTTGTCGGCGGCCAGGGCCGAGCGGAAGCCGCCGCCGCAGTAGAGCACCAACTCGGTATTCAGTTCGGGGACGCGCACCTCGATGTCACGCTCGATGATGCCTTTACCGAGGTGAATGGCACCGGGAAGGTGATCTTTGGCATACTCGCTCTCCTCGCGCACGTCAACGAGCAGAAACTTGTCGCCGCGATCCATGCGATTCTTCACCGCGTCGACATTAGTCTCGCGCACGCGCGTTTTCGCGTCGTCCACGATTTTCAGAAACCGGGGCGGATGCTGGTGGGCCATGAGAACTCCTTTTTCCGAGCGCGCTGATCATCCTACCAAGAGCGGGCGTCGGGCGGCAGGCGTCGGGCATCAGAATCTGGCGAGATCGGCCTGGGAGTCAGTTGGAAGTTTGGAATCGAGTTCCAGAGCGTGGGCCTGACGCCCACCGCCCAACGTCCGCCGCCGCTCAACGCCGGCTTTCAATTAGCATGAAGCCGTGTCCTCGAAAGAAATCAGAAATGTCGGCCTGGCTCGCGCGCTGTCGAAGCTCGGCTACTGCTCGCGTTCGCAAGCCGTGGAGTTGATTCGTGCCGGACGTGTGCGCCTGAACGGAGGCTTGCGGCGCGATCCCGAGACGCCGGTCCGCATCGAGAAAGACCACATCCTAGTGGACGGCCACGCAGTCGCGGCGTCGCAGAAAATTTATCTGATGATGAATAAGCCGCGCGGCCTGGTTACAACTGCCTCCGACGAGAAGGGAAGAGAGACAGTTTATGCGTTGCTCGCGAAAGCAGGCGAATCGTTGCCGTGGGTCGCTCCCGTGGGGCGTTTGGACAAAGCGAGCGAAGGTCTTCTGCTGCTGACCAACGATTCCGAATGGGGCGCGCGGATCGCAGCCCCGGAAACGCATCTGGAGAAGACCTATCACGTCCAGATCGGAACGCTGGCGGATGAGAGACTCGTGCAGAAGTTGGTCAGCGGCGTGAATACTGCACAGGGAGACGCGCTGCGTGCGTTACGGGCGAGTCTTCTGCGCGCGGGAGAGAAGAACTGCTGGCTCGAGATTGTTCTCGATGAAGGGAAAAATCGCCAGATTCGCCGCATGCTGGCGAGTCTCGATGTCGAAGTTCTGCGGTTGCTGCGCATCGCGATCGGACCGCTCCAGCTGGGCGAACTGCCGAAGGGAACGTTTCGCAGTCTGACAAAAGAAGAAAAACGCATGTTGGATGACGCGATTCGAGCAAAGACTTCATGAACGATCTGACGTTTCTTTCTGCGGTGACCATGGCGGAACAAATTCGCCAGCGAAAACTTTCGCCCGTGGAACTCGCCGATGCGCACCTGGCCAAAATCGAAAGACTGAATCCGAAGTTGAACGCATTCGTGCATGTGGACGAGGCGCGCGTCCGCCGCGAGGCCCGCGCTGCCGAGGCTGCTGTAATGAGCGGCGCAACCGTCGGCCCACTGCGCGGAGTTCCCATCAGCATCAAGAGTTCGCTGGAGGTTGCGGGCCTGGGCTGCGAATCGGGTACGCGCCTGCGCTCTGGATTCGTGGCCACGCAGGATGCCCCACTGGTCGCGCGATTACGCAATGCGGGCGCGATCGTGCTCGGCGTGACCAACACGCCCGAGCTGTTGATGGCTTGGGAGACCGACAACCCTCTCTACGGTCGCACCAACAGCCCGTGGGATCTCGAGCGCACGCCCGGCGGTTCCAGCGGGGGCGAGGCGGCCGCGATCGCCGCGGGAATGTCGGCGGGCGGAGTCGGCAGCGATGGTGGCGGTTCGATTCGCGTTCCTGCGCATTTCAGCGGCATCTGCGGGCTGAAGCCAACGCCGGGACGAATTCCGGCGACCGGGCATTATCCCCCGTCCACTGGCCCGTTTGCGCTGATCGGTGTGGTCGGCCCCATGGCGCGCACCGTGGCCGATGTGAAGGCGCTGTTCGAAGTCATGCAAGGCCCCGACGATGGCGATACCTGCGCCGCGCCGGTGCCGCTGCGCTGGCCGAGCGACGACGAAGTCAGAAATCTGCGTATTGGTTATTTTGAGGACGATGGCCGCACGCCGGTGACTCCCGAGACTCGCGTCGCGGTAAGAACCGCGGCAGAAGCGCTGCGACGCGCCGGATTTCGGGTCGAACCATTTCGTCCCGAAGGACTGGAAGAAGCGCGCGTGCTGTGGAAGAAGTTTTTCGTCAAGGCTGGCGGAATGCTGATCGGCCCAATGTTTCGCGGACGCGAGCACGACCTGAGCCCGATCCTGAAACAGTTTCTGGATTGGTCAGCAGCCGAGCCGTCACTAACAGGAGACTCCCTACTCGATGCGTGGATTCGCCGCGACGCGCTCCGCGCCAATTTTCTGGCGCAGATGCGAAAGTATCCCATCCTGCTCTGCCCGGCGGCGGCGATTCCAGCGTTTCGCCACGGCGAGCGCAGTTGGACCGTTGACGGCAAAACAGTCGACTATCTCGACGCCTGGAGCTACACCGAATGGTTCAATCTGCTCGGCAATCCGGCGGCTGTTGTTCCCGTGAGCCGGTCGTCTGAGAACTTGCCCATCGGTGTGCAGATCGTGGGCCGGCCGTGGGAGGAAGCGCAGGTGCTGGAGGTTGCGGCTGTGCTGGAGCGGGAGTGCGGTGCGTGGGAAATCCCGCCGATCAGGTGAGGGATCCAATGCCCGCGGTTTCCCCTGTGTCCGCCCGTGTCCCCTGTGGTTAAATCGTAGTGGAATGATTCCCCGAATCGCGGTCGCTCTGTCTTGCCTGCTCCTTGCCGCCTCTGGTTTTCTCAGTTCCCCGCAATCCCAGCCCAAAGCCGCCAATCCCGTGGAGGCCGCGCGCCTCAACAATCTCGGCGTTGCTTATATGAATCAGCAGCTTTTCGAAAAGGGATTGAAGCATTTTCAGCAGGCAGCGGAAGCCGATCCCAAGCTGGCGATCGCGCGACTCAACCAGGGCGTCGCGTATCTGAACCTGCAGAAAGTGGATGAAGCCAAAGTCGCATTAGAAGACGCGCTCAAGCAGGATCCCAAGAATCCGTACGCGTGGTACGACCTGGGGTTGCTGGCCAAGAATACCGGCGACGCGCCCGCGGCGATCGATGCCTTCAAGCGCGTGACCGAGATCGACGCCAACGATGCCGACACGTGGTATTTTCTAGGCACCGCGTACGTACAGGCCAAGCAGTTTCCCCAGGGCATTGAGGCTTTTCAGCGCGCGCTGCAACTCAATCCTCTGCACGCCTCCGCCGAATTTGGATTGTCGCGCGCCTACCAGCAGTCCGCCGACGTGGACCGCAGTAACTTGGATCACGCCCGCGAGCATCTCAAGAAATTCCAGTACATCACGCAAAACAAAATCGGCGCCCCCATGAGCCTGGCCTACGGCGAGCAGGGCCAGTACTCGCGCGCAGTGGAGTCTCCGAGCGCGGTGCTGAAGGCCCCGCCGCAGATCAAGGTGCAGTTTGTGGATGTGACGAAGGAAGCGGGGCTGGCGTCGGCGCCGTCCGATACTTCAGAGTTCAACCGACAACTCGGTCCTGGGGCCTGCTTTCTCGACTACGACAACGATGGCAAGATCGATATCTTCGTTGCCGATGATGGCGCGCAGGGTGGCATGTCGCTTTATCACAACCTGGGCAACGGCAAGTTTGAAGACGTAACCAAGAAGGCTGGCATTGACCCGAGCCTGCACGGGATGGGCTGCACGGCGGGAGATTACGACAACGACGGTTGGACCGACATTGCGGTTAGCAGGAATGAAGACGTGCTTCTGTTTCATAACGAGAAGAACGGAACGTTCAAAGAGAAGGCCGCTTCCGGCGACGCGAATATCGGGGCGAACGACCTTAACCTCGGACTCACATTCATCGACTACGACCACGACGGCGACCTCGACCTGCTCGTGACTCGCAGCGGCGACAAAGCTGAATGGGGAGACATGTTCCGAAACAATGGCGACGGAACGTTTACCAATGTGTCGGAGCAGCTCGGTTTTTGGGACATGGGCTCATCGGGAGGACAGGGCGCGATTGGAACGGATTACAACAACGATCGAGCGGTGGACATTTTGGTCCCGGGACTGGCAAAGGTTACTGACGCCGGGCCGGCGATTTTGGAAAACCCGCGGGAAGGGAAGTTCATAGTAAGGAAGCCTTGGTCGAGTCCCATACCCTCGAGGATCGCCGGTGCCGCCGTGCTCGATTTCGATCACGAGGGTTGGATGGACGCGGCATTCACTCAGTCCGGTTGGACAAGCGGAAAGAGCGTCACGCTTTGGCGCAACGATAAGGGGAAGAAGTTCGATCCGGTGGAGTTCCCCAGGGTCGAGTGGCGTAATGCCTACGGCATTGCTGCCTTCGACTACGACAACGATGGCTGGGTTGACCTGGTTGCCGTAGGCGAAACGAAAGATGGCAAGGGTGAAGTGCGCCTGTTCCGCAATCTTGGGCCGGACGGATTCAAAGACGTCACCGCCGACGTGGGCCTCGACAAGATTCATCTCGACAACCCGCGCGCCATCATCACCGGCGACTATGACAACGACGGCACGACCGATCTGCTTATCACGCAGAATCACGGACCCGCGGTTTTGCTGAAGAACGAAGGCGCGAATCAGAATCACTGGCTGCGGCTGTCGCTTAAGGGGTTGAACGACAACAAGTCGGCCATCGGCACCAAGGTGGAAGTTTTTTCCGGCGGCAACCGGCAGAAGTTTGAGATTTATGGCTCCAACGGATATCTCGGGCAGAACTCGACCGACATTGTCGTGGGCCTGGGCGACGCCAAAGAGGCCGACATCGTGCGCATGCTGTGGCCGACCGGAGTGCTGCAGGACGAAATCCAGGTCGCTGGCGACAAGCAGCAGAACATTATGGAGATCGACCGCCGCGGCAGTTCGTGTCCAACCTTGTTTGTGTGGAACGGCGAGAAGTACGAATTCGTCGCCGACATGCTGGGCGCGGGCGTGGTTGGCCACTGGATTGGGCCGGGCCAGCGCGACATTCCGCGCCCGGTGGAATGGATCAAGGTTGATCGCGGGATGATTCGGGAGAAGGAAGGGTGGAATCTCGGTCAAAATCAAGGTCAAAATCCCCATTTCTCCCAAAACCAGGGAGAAGTGGGGCACCCACTGGAGATTCCGCCAACGACTAACGACCGACGACCGACCACGACTCTCAGCTTTCGCTTCATGGAACCGCTGGAAGAGGCCGTTTATCTCGATCAGGTACGGTTGCTCGCCGTGGATCATCCTGCCGACACCGACGTTTATCCGAACGAGTATTTCGCGTCGAACCCGCCGTATCCGCCGTTCAAGGTGGTCGTGAGTAAGATCGAAGATGCGCGGCCTCCCGCTGCGGCGCATGACGAGCATGGGCATGATGTGCTGCCCGATCTGCTCGCGCATCGTTACTTTGGCGATTTCGCGCTCACGCAGTTTCAGGGCTTCGTCCAGCCGCACACGCTCACGCTCGATCTGGGCGAGGCTTACAACGGCGGTTCGCTGTGGCTGCTGCTGCACGGCGAGGTCGAATATTTTTCGGCGAACAGCATGTACGCCGCGTCCCAAGCCGGAGTGCACGCGATCTCGCCGTACGTGGAAGCTCTCGGCACCGACGGCAAATGGAAGCGCGTGATCGACGACATGGGCTTTCCGGCCGGCGGTCCGCGCACCATGACCGCTGATCTGACCGGCAAAGTGCCGCGCGGGACGCAGAAGATTCGTATCACCACGAATCTGCAGGTCTATTGGGACAGCATTTTGATTGATCGTACGCGGCAGGGAGCTGCACGCGAGATTCCCTTCGACAAGCGCAGGGCAGGCTCTCGCCCCGCTGGTACGCCTGACGGAGTGCGGCTCACGCCGGTTCCTCTTGTGCGCGCCGACCTTGAGTATCACGGCTATCCGCTCAAGATCGAGGGCAAGCCCGCGGGGAACGTGCAGTACATTTACGAAAAGGTGAGCGCCACCGGTCCGTACACGCGTCCGTTCGGCACCTACACGCGCTATGGTGACGTGCTTCCGCTATTGACCGCAACCGACGACAAGCTCGCGGTATTCGGATCGGGAGATGAAGTGCGGCTCGACTTCGATCCCTCGCATCTGCCTGCGCTTCCC
>Ga0070733_10002024_pt1 | contig 14734 bp, 15 predicted proteins | sample Coa_R1_9_FD_66450 | JGI IMG/M metagenome (GOLD analysis project Ga0070733, IMG submission 66450) | Surface soil microbial communities from Centralia Pennsylvania, which are recovering from an underground coalmine fire - Coalmine... | ecosystem: Environmental > Terrestrial > Soil > Unclassified ... | reverse complement strand
ATTCCATTCGCGGGCAGGTGCCTGTATTCGTTCTGGTAAGCGACGGCTGGGACGCAACGCTCGCGCAACGCCTGGAGGAAAATCAATCCTTCCTGCTGGCGCGCCCGGTGCAGGAGCCGGAGCTGGACCGGATTCTCGCCGAAGTGGAGACACGCTCGCGACCGGCGCCCGCCTAACCTAGGAGTCGCACGCCAAACCAGGCCAGACCAGCCGCCAGCAGCAGCGCCGCGGCCGGACGTCTCCAAGCCGGCGGCATTCTGAGCGCCCCTGCCGCCAGCGCGGCGAAAACGGCGACTTGTGCCGGCAAAACCCCCAGAAGATAAACCGCCGGAAATCCCGCGAAAGACAATCCGAAGCACAGGCCCAGGATCGCGACCACCAGCCATCGCGCGCGGCCCTGAGGAAGCAGCAGAATCTCCACCGCCAGGTAAGCCACTGCCAGCGCCAGCACGGCCTCCAGAAATCGCGCGGAGAGACCCAGCGGCAAGAACGGACCCAGGTGCCTCGCGGCATATTCCGCGGCAAGGAAGACAGCGCCGAATAAGAGTGCCTCCTTTCCGCTTCGCGCCGCCAGAGCCAGCCCGATCAGGAACAGCATTCCCGAGGCGCTCTCCACCGCGCGCAGGGCGCCTGAGGCGGCTTCCCGAACAATTGCTTCGGCGCGCGAGGGCGGCCGGAAGCGCACCTCGGCTTGCGTGAAGCGCTGATCAAATACTTCCTGATCCGTGTTGGCCCCTTGAATCGCCGTCAGCAGATGCACATGATTCGGCACAGTCACTTGGTACAGCGTGCACTGGACTTCCAGAACATCCGGATGAAGACTTGGAAACTCGTACTCGCCGCGGCAGACATAGGCGCCTTCTTCCTCCTGACAACGCGATCGCGCGAGATGGCCGTCGCCGAAGCGGAAGTGCGCGAGCAGTTCGGTTTCCGGATGCGCGAGCTGAGCAACCTCATAGATGGGGATGCGCAACTCGAAAGTCGCGGTGGGGCCGTCCATGCGCAGCTCGCCGGTGCTGATACTGACCACGTGAGCATGCAAATTGGCGGCCAGGCACATCACCGCGAGGACTAGGCTCGGTGTCTTACACTTCGGCCGGTTCACGATTGTGTTTCCGCACGCGGGCGAGAATCGCACGCAACGCAGCGATCAAGGGAATGGCGAAAAACATCCCGGGAATTCCGGCCATTCGCTCACCGGCGATCACGCCCAGCAGGATCAGCAGCGGATGCACTTCCACGCCCTCGCTCATCAGGAACGGGCTGAGGACGTAATCCTGAAAGACGCGATAGACCACCAGGAAAACAATCAGCCACACCAGATGCGCATAGCCGCTGAACACGGCCACCAGCAGAATTACCGCGGCTGCCGTAAGTGGCCCGACCATCGGAATCACCTCCAGCGCGCCTGCGATTCCCGCCAGCAGGAGAGGATAGGGAGCGCCCATCAGCGCGAGAATGCTGAGATACGATACGAACGTCGCGATCGCCAGCAGCAGCAGCGCTCGCATGTAATGCGCCAGAAGCAGGTGCAGATCGGTGAGAATGCCGGACACCAGCACTCGAGCGCCCGGGTCGAAGGCTTGCACCAGAGCGCGGCGAATCTTGACGCCGTCCTTGAGTATGAAGAAACTCAGGATGGGGACCAGAATCAGGCTCAAGACCGTGCCGATGCCCGACAGAATCTGCTCGCCGGCGGTACTGAGCATGGGGAGGACGTCCTGGTCGAACTGCTGCATGCGGTCGCGCACGAATTGATCCATGCGCGGCCGGACCTGCTCCAGCCAGCCTGGAAGAGGCGCGCGGCCCAAGGGGTCCTGCTGAATCTCGGCTGGGAGGCGCTTGGCGAGGACGGTGGCCTCCTCGGCGATTCGCGATCCGATGGGCACTGCCAGAGAGATCAGGATTCCGATGAGCACCAGGTACACCACCGCCGCCGCCGGCCCGCGCGAGCCGGAGGGAGGGATCAACCAGTGCACCCGCTCGACCACCGGCGAGAGCAGGTTCGCCAGAAATAGGGCGAATACGAACAGCACCAGCTCCTTGCGGATCTCGTAAATGGCGGCGAGCACGAACAGGAACAGGAACAGGGTCCAGGCGGTCTGCAACACGCGCCGGTCGATGCCAAGCATGGATATTAGGATACTCGCACGCGGCCGCTGCCATTGACCTGTTTGCCGGCTTCCCGTAGTCTGGTCAGCAAGTCACTCGACAAGGGCAAGACGATGATCAATCTCGCCTCACGAAATGCGGGGTCCTTACCTTCACCTTCGCGTTCGCACTGATATTCACCGCGTCGGGCCCGCAGCAGGGGATTCAACTGGTCGCGGAAGAAAAGAAAGGACACACTTCTACGGAGTAGCGCCCCTTGCGCTCCTCAAAGCGCTCCGATATTATCGTCGCAGCGTGAGGAGGGACCATGCGAACACTGCAAATAGCGTTTACCGCGGGATTGATGGGCGTCGCGGCCTGGGCCGCTTCGGATGCGACCGTAACCTTCAATAAGAACGTCCTGCCGGTCCTTGAGAAGAATTGCCAGAGCTGTCATCGTCCCGGCGAGATCGCGCCCATGTCGCTGCTCACCTACGCCGACGCCAGGCCGTGGGCCAAATCGATCAAGGCCGCCGTGGTGACGCGGAAAATGCCGCCCTGGTTCGCCGATCCGGCCTACGGGCACTTCGCCAACGACCGCACGCTGAGCCAGGCCGATATCGATACTCTGGCCGCGTGGGCGGATAACGGCGCTCCCGAGGGCGACGCCAAAGATAAACCTAAGCCGGTTGCCTTCCAGGAAGGCTGGCAGATCAAACCCGATGTGGTGATCGAGATGCCGATCGCGTTCCAACTGCCCGCTACGGGCACCATCAATTATCAGTTCATCCGCGTCAAAGGCGCGTTCCCCGAGGATGTGTGGGTGTCGGAAGCGGAGATGCGTCCGAGCAATCCGGCGGTGCTGCATCACGGAAAGGCGTGGGTGGTGCCTCCCGGATCGAAGTGGATGGCCGACGCAACGCTGGGCATGCCGTATGAAAGCCGCGAGGCTGGCAGGAACGACGGCGCCGACGGCAATGACATCCTGGGCAAATTCAATCCTGGATTAGGCGCGCAGAGCTTCGATATCGCAGGCTCGGCGAAGTTCGTTCCCAAGGGATCGGACATCGTCTTCGAACTGCATTACACGGCCACCGGAAAGGCGACGAGCGATAAGACCAAGCTCGGCCTGGTTCTGGCCAAGCACGCTCCCACCAGCCGATACTTCCTTTCAAGCGGACCCAGCGCGTCGAACCTGGTAATTCCGGCGGGCGACGGCAACGCCGAAGTGGTCAGCGAGGTGACGGTCGGACTGGACGACGCCAAGCTGGTCTACGTGCAACCGCACATGCATCTGCGCGGGAAGGATATGGAGCTTCGGGCGATTTATCCGACCGGCGAAACACAAACGCTCTTCAAAGGCGTGTTCGATTTTAACTGGCAGCTCGGCTACGATTTCGCGAAACCCATTCCGCTGCCGAAGGGCACGCGCCTGATCGCGATTTCGCACTTCGACAATTCGGCGAACAACAAGTTCAACCCCGATCCTTCCAAAGAAGTTCGCTGGGGATTGCAGAACTGGGAAGAGATGAGCAACGCGTTCGTCGGATTGATTTTCGGAGTCGACGACGACCAGACCAAGTTGTTCCGCCGCTCCGGCCCGAGCCTGCTGCCGACCGGGCATGCGGGCCCGACTCTCGCGGCGCTGGGGCAGTAAAGAAGCGTGCGGCACGCTCGCCGAGGTGCGCGGCTTCTCGACACCGATTGACCGCTCGGGATTGTGGCCTGTGACGCGAACGGCCCTACGGTCGCGAGCAGCCGGTAAAGGGCCGCGTTTACCATAGAATCGTGCCCCCGGCATCCTCCACTCAAAATCCAGCCGACCGCATGCGAGCCCTGGTCGAAGACTATCAGCGCCTGGAAGATTCCCTGCGTCTGGGCGGCGGACAGAAAAAGATCGACAAGCAGCACGCTGGCGGAAAGCTGACCGCGAGGGAGCGCATCGCCAGGCTGATCGATCACGGCTCGCCGCACATTGAGACCGGCCTGCTGATGGCCTACGACAAGTACAACGGACAGGCGCCCGCGGCGGGGGTGGTCACGATGGTCGCGCGCATCGAGGGGCGGCCGGCCGTGATCGTCGCCAACGACGCCACGGTGAAAGCCGGAGCCTGGTGGCCGGAGACCATCCACAAGATCCTGCGCGCGCAGGAAATCGCGATGCGCAACCGCCTGCCCATCGTTTACCTGGTCGATTCCGCGGGCGTGAACTTGCCGTATCAAGACGGCATCTTTCCGGGGCAATACGGAGCGGCGCGGATTTTCTATTACAACTCGCTGATGCGGCGCCGGCTGAAGGTGCCGCAGATCGCGGCGGTGATGGGGATGTGCATCGCTGGCGGAGCGTATCTGCCGGCGCTTTCCGACGTCATCATCATGGTGGAGGGCGTGAGCTTCATGGGCCTGGGCGGTCCCAACCTGGTGAAGGGAGCGGTGGGGCAGGTGGTGGATGCCGAGTCGCTGGGCGGCGCGTCCCTGCACACTGAGAAGAGCGGCGTGGCGCACTATTCGGCCAAGGACGACGAAGACTGCCTGCGTCTGATCCGGCAGAAGATTCGCGAGCTGCCGGCGCCAGTAATGCATCACAACACAGGAGCTCCAGCGAAATCCGCCGACGGGCTGTACGAGATTCTTCCCGCCGACCACCGGCTTCCCTATGACATCGAGGAAGTGATCGCGCGGCTGATCGACGCCGAAGATTATCTCGAATTCCAGCCGCATCACGCCCCGGAGATGCTGTGCGCCAACGCGCGCCTGGGCGGCCGAGCGATCGGCATCGTCGCCAACCGGCGCGGGTTTCTGAAGACGCCGGGAGGCGCGCGCATCGGCGGCATCGTGTATCCGGAATCGGCGCGTAAGGTGGCTTACTTTGTGGAAACTGTCGAACGGTTGGGGCTGCCGCTTTTGTATCTGCAGGATGTCTCCGGCTTCATGGTCGGCGCAGAGGCTGAGAGCGAAGGCATCATCCGTGCCGGAGCCGAGATGGTGGAGACGATGGCCTGCGCCACGGTTCCGAAAATCGTGCTGACGCTGAATCACGCCAGCGGCGCCGGGTACTACGCGATGGCCGGCCAGGGCTTTGATCCTACGTTCACATTTGCCTGGCCGACCGCGCGCATCGGCGTGATGGAAGGCGACGCCGCGGTGCAAGCCGTGCATGGGCCGGAGCTGGAACGGTTGAAGGCGTCGGGCGAGCCGATCCCGGGTGAGCTCGCCCAAAGCATGTCGCAGACCCGCGCCGATTACGAACGCTGGCTGGACGCGCGTTACGCCGCGGCCCGCGGCCAGGTGGACGCGATTCTGGATCCGCTGGAGACCCGGCGCGTTCTGGAATTCGCCTTAGACGCCGCGACCGCCCACGGCCATCGCGAACATGTGACGATAGAAACGTTGTGAGTCTTCGAATCGAGCAAGACGGACGCCTGAAGCGCATCACCCTGGCGATACCCGCCAAGCGGAACGTGCTGGACGCCGCGCTCGCGCAAGATTTTCTCCGGGAGATGGCCGAGGCCGGCGTGGACGCCGCGACGGGCGCGATCTTGATTGAGGCTGACGGGCCGATGTTCTGCGGCGGTCTCGATCCCGCCTCCCCTCCTTCTCCCGATCTGTTTACGATCCGGCAGCGCGCTGCGAAGCCCATCATCGTCGCGGTCAAAGGCGCGGCTGTGTCCGCGGGAGTGGCGCTGATCGCCAACGCGCACATCGTCATCGCCGCCCAGGGCTGCACCTTCGGGCTCGTCGACATTCGCCAGGGCCGATGGGACGAAGGCGTGTATCAGGCGGTAGCCGCAGCCATCGGCCAGCGGCGCGCCATGGAACTGGCATTGACCGGAAGGATTTTCTCCACGGCCGACGCGGCGGTGTGGGGATTAGTGCACATGATCGCGCCCGCGATCGAGCTGGACGATCGCGCGACGGAGATCGCCACCGCACTGGCCAATGCGAATCCCGAGGTTGTGCGCGCGGCGATGAGCCACTCGCGAAACGCGTGATACTCTGGGATTTTCCGTGTCTTCCTTTAAGTCAACTCCCGCTGAGCCCAAATTGTCTCCTGGCGAAGGCTTCGCCCGGCTGGTCGCAATCATGGCGCGGCTGCGCGCTCCCGGCGGCTGCCCCTGGGACCGCGAGCAGAATTTCGACACCATCAAGCCCTATCTGCTCGAGGAAACCTACGAGGTGATGGACGCCATCGACGCCCGCGACTTCGCGGGTTTGGAGGATGAGCTGGGCGACCTGCTTCTCCAAGCCGTCTTCTTCGCGCAGATGGCGGCGGAAGAGGGACGCTTCGATATTTCTGGGTCGCTGGCGGCGATCAATAACAAACTCGTTCGCCGCCATCCGCACGTGTTCGCCGAGGGCGACGCCAAAACGTCCGACGACGTGAAGCGCCGCTGGGACGAAATTAAAGCTGAGGAAAAACCGCAGCGCCCGAAGGGCTTGCTGGCGGGCGTTCCACGCTCCCTCCCCGCCCTGGTGGAAGCGGAAAAGATCGCGGGGCGCGCCGCCGGAGCGGGCTTCGACTGGGCCAACATCGAGCAGGTCTTCGACAAGCTGCACGAAGAGCTGGCCGAGCTGGACGCCGCGCGCGCCGCCGCCAAGCCGGAGGAGATCGAAGACGAGCTCGGCGATCTGCTTTTCGTCGTCGTCAACATCGCGCGTTTCCTGAAGGTGGATCCGGAGCAGGCCTTGCGCAAGACCAACGCCAAGTTCCGCGGCCGCTTCGCGCACGTCGAAGCCGGCGTGGAGGCGAGCGGCAAGACCCTGCCGGAAGCCGGCATCGAAGAGATGGAGCGCCTGTGGCAAGAGGCCAAACGGCTGGACATCTAGGGGCGGGCCAGCAACGGCCCTTGAGTTTTCTCGCGCTGCTGAAGTCCAATCGCAATTACCGCTTCACCTGGTCCGGTCAAGTGGTCAGCGAGATTGGCGACAACTTCAACAACATCGCCGTCTTCAGTTTGGCGCTAGCCCATACAGGCTCGGGCCTGGTGGTGGCGGGGATTCTGCTGTCGCGCGGATTCCTGGTACTGCCGGCCGGGCCGGTGGCGGGCGTGCTGCTGGACCGGCTCGACCGCAAGAAGATCATGATCGCCAGCGATCTGGTGCGAGCCGCGATCGCCATCCTGTTTTTGCTGGCGATTCCGCAGGGCCGCACCTGGCTGCTGTTTCTGTTAAGCGGCCTGCTGATGTTCGCTTCGCCGTTCTTCACCAGCGGGCGCGCCGCGATTCTGCCCTCCATCGCCACCAAGGATGAGTTGCACACGGCGAATTCGCTGACGCAATTGACGCAATGGACCACCGTCACCATTGGGTCGTTTCTGGGAGGGGCGTCGGTCAGCGGCTTCGGCTATCGCATTGCGTTTTTGTTCAACGCGATCTCCTTCCTGTTTTCGGCGGCGTGCATTTCGCGTCTGCACGTCGATCAGGGCTTTCGTGCGGAGCGGTCCACGCTGGGTGAAGATAAGATGGCTCGTCCCTGGCACGAATACGTCGAAGGGCTGCGCTACATGCGCTCCTCGCCGCTGATTCTCGGCATCGGATTGGTCGCGGTGGGTTGGGCCACCGGCGGCGGAGCGGCCCAGATTTTATTCAGTCTCTTTGGCGAGAAGGTTTTCAACCGCGGCGCGGGCGGGATCGGCATCATCTGGGGATGCGCCGGAATCGGTCTGATGAGCGGAGCGCTCTTCGCCAACCGCGTAGGCCGGCACCTGCGCTTCGAAGCATACAAGCGCACGATCTCGATCTGCTACGTGGTTCACGGAGCATCCTACGTTCTGTTCAGCCAGGCGCCATCCTTCGGCTGGGCCCTGGTGTGGATCGGGATGTCGAGAGCAGCCGTCGCCGTCAGCTCCGTCCTGAATACTTCGCAGCTCCTGCGCCACGTGCAGAACGACTTTCGCGGCCGCGTTTTTTCGACCATCGAGACCTGGACCTGGATGACGATGATCGTTTCCATGGGAATCACCGGTGTGGTCGCCGACCACGTCAGCCCGCGCGTGATCGGAGCCTGGAGCGGATTGCTCAGCTCCACTACGGCGATTTTCTGGGGCTGGGCGAACTGGGCGGGACGATTGCCGGAGCCCGCAGTGGCTGGCGTGGAGCCTGAGGAGATCGAGGTTCACCGCGATTCGGGTGTGTGATTAGTTCCCCGTGGGAACTTTTTCCGCGTGGTCGATGACAAGAGTTTCGACAGGGACTTTCTTCGAGACCAATCTTAAACCGAGCTGCTGCTGAATCGCGTCGCGGATATCGGGCCCTGGATCGGCATCTGGCGAGGGCGGAACGTATTCGATGCGCAGATCGTACTTGCCCGTCAAACCGGTCTGATCCTGCACAGGCGAACCAAGCAAGTGCGCCAGGAAGTCAGCCACGCCAGACATCGGGTGATTCAAGACGGTCGCGCGAAATCGGCCATTCGCTCCGATGGTCACCTCAAATCCGGCTCCAGGTGGATACACCGGATTGCCTGGACGGGGAACGGCAAATCCGTTTTCGTCGATCGAGACCAAGGCATTGAATGCCTCCGCGCGCGTGGCCATGTATTGAAGGGTCTCGGCGCGCTTGGGGTTAGGCTTCCCATCATCCTCGGCGATTTCTTCCTTCGGTGCGGCGGGCGATTGCTTGATTTCGCGCCGATCTTGCCAATCTCCAGAGCGTAGCCTGAAACTTCCTTTGTCTCGCGATGCGCAACCAACTTGAATCGCTCCGCGAGCAGGTTCTGAACCATCAGCCTGAAATCTCCCACAGAAGTGCCCGTCGGAACCGTCGCGACGATGTTATAGTGCTCCGAGTCCAACCACTCGGGTCGGGAGATCCGATCAGCCGGAATGTCGTACGCCACCTGGAGCATACGTGTAAGCAACATATTGGTCCACGTGATGCGTCCCGGGTCCTTCCCGGACAGGTTGAAAGGGCCCGTGGGCATCGGGCCCCCGTTCATGGAAGATTGAACCGCATCCGGTGACGCGGGTTTCACTGACGCAACTTCAAACCTCGGCTGAGCGGAGGCAGACCACATCACAAAGGCGAAACTGAACAGGACCTTGTGCATCTCTGTGGCCAGTATACAGCTGGTATACCGTAAGATTGAGAGCAATGAATTCTCTTGAAGGGCGCATGAGTCGACGGGAGCAGTGGCAGAACATCCTTGATTCGGAAGTGAAGCGCTGGTCGGCCATGTCCTGCGCCCAATTAGTCTCCGAATTATGCGATGGCCATCAAGCGTATCAGATGGAGTTTGAATCGAAGCGGTACAACGTTGAAGTGGAACTTCTGGAAAACACCGAGCAGTACCTTAATGTTGTGGTGGCAGTGGACGATGGCAGTCTCCCAGCGTCCATTAAACCGTTGTTCCACAGTTGGATCTGCCCGAAGCCACGCCTCGAGGAATAAAGCCGATGGAATCTCTTGAGGGACGAGTCATTCTGGTCACAGGCGCGGCCAAGCGCATCGGCCGGGGCATCGCGATGCGGCTGGCGCGGGAAGGCGCGCGCGTGGCGATTCACTACAACGGCTCCGAAGCCGAGGCTCGCGCGACTGCCGCGGAGTGTGGCACCTCAACCTGCAACCCGGCGCCGATCTTCCGAGCCAATCTGGAGCGCGTCTCTGAAATCGAATCTCTGTTCGAACAGGTGGAGCAGCACTTCGGGCGCATCGACGGGCTAGTGAACAACGCCGCTCGATTTACTACGATCAATCCTTTGGCCCTCACGGAATCCGATTGGGATTCCGTACATTCGGTGAATCTCAAGGCCACATTCTTTTGTTGCCAGCAGGCCGCGAGACGAATGATCGCGGGCGCGGGCGGCCGCATCGTGAATATGAGCTCGCTAGGCGGCTTACGGCCGTGGAGCCAGAATGCGCACTACTGCGCGTCGAAGGCCGGCGTGATCATGCTGACGCGAGCGCTGGCTAAGGCTTTCGCGCCAAAGGTCTCGGTGAACTCGGTCGCGCCCGGAGTGATTCCCTTCGGCGAGCCGGATGATCGCGTTCGCCGCCTGATCGCGAAGACGCCCGCGTGCCGCGCGGGAACAGCTGACGAAATCGCCGATGCCGTGGTCCTCTTCCTCACCGCGACGCAGTTTATCACCGGGCAGGTGCTTGCGGTGGACGGAGGGCTGAGTCAGAAGTAAGTTATTTGGGAACGGGCTTGGTGGCGGGATCCCAATGTTCCGCGATCTTGCCGTGCGCCACGCGGAACATGTCGAACCACGTGGTGGTGTACTTTTGCCCGGCGTGCGCGGGGTCGTCATGCTCCCGCAGGAACGACAAGGTGACCATGTCTCCTTCGGCTTGAATCGAAACCAAGTCGGCGAGCGTTTCGGGAATCGGCAACGGGCCGCCCAGCTTGCTGAAGAAATCCTTAAACCCCTTGATGCCGGTTTCGGCGTTGGGATTGTGCTGCATGTAATCGTCATGCATGTACGTTTCGGCCTCATCGAGGCGGCGTCCGCGCAGCACGATGCGGTAGAACTCATAGGCGATCTTTTTGTTGGCAGCCAGCTTGGAGTCGTGGCTGTGGAGCAGGGCGGCGTGATCCTGCGCGAGCTTGACGGGAAGAGCCATGCGGCTATTTTACACGTCCACCGGTCAACCGCGCATGACTTGCACCAGAAAGCCGTCGCGATCGCGGAACTCGGGAGCCCCGGCCACCTCGGGTGCTTCCACCTTCGCGCCGGCCTGGTCCAACTTCTTGACCACGGCATCATAGTCGAACGACTCGGCCGAAATGCAGTAGTGGTTCACGCCCGGGCGTTGGCCGCTGGGCGTCTGCAACAATCCGATTCTGGATTTCCCTGCCTGGAACCAGATGCGGTTGTTATTGCGCTGCGTCACGGGCCCGAAGATTCTTGCGTAGAACGCGGCCGACTTCTCAGGATCGGCAACGTTCAGCAGAACATGATCCAGGCCCGTGGGCCGGAAGATCGGACCCGCGGGTGCCACAACCGATTCCGGAGCCGCAGTGCCGGCCGCCAACTGGCTCCAGCCATCGTTGATCGCGAGCTGGGTGCGGATTCCGTCGGGATCGGTGACGGCCAGATCCTTGCCACTGGGGAAATCACGATAGGCGATGCCGTTCTGCTGAAGGTAGGCGTGAACGCCGGCGATGTTGAACCCTTCGATGCCGGCGCAATAGTGATCGACGCGGATGTCCTGCGTTTTATCCATGGCAATGTAGCAGCCGCCGAGTCTCAAGTACCGCCGCGTGGTCTGCTTGTTCTTCATCACCGCGTTGCCGAAAATCTGGACGTAGAAAGCCAGTGACTTCTCGACATCGGAGACCGTAAACTCGACGTGATCGAGCCCTGTGAAGTGAAGGCCGGGGTCCGCGGCCGCGGCCCGTCGAGCAGCGAACGGTCCGGCGCCGAGAAGCGCGAGCGCGCTACGCCGATCCATGTTGTTGTTCTGCGTCATGATCGTCTCCCCGTCAGTCAATATGGCTCGGAGAACTGTCTTCGCAAAGCGTAGCAGATCCGGTTTGGGTATGAAATCCCCTGGTGCTGGGACTCTCTTCAAAAACTATTTGGAGAACTTGACAGATCCTCTCTCGTAAGTTCTTGCATTCATGAAGGCGCGAAACGCTGTACCCGCCCCACGAATCGTTTGGGTGGAAGGAGTTTTTTTATGAGGAAAACGGCTTTCGTCTTTTTTACTGGCGTGTTCATTTCGGGGGCGCTTTACGCGCAGGAAGTAGCTCCGTTTACTTTTGCAGTCGGAGCCGGTTACACCAACGCACTCGGCAGTTCCGGCAGATACTTGGACAACGGCTGGAATTTGCAGGCAGGGGGCGGCTACAACTTTACTTCCCGCTTCTCCGCCATGCTCGATTTCAACTTCAACTCGATGGGCATCAATAGCGCGACTCTGTCAAATCTGGGCGCTCCCGGCGGCGATGTGCGTGTCATGTCCTTTACGGTCGACCCGTTGTTACACGTTGTCCGCAAGGGACCCGTCGATTTGTATCTGGTTGGCGGCGGCGGCCTTTACCATCGCTATGATCAGCTGACCGCGCCTTCCGTCACTTTTGCGCCAATCGTTACGCCGCTCGGCTTCTTTAACGCGCCGGTGGCGGGAGAGACGGTTCTGTCCTCCTACTCGATCAACAAGCCCGGATTCGATGCCGGCGCGGGCATCAGCCTCGGCACCAGGTGGAATGCGAAATTCTACGCCGAAGCGCGCTATAACCGGATGTTCACCAGCGTCCCCACCGACTACATCCCGGTCACGTTCGGTGTGCGCTGGTAATGCAGCAGTCAGTGTGACGGCGCGTAATAACCCCGCCGGTAGTGGAGGTCCAATGCCGAAGCGGTCGCCGGAGCTTGCGGAGAAGACGAGGTCAGCGTCAGCTTGATGTTGTGATATTTGCCGTCTTGGTCCGGATTCGGCGGCGCATATCCAAGAACATATTGGCTCCTGAGTTCTTCGCCAATTTGAGAGCTGATGGCGGGAAGATCATTGAGATCGTCCACGCTGAAGTGCTTGCCGCCGCTCTCCTCCGCGAGCTGGCCCAACAGATGCGGACCGTTCTTCTCCTCCGGAGTGCGTTTTCGCTGATCCTCAGGATCGAAGATTCCCATGGAGTAGACCTGAACGTCGGACTCGGCGATAGCGTTCTTGATCTGGCCGAAGGTGTAGCGGCTGCGATTGTCGCCGCCGTCGGACACGATGACGATCGCCTTTCTTGTGTGCCGCGCACCTTTCATTTGCACCAGCGCGAGATGAATGGCGTCCAGGAGCGAAGTGCGTCCCAACGGCCTGACGTGGGCGACGTGCTGATACACTTCCTTTGCATCCGAGGTGAACGGCACGGAGAGCTTGGCGCGCTCGTTGAACTCGACCAGGAAGAACTCGTCGTCTTGGTTCGCGGTCTTGAAAAAAGCAGAAGCGGCTTCCGAGGACTGGCGCATCTTGTTGCGCATGCTGGCGCTCGAATCAAACAGGAATCCGACAGAGACGGGAGTTTCTTCACGGGCGAAATACGTAAGAGGCTGTTCGACGCCGTCTTCCAGAATGCGGAAGTTCTCTTTCGCCAGATTGGTGACGGGCGCGCCCAAGGCGTCGGTCACATGGGCGGGGACCAGCACCAGGGACGCATCGACATGCAGATTTGCCGGAGGCAGATTGGCAGGGAGGATGTTCGCTTGACGCTGCTCCGGACGAACTCGCGGCTCGATCGACGGTCCCGCGCCTCCTGAAGACGGCCCTTGGAACGGGAGAGCGGGCGGAGGAAGGCTCGCCAGCAGAAAGAACGCTACGAAAAGAAATCTTCGGTTGGAATGCATCGCGCTCTCCAGAATGACGATCAGTATATCATCAGTCCACCCCGCTGGAAGGCCACGTGAGAACTTTTGGTCTTCTTTGGGTACTTTGGGATGATGAGAAGGTGTCCAGTACTCTCTCGGTGCGGGATCTACGCAAACGTTATGGGGATGTGGCCGCGGTTGACGGCGTTTCGTTCGACGTGAGCGATGGCGAGATCGTGGGGCTGCTGGGTCCCAACGGCGCGGGGAAAACCACCACGATCAACGTAATCCTCGGGGTCCTGGATCCCACCACCGGCGAGGTACGGATCGCCGGCGAAAACCTCGCGGAGAATCGCTCGCGCGCGTTGGCGCACACGAATTTCGCGGCCGTCTACGCCACGCTGCCCGGGAATCTGACGGTTGCCGAGAACCTGCGCTTCTTCGGCATGATTTACGAAGTCAAGGACCTCGCGCAACGGATTGAAGCGTCGCTGAAGGAGTTTGGGCTGGAGCGCTTTCGCGACGTAAAGTGCGGAGTGCTCTCCTCTGGCGAACAAACGCGTGTCTCGCTTGCCAAAGCCTTGCTCAACCACCCGCGGCTTCTCCTGCTGGACGAACCGACGGCTTCGCTCGATCCGGCAACCGCGCGCGACGTGCGCGAGATCATCCGGGCGTTTGCGTCCGGTAGCCGCGCCGGAGTGCTGTGGACCTCGCACAATATGTATGAGCCTGCGCCGCACCGCCGCCATCGTGCTCCGCCAATACTATTTGCTGCGCGGCAGCCCCACTCGCATCCTGCCCCTCTTCGTGTGGATTTCCGTCGACATCATATTGTGGGGATTCATCACCCGCTACCTCAACTCCGTCGCGTCTTCCGGAATCGATTTCGTTCCGGCTCTATTGGGGGCCGTGTTGCTGTGGGATTTCTTCATCCGCGTCATGCAAGGAGTCACCACGGCGTTCTTCGAGGACGTCTGGTCGCGCAGCCTGTTAAACGTCTTCGCGTCGCCGATCAAAATTCCGGAATACCTGGGAGGCCTGGTTATTTCGAGTATTGTCACGAGCACACTTGCTTTGGCGTTGATGCAGATTCTGGCATCGACGATCTTTGGCCTCTCGTTCTTCAAGTACGGCGTGGCGCTCATGCCGTTTCTGCTCGTGTTGTTCTTATTCGGCATCGCGCTGGGAGTATTCGGCAGCGCCGTGGTGTTACGCTTCGGGCCGGCGTCGGAGTGGCTGATCTGGCCCATTCCGGCGCTAACCTCGCCATTCGCCGCCGTATTTTATCCGCTTTCCGCGCTCCCCGCGTGGATGCGACTGGTCGCGCGGCTGCTGCCGCCTTCCTATGTGTTCGAAGGCGTACGGGAGATTGTAGCGGGCCATGCAGCGCATGGGACTGCTTT
>Ga0070733_10002023_pt1 | contig 14736 bp, 10 predicted proteins | sample Coa_R1_9_FD_66450 | JGI IMG/M metagenome (GOLD analysis project Ga0070733, IMG submission 66450) | Surface soil microbial communities from Centralia Pennsylvania, which are recovering from an underground coalmine fire - Coalmine... | ecosystem: Environmental > Terrestrial > Soil > Unclassified ... | reverse complement strand
CGCGTGGACGTAGTGGCAGGCCGGGTAGGGCTTGTAGGCGATCCGCGGCGTCTCGAAACGCTCGCCAAGATCCGCGACCTGCGCCGCGAGGCTCGTCTCCTCGCCATGTAGGTAGGCCGCGAAGAACCCGCGCTCGCCGTCGAGAACGCTGCGCGGGCCGCTCGCGCCGTGCGCCGCCAGGCGCGCGGCCGTCAGCGCCGCCTGGGCGGCAAAGCCCGGATGGAGGGGCTTGGTCTTCGCGCCGTCGGCGAGGAACTCGAGCAGCCCTGAGGCCATGCTCCCGGCGATGCCCAGCGCGTGGGTCGTCTGCTCGGCGCTGAGGCCGCGGGTCCTCGCCACCGCCGCAGTGGCGCCGAAGACCCCGCAGACCCCCGTTGGATGGAAGCCGCGCGCGTGGAATCGCCCGCCGGCAGCCATGCCGAGGCGCGTCGAGACTTCGTTGCCGGCGATCAGCGCGCAGAGCAGGTCGGCGCCGGTTGCGCCGAAGGTCTCCGCAGCCGCGAGCGCCGCCGGCACGACCGCGGCGCTCACGTGGACGACGGAGTCGGGGTGCGTGTCGTCGAAGTCGAGGAGATGGCAGAGGGTGCCATTGAGCAATGCCGCTTCACCAGCGGCCAGGCCGCCGGCGACGCCGATTGCGGTCGCGGCGCCGGCGCCTGCCACCTCGGCGGTCGCGGCCTGGACGAACGCGCCCTCCCCGAGGCCGTGCGCGGCCAGGCCGCAACCGAGCGTGTCGAGGGCGTGCAGCTTGGCGGCCTCGCGGGTGTCCGCGGGCACGTCGTCGAGGCGTAGTCCGGTCACGAACTCGGCCAGGCGCGCGGAGGCGGTCATTAGCTCAATCTCCCCTCGACCCAGTCCTCGAGAACCGCGAGCGCCTCCTCGTTGTTGCTCTCGAGCATCATCCCGTGACCGTTGCCGTGGACGCCGCGGTCGGCGAAGCGCACGAGTTCGACGTCGCAGCCGGCCTGCTCGAGGAACGCCACGAGGTGGCGGTCGAACATCGTGAACAGCGAGGACTCGGCGGTCATCACCGCAATCGGGAAGCGGCTGAGATTCTCCAGCGTGCGCGGCGGGTCGGCCTGCAACGTGAGCGGCACAGGGCCGTAGTCCTCGCGCTGCTCGGTGAGCAGCGAAAGCTCGTCCGGTGTCGCCACCGGCGGTGCGAAGGCGAATGGCCCCGCGGCGGCCAGCCCCCAGACGAGGTCGCTGCCGCGCGCCGGATTCTTGGCGAACGGCGGTCCGAGCGTCTCGATCGCGATCAACGCCGCGACGCGATCCGGCTTGGCGTCGGCCGCGAGAAACACACCTGGGCCACCGGCGGAGTGGGTGACCACGACGGCCGGGCCGACGATCTCGAGCAGCTCGCCGATGCGCTCGCGCTCGAGCGCGTGCATCGCAGCCTGATCGGCGAGCATCGGCCCGGTTGCCGCGAGCCAGCGATCGAAGACCGCATCGCCGGGCGCGCGACCGCCCGGCCAGCGAGTGTGCAGGTGCGAGACCGGGTTGCTGCCGGGCCCCTCCGCCGGTGGCTGGAAGATCGGCGCGAGCGCCTCTGCGGACATGACCTTCGCAGGAGGCCCGAGCACGTCCGGGTCATACGGGGAGCGGCCGTGGCCAGGTCGGTCGACGACATAGACGGTGCGGCCGTGCTCGACCAGCAGCCGTGCCCAGCCGAGACGGCCGTCGGGTGTCGTCAGGTAGTCGGTGCCCTGCCCGCCGCCGCCGTGAACCAGCACCCAGGGCACCCCGCCGTCCTCCTGCGCCGGCGCCTCCCACTCGACGTACATCGGGCCGCGGGGTACCGCACCGGAGTCCGTCGGGAGCGTCTCGGTACCGACCCAGAAGGAACCGCGCCGGGAACACGTGACCGGGCCCGAGGGTGCGTGCCTGGTCACGGCACTCATCGCGGCTCCGCGCCGGCGGCGAACAGCCGAGCCGCATGCTGTGTGTCCATGTACTCCCGCACGGTGCGGATGCGACCGCCGACGATCTCGTAGAGGATCACGTAGCGGTTGTCGTAGATCGTGCCGTTGGCAAAGCGGCCGGCGCCCGTCGCTTCGGTGATGATCCAGTCGCCGTCGCGGAAGGTGTGCGTGATCGTCAGACGCGGGCTGCCGTCCTCAAACAGCGTGAGCACGCGCGGCATCGTGTCGAGGAGAGTCGTCTTGTCGAAGACGCCGGCGCCCTCCATCTCGATCCCGGCGATCTCATAGACGACTTCGTCATCGAGCAATTCGGCGAGCCTGGCGAAGTCGCGGTTGGTGATCGCGTGGCCCAGGTCGGCGACGATCTGCTCGTGCGTCGGCATGTGTCTTACTTTAGAACCCTCGGCGCGCGCGAGCAATGCAATCTCGCGAAGTTCGTCCCGACTCTGACTGGTAGCGTGGCCGCATGACGACGCCGCTTGCGGGTTTGAGAGTGCTCGCGATCGAACAGTTCGGCGCCGGTCCGTGGGCGACGCTTCAGCTGGCGGACCTCGGCGCGGACGTAATCAAGATCGAGGATCCGGGCGCCGGCGGCGATGTCGGACGCTACGTGCCGCCATACCAGGAGGGCACCGACTCGCTCTTCTTCGAGACTTTCAACCGCGGCAAGCGGAGCGTCTCACTCGACCTGAGAAGCGACGCGGGCCGCGCCGTCTTCGCTGACCTCGTGCGCGCCTCACACGCCGTCTTCAGCAACCTCCGCGGCGACGGGCCCGCGAAGCTCGGGCTCACCTACGAGCACCTGCGCGACGTCAACCCGATGATCGTCTGCGTGTCGCTGACCGGCTTCGGAATGAGCGGCCCCCGCGCCGGCGATGCGGGCTACGACTACATCATTCAGGCGATGGCCGGCTGGATGAGCTTGACCGGCGACCCCGACTCGCCGCCGACCAAGAGCGGCCTGTCCCTCGTCGACCTCTCCGGCGGTTATGTCGCGGCGATCGCGCTACTAGCGGGCATCCACCGCGCCGAGCGCGACGGTGTCGGCTGTGACGCCGACGTCTCGCTGTTCGAGACGGCGCTCAGCGAGTTGATGTACGTCGGCACGTGGGCCGCGACGCACGGCCACGTGGCACCTCGCCGCGCGAACAGCGCCCACCCATCGATCGTGCCCTTCCAGGCGTTTGCGACGAGCGACGGCCACATCACCGTCGCCGCGGCCAAGCCCCACTTCTGGGAGCGCTTGTGTGCCGCGATCGAGCACCCCGAGCTCCTCTCGGATCGCCGCTACCGCGACTTCGCGGCGCGCGACGCCAACCGCGAAACGCTCATCGCCTCGCTGGACGCCGTCTTCGCGACGCAGAGCACCGACGTCTGGATCGAGCGCCTCGCCGCCGCCGGCGTCCCCGCGGGGCGCGTCAACGACGTGGCGCAGGCGCTCGCCGACGAGCAGACCGTGGCAAGAGATGCGATCGTCGCCTACGAGCATCCGACGCTCGGCACGGTGCGCCAGGCCGCGAGCCCGCTGCGTTTGAGCGGCGATCTTCCGGAGCCCTCGCGCGCACCGTTGCTCGGCGAGGACACCGAGAGCGTGCTGCGCGAGGTTTGCGGCTACGACGAGGCGCGGATCGCCGAACTCGCCGCCGCGGGAATTCTTGGAATACAGAGCTGATCGAAGCGAGAGGAGCGCAGATGGGCAGAGTCGACAACAAGGTCGTGGTGATCACCGGGGCCGCAAGCGGCCAGGGCGCGGCCGAGGCGGCGGCGCTTGCCGCCGAGGGCGCGACCGTCGTCGCAACCGACATCCAGGAGCCACTCGAGGCGCTTGCCGACGGCGTCGTGTTTCGCAAGCTCGACGTCACGAGCCCCGAGGATTGGGAGCTCACCGCTGCTTGGCTGGCCGGCGAGCACGGCGTTGTCCACGGCCTCGTCAACAACGCCGGAATCACCTGGCGCGCGCGGCTCGACGAGGTTCGCCTCGAGGACTGGGACAGGGTCCTGCGCACGAACCTGACGAGCGCGATGCTTGGCATCCAGGCGATCGTGCCGCTGATGACGCAGGGCGGATCGATCGTCAACATCAGCTCGCGCGCGGCGCTCTCCGGTCACTTCACATCGGCCTACACGACCGCGAAATGGGGCTTGCGCGGGCTTTCGCGCGTCGCAAGTCTCGAGTTCGGCTCGCGGGGCATCCGCTCCAACTGCCTGCTTCCCGGCTACATCGACACGCCAATGGTGCGCACGGCGCCGCCGGCGTTCCGCGAGGCGTCGATGAAGGAGATTCCGCTCGGCCGCGGCGGCACCCCGGGCGACATCGCGCCGCTCGTCGTCTACCTGATCTCGGACGAGTCGAGCTACGTGAGCGGGACCGAGATCAGCGTCGACGGCGGCGAGGCCGCACATGGCGGGACGAAGGTCTACTCGGACCTCCTGCGCAGCATGGAAGTGTCGAACTGATGGCCGCCTAGACGGTCCAGCCAGCCTGGGGCTGCGGAAAGGCCTCGGCCACCTCGGGCGCGTCGCGCTTGTAGACCATGAAGCTGCGGCGGAACTCGATGACGACCTCGGACCGCTGGTTGATGCCGCGCGTGCGAATGCCGACGATCCCGACGCTCGGCCGCGTCTGTGACTCGCGCGCCTCGAGAACCTCGCTCTCGGCCCACAGCGTGTCGCCGGCGAAGACCGGGTTTGGCAGGCTGATCGAGTCCCAGCTGAGGTTCGCCGTGGCGTTCTCGCTCGTGTCGGCGACGCTGAGGCCGACGACGATCGCAAGCGTCAGGCAGGAGTTGACGAGCGGGCGGCCGAAGCGCGTGCGCGCGGCGAACTCGCTGTTGAAGTGGATCTGGTTGGTGTTGCAGGTCAGCAACGTGAACCAGGTGTTGTCGGCCTCGCTGACGGTGCGCCCGAGGCGGCTGCGGTGGACATCGCCAACCACGAGGTCCTCCAGGAAGCGGCCGCGCCAGAGCTTTGGCGCGGGATCGTGCTCGCTCATCGAGACCTCCAGTCGTCGTCCACAGTTTTGTCAGACATATTCAGCCGCCGAACGGCACGCGCGGCTGTCCGAGCGCCTCTCGCGCGATCTCGCCGTACATCAGGTCGCGGAACTGCGGATTGCGATGTGCGACGCCCACCGCGAGGTCGCGGAACACGCGCGTCATGCGCTGACCGTCGCGGGCGACTGACGCGCCAACCGTCTTCCACAGGTCGTCGTTCATCACATCCCACGCGTCAAGCATGATCTCGCGGGCGATGCCTCCGAGCAGCATGTCATCGCCGTACGTGTAGTCGATGCCCTGCTCGATGTTGCGCCGGCAGAACCACATGTGGCGTTCCGCCGTGTCGCGCAGCGCCGCCTCGGCGGTCGCGATGTGGGTCAGCGCGCGGCCGAACCAGCGCTGATTCTCGGCGTCCTCGACGCGCGGCCCGAACGGGGGGAGCGCCGTCGTTCTTGTCCGCATCAGCCGTTCGTATTCATCCAGCGCGTTGTAGACGCCGCCGACCATCACCGCCGCCAGCGACATCGTGAAAACGCACAGCGCGCGACCGGCGTACATCGGATTGCCGTGCAGCCGCGAGCCGTGAGTGCCGCCGCTGACGTCGATGTCGATCATGTTGGCCTCGAAAGCCCAGCACGGCGGGATCCGGGCGTGCTCGAAGCGGATGCTGTGCGAGCCCGACCCCTTGAGGCCAACCATGTCGCCCCAGTCATCGAGCATCTCCCACTGGCTGCGCGGCGCGACGAACAAAAGCAGCGGAGGAGGCGCCCCCTCGCCGTCGACAGGAAGCAGCGCCTGACCCATGTAGAAGGTCGAATACGGCGTGCCGGACGCAAACGCCACCTGGCCCTCGATCAGCCAGCCGTCCTCCTCGCGAGTGGCCGGTCCGACCGGGGCAGCGACCGAGCTCGCGCGGAAGTCTCCGCCGGCGAAGATCTCGTCCTGCGCTTCCTGTGGCCACCACGAGCCGACCATCAACGCGTGGTTCATCGTCAACCCCAGGCACCAGCCCGTCGAGACGCAGCCGCGGGCGATCTCCTGAACGACCCGGACGTAGGTCGGCACGTCGAACTCGTAGCCGCCGTAGCGTCGCGGGACGTAGAGGTGGTAGAAGCCGGCGTCCAAGAACCGCTCGTGCATCTCGGCCGAGTAGAAGGTGCGCTTCTCGGTCTCCGCCTGGTCGGCGACCAACTCCGGGCGAAGTGCCACGGCGCGCGCGATCAGATCCTCGCGCGTCAATCCCGGCTCCGGAGGCGGCTTGAGCCGCTCGCCGGTCACGACGACAGCCGCCCGGCGAGGCGATGAGACGCGACCTCCGCCCCCATCGCGAGTGTTTCGAGCTTGGCCCAGGCAATCTGGGGGTGGATGCGACCGCCAAGGCCGCAGTCGGTCGCGGCGATCACGCGATCGGGGCCGACGATGCGCGCGAAGCGCTCGACGCGGTCGGCTACGAGCTCGGGGTGTTCGAGCACGTTCGTCGCGTGCCCGACGACTCCGGGCACGAGGACGATGTCATCCGGGATCTTGCGGTCCTGCCAGACGCGCCACTCGTGCTCATGGCGCGCATTGCCCGCCTCGAACGAGTACGAGCCCACCTCGATCGTCAGCAGCATGTCGATCAGGTCGGCCATCGGGATGTCGGTCGAGTGCGGGCCGTGCCAGCTCCCCCAGCAGCAGTGAAAGCGGGTGAGTTCGCGCGGAATGCCACGCAGCGCGTGGTTCAGCGCCTCGACTCGGAGCATCGTGAACGCCCGGTAGTCCTCGAGCGACGGCTCAGTCGGGAACTGGTCCCAGTTCTCGGCAAACGACGGCTCATCGATCTGGACGACGACGCCGGCACCGGTGATCGCGAGGTATTCCTCGCGGAGCACCTCCGCGCACGCCCACACGAACTCCTCCTCGGTGGCGTAGTGGGAGTTCCCCATTCGGGAGGCGCTGCCCGGGCCCAGCGAGCACATGAACGCCCGCTCGACGCCCGCCGCCGCCATACCCTTCTTGAGGTTGGCGATGTCGCGCGCCACCTGCGCCTGCCCCGTGTACGCCAGCGGACCGTCGCAGACCGGCAGCATCATCCCGATCTCGGGTTCGTCATCGGCGGTCGACTTTGCGCTCGCAGCCGCGCCGCTCTCCGGATCGCCGTAGGCATCGGCAAAACGGTTCCAGTCGCGTCGCTGCATGAACGTCCCGAGCGCGATCGTGCTCGTCGGCGGCCGCGACGGTACGTCCGCCATGCCTGTCCAGAGGCCGAGCCCTCCAAGGCGGCCGAAGATGTAACTCCACCACGCCCCGTAGTCGACCTTCGAGCCCATCGCGTGGCCGTATTCGCCGTCGTTGGGCAGGTCGATGCCGATCTCGTGCTGGCGGGCGACGACCTCGACGGTCGCTGCTTGCAGATGCTCCGCATAGTCCTGATCGTCGACCGGCTCGCCGTCGAAGCGTCGTCGGTTGAGCTCGATCAGGGCGTCGGGCCGTGGCAGGCTGCCCGCGTGACTCGTGAGAATGCGCTCGGCCATAGAAGGTCCTCCCTGCGGTCTAGTGCTTGGCGGCTGCCTCTTCCTCACAACGACTCTACGCAAGCTGCGTCGGCGCACGCCGCCATCGCCCCTGCGCGACATCGACAGCCACGTCCAGCTTGTGTCTGACTTTAGCCCGATGAGTTCTGGCGTGCAAGCGTGCGAGCGCCGAGCGCATCCGGTGTTCCGGGCTCCGAGAAGGCCTCCCGCTGGTTCGCGTTGTACGGTAGGCCTTCGTGCACTCCTCCATGCCACATCGCCGCGATTGAACGCACCGTCCGCGGTTACGGAAGCGACTGCAGGCGCACGGGCTACGCGCGGCGCCAGCGTTAACAGAGCCAGGTCGGGCGGCTAGGATCCAATGTCAGACATCAGAGGAGGCAGTCCGTGGGAGTGAGCACGACGGAGAGCGAGCACGACGGCGTGCTTCGCCACCCCCAGGCGACCGCGGAGGCGATGGCCGCGGAGTCCTGGGACGGTCGCCGCTGCTCCTACATCCCGCTGCTCCCCCTCGACATCGACGTTTCGGTCGAGCTCCATACCGAAGCCCGCCTCGACGTGGACCCGATCACCTATCAGGTGCTCCGCTCGCGCCTGTGGCACAAGAACCTCGAGCACGGCGACGTCATCCAGCGAGTCTCAGGCTCCGCACCGGTCGTGTACTCCCGCGACTATGCCACGGCCATCTGCACCGAGGACGGCGACGTCGTCGTCGTCAGCCCGACGATCCAGTTCTTCTCGGCGCTCGCCGACCTGATCGTCAAATGGACGCTCGAGCACCGAAGCGCCGCGCCCGGGATCCGCGACGGCGACGTGTTCCTCCAGAACGACCCCTACATCGGCGCCGCACAGCAATCCGACACCTCCTTCTATGCCCCGATCTTCTGGGACGGAAAGCTCTTCTGTTGGATCTTCAACACGCTCCACGTCGGCGACATCGGCGGCGTCGACCCCGGTGGATGGGCGGTCAACGCGCGTGACTTCTTCGATGAGAGCATCGCCGTCCCGCCCGTCAAGCTCGTCGAGCAGGGCAAGGTGCGCTGGGACGTCGCCGAGGCCTTCGTGCGCGCCAGCCGCGAACCAGACTCGATCCTCCTGAACGTCAAGAGCGCGCTCGCCGGACTGCGCGCCGTCCGCGAACAGATGCTCGAAATGCTGCACGCGTACGGCCCCGAGGTCGTCAAGGGCGTGATGCGCAAGGCGATCGCCGACTGCTCGCGCGTCGTCGGCGAGCGGCTCGCGCGGATCCCCGACGGCAGCTGGAGCGAGCGGCTCTACGTGACAGGGCTGATGCCCGGCGAGGGCACGACGCACCAGGAGGTCCTGACGCTGACGAAGACCGGCGATCGCCTGCTGTGCAGCAACGCCGGGACGTCCCCGCAAGGCGGCGCGGGCAATTCGACCTACGGGTTCCTGCGCGCAGCGATGGTTGGCGCAGTCGGCGCCGCGGTGGCCTGGGACCAGCTCGGCTGCGCCGCGGGCGTCGCCGACCACATCACCTTCGAGCCCGTCGCCGGGACGCGCAACGTCGCGCGCTGGCCGGCTGCGGTGTCGGCACACCAATCGACCTTCATCACGCTCGACCTCGCAGCGGCTGTGACCAACCGGATGCTCCTGTGCGCGCCCGCCGACCTGCGCCGGCGCGCCTGCGCGGGCGGCGGGCTCTCGCTCCCACTCGGCGACGTGTCGTTTGGCCTCGACGAGCAGGGCCGCCTAGTCTCGACGCCCGCGAGCGCGGGCCAGGCCCTGCTTGGGGGGGCGCTCGGGGCTTTCTCGATTCGCGACGGCGTGGACAGCGGCGGCTCCTGGTGGATGGTCGGATCGACGGCGGGGAACGTCGAGGAGAGCGAGGAGACGGGCGTGGCGCTCGTCCTGTTCCGCGCCGAGAACCCCGACAGCGGCGCACCCGGTCGCTGGCGCGGTGGTAACAGCCTCGTCTGCGGCTGGACGCCGCACAAGGTCCCGATCGCCGCCGCGCAGATGATCTGGGCCGATCCGAGCGCGAATCCCGTCGTCGGCGTCGCCGGCGGCATGCCGGGCATGGGCGGAAACTTCCTGCGGCTCGGAACCGACGGCGTCGGAGCCCTGTTGCGGGCCGGGACTCTGCCGGGCGAACGTGCGACCGTCGAGCGAGAGGCGGGGGCGCTCAGCCGGCTGCACCCCAAGGCGATCGTGATCCCGCTTCCGCCGGGCGACTGCGTGATCGTTGAGTTCAACGGCTCGGGCGGCTATGGCGATCCGATCCTGCGCGAGCCCGAACGCGTCGCCGCCGACGTGCGCGACGGCAAGGTCAGCCGCGACGCCGCCGCGCGGCACTACGGCGTGGTGCTCGCGGACGACCTTTCACCCGATACCGAGGCGAGCGCCGCCCGCCGCGAGGAGATCCGCGCCGGCCGCCGCTCGGGCGACGGCGGCGAAACGCCGCTCGGTCCGGTTCCCGACGGCTCGATCGTGCTGCGCGGCGCCGGCGGAAGCGTTGATCTCGCGCTGCACGACGGCGAGCACGTCTGGTGCTGCAGCCACTGCGCCGAAAACCTCGGGCCGGCGGGCGAGAACTTCAAGCTCCGCGCGATCCGTCGCCAGGATCCCCCACCCTCGGTCGACGCGCACATGTATCCGGACCCGACCGAGTTCTCGCAGACCGAGCTTCTGCTTCGCCGTTACGCCTGCCCGGCCTGCGCCACGCTGCTCGCCCACGAGTTCTGTCTCGCCGACGATGAGCCGTGGCACGACTTCCGCATCGAGCTTGGCGGAGTCGGCGCGTGAGCGGCTACTTGGTCGGCGTCGACATCGGCGGCACGTTCACCGACTGCGCGATCGTGGCCCCCGGCGGCGCGATCCGCAAGGGCAAGGTGCCGACCCGCAGCGAGGACCGGGCGGCAAGCTTCTTCGAGGCGATCGCTGAGGCGGCGGCGGGCTTCGAGCTGACGCTTGGGGAGCTGCTCGCGCAGGCGGAGCGGATCGTCCATGGCACGACAACCGGCACCAACGCGCTGATCACGCGCGCCGGAGCGCGCGTCGGACTCCTCACGACCGCCGGCCACGGCGATGCGATCGCGATCATGAAGGGCGCGGGGCGGCTTGCGGGCCTCGATGGGGACGTCTTGCTCGACCTTGCCGGAACGAACAAACCCGAGCAGATCGTGCCCCGCATCCGCGTCGCCGAGGTCAACGAGCGCATCGACTTCGAGGGCGAGGTCGTCGTCGACCTCGACGTCGCCTCCGCCGAGCGCGCACTGGACGCCTTAACCGGCGCGGATATCGACGCCCTGACCGTGAGCCTGCTGTGGTCGCCGCGTAACGACGAGCACGAGCAGCGCGTCGCAGAGCTCGCGCGCGAGCGCCACCCGGAGCTGTTCGTGACCGCCGCGTCAGAGGTCTCGGCGCACGTCGGCGAATACGAACGCACGATGACCGGCATCATCAACTCCTATATCGGGCCGCTGATGAACGACTACGTGGCAGCGATCGAGTCGGGCGCGCGCGAGCACGGCTACCAGGGCCGGATCATGTACGCCCAGTGCGCGGGCGGCACGATCACCGCCGAGGAGGTACAGCGGACGCCGATCCGCACCGTCCATTCGGGCCCGGTCATGGGCACGCTCGGAAGCGTCTTCCTCGGCGAGCGGATGGGCGAGCGCAACATCATCGTCACCGACATGGGCGGCACGTCTTTCGACGTGAGCGTGATCCGCGACGCGGCGCCCGACCTGCGCGAGCAGTCGATCCTCGAGCGCTTCGAGATCGCCCTGCCGATGGTCTACGTCGACTCGATCGGAGCGGGCGGCGGATCGATCGCTCACCTCGACGACTCGGGCGGGCTCCAGGTCGGGCCTCAGTCGGCCGGCGCCCATCCGGGACCGGCCTGCTACGGCCAGGGCGGCACCGAGCCGACCGTGACCGATGCCGACGTGGTTCTCGGCATCGTCGACCCGGACAACTTCCTGCACGGCGCCGCGAAGCTCGACCGCGACGCCGCCGAACGGGCGATCATGCGGGTCGCCGAGCCGCTTGGCCTGAGCCTCCACGAAGCGGCCGCCGGAATCAGTCGAATCGTCGACGCCAAGATGGCCGACCTGCTTCGGCGGATGAGCGTCCTGCGCGGTCTTGACCCGCGCGAGTTCACCTGCTTCGCCTACGGCGGGATGGGACCCGTGCACGCCTCCGCGGTGGCGCGCGAGGTGGGGATGCGGCGGCTCGTGATCCCCCTCCCCCACATCGCCCCCGTCTGGTCGGCGTTCGGCTCGACGGTCGCGGACGTCGTCCACGTCTACCAGCGCCCGCAGCGCCATCGCCTGCCCGTCGAGGCGGCGGTTCTCGAGGCGGTCTTCGCAGAGCTCGAGGAACAGGGCCGCGCGGTGCTCGCGTCGGAGGGCTTCGCCGCCGAGCGGATCGAACTGCGCCGCTCACTGCGGATGCGCTACGCGGCGCAGGTCCACGACATCGAAGTTCCCCTCGAGCCGGGCGCGCCACTTGACTCTGACGCTGTGACCGCCGCGTTTGCCTCGCTCTACGAGACGCTTCATGGTGAGGGGTCTGGTCACCCTGAGGGCGGGATCGCGATCACGACGCTCGTGATCCGCGCGCGCGGGCTGACCGAGCCGCTTGAGCTCGCGACGCCGCCGGCGGCCGAGCAGCCGCACTGGAGCAGCCGCCAGGTCTACTGGTATGAACAGGGCGGTTTCGCAGACACGGCGCTGCTGCGCCTTCAGGAGGGCGGCGTCGGCGAGAAGCTTGAGGGGCCGCTCCTGATCGAGCTGCCAGACACCGTCGTTGTCGTCAGACCCGGCCAGAGCGCGAGCTTCGGCGAGCTTGGCAGCCTGACGATCGAGCTGTGAGGAGAAACGAGAGATGAGCGCAGGCAGCGCAGCGCCGGTCGCCCCGCCCGAGCCCGAGCTGACTCCCGAGCAGCTGATCGCCCGCGCCGCAGCGCTTCGGCCAATGCTCGTTGAGCGCCAGGCCGAGGTCGAGGAGCGCACGTACTACGCCGAGGACGTGCACCGCGAGATCGAACGCGCCGGGATCTACCGGACATTCATCCCGCGCCGCTACGGCGGCTACGAGTTCGACGTCGGCACCTTCGCGCGGATCGGAATCGAGCTCGGCCGCGGCTGCGCGTCTTCGGCCTGGTGCTGTCTGCTGGCCTCAAACCACGCCCTGCTCGTCGGTTCCTTCTTCGGCGAGCGCACGCAGGAGGAGGTGTTCAACGGCGGCGACTTCCGCTCGCCAGCCGTGACCGCGCCGGTCGGCGTCGCAAAGCGGACCGCCGACGGCTGGGAGCTGACCGGCAGCGTCGCCTACGCCTCAGGATCGCCCTACTCGACGCACTACCTCGGCCAGTCGCTGACGCCGGGCGAGACCGCCGACGGCCCACCCGGGCCGCAGCTCCTGTTCATCGCGCCGCGCAGCGAGTGGGAGATGGTCGAGGGCTCTTGGGGTGACCTGCTGGGGCTGAAGGGCAGCGGGTCACACACGCTGCGCTTCCAAGGCGGGCGCGTGCCAAGCCACTACGTGCTCGAAGACACGCTGATGGTCGACGTCGACGTCAGTGACCCGGCCCGCGTGCCCGGCGTCGCGCTGCACGGCAACCCGATGTACGGCGGTCGGACGATGGGCATCTTCACGATCACGCTCGCCGCCGTGATGGTCGGCGCCGTGCTCGGCGCGCTCGATGACTACGAGCGCCAGCTGCACGAGAAGAACACGGCCCTTCCTCCGTTCGTGCCGCGGCGCGAGGACCCCGACTACCAGCGCTGGTTCGGCGCCGCGATGGCGAAGATCGCGACCGCTGAGGCGGCGCTGCTACACGCCTGCGACACGCACATGGCGCACTGCCGCGCCGCCGCCGAGGGCGTCCCCTACACGTGGGGAGCCGACATGCTCGTTGGCTGCATCGCGCGCGAGGTCATGGTCATGGCCTGGGAGACGATGCAGAGCGACATCTTTCGCACGTCCGGGTCAAGCGCCGCGCGCCACGGTGAGCGGATCGAGCGCATCTTCCGCGACCTCTCGATGGGCAACAGCCATCGCAACGTGCTGCTGCGCGACCTCTCCTACCGCGAAATCGCGCGCGCACGGCTCGGCCTGCCAAAGGCGATGGGGCAGCAGCGGACGACGTCGGCCCGCACGTCCGGCCAGAGCTAGTCGCCGCCGCGCATGTCGCGCGGCCAGATTCCCTGCTTGCCCGGCGAGAGGATGCCGTTCGGGTCGAGGAGGTCCTTGAGGCGCTCGTTGAGGCGACGCTGCGCGTGGTCGCCCCAGTCGAACTGGTCGGCGACGACGTCCATGCTCTGGATGTTTGTCCGGTACACGGGGTAGCCGGTTCTCGCGAGCTCCGCGACCATCTCGTTGTAGGCGGCGTAGGCCGCCGTCGTCGCCTCCTCGTCGCGCGTGTCGAAGACGAGCGCGGTGATGTGCAGGGCGACCTTCTGGAGAAGGATGATTCCCGCCGAGTAGCGCAGACCGTGGCGCTCGTACATCGCCCGGCGTGCGCGGATCGTGGCTACGACGTCGGCGCCGGTCTGCGGCCCGATCGCCGACAGATCCAGGTGCCCGGCGTCCTCGCCGTTGAGCTCCTTGAACATCTCGATCAGCTCAAGCCCCGGGATCCCGCCCTGGACCTTGTCGTCGTGCATCGCCACGGCGGTCCGCTCGTCGTCGCCGCGGAAGGTCCGCCGGCCGAACTCGACACCGGGGATGGCCGACAGCGCCTGCTCGACGATCTCATAGTTGAGGTCGACGACCGCCTCGCGGCCGTAGAGGGCGAAGCGCACCATCCAACCGCCGCCCGTCGGGTCGCGGCCCGCCTCGCTCGGGACGCCGAGGCCTACCAGCGGGTGGTTTCGGATCACGCCCTCGAGCATCAGCTCGCGCAGCGCGTCGACGACATCGCCGACCGTCTCCTCCTCGCGCCACGTCGCCCAGCACGACGCGTAGACCTCCGGCGCGCGCATCAGCCACACGCCCATCTTGGTGACGATGCCGAAATTCGACTGGAAGAAGAGCCCCGAATGGTTGGGGCCGAAGGACTCACGGAAGAGGTTCCACGACTTGCTCGTGCTCATCCCGCCCATCCCGGTCCGCAGCAGCTCGCCGTTTGCGAGCACGACCTCCATGCCGCACTGCGTCGTCGGGTGATCGCCGTAGATCGTGTAGCCGCGACCGCTGTCGAGGGTGTTGCCGACGACGCTGCCCCAGCCGAGGTCGGGGATCGAGGGCCAAAGCCGGTGGCCCCCGGCCTGGAGGTGTTCGTAGAGGTCGAAGAAGCGCACGCCCGGCTCGACGACGGCGTAGGCGAGATCG
>Ga0070733_10002020_pt1 | contig 14774 bp, 16 predicted proteins | sample Coa_R1_9_FD_66450 | JGI IMG/M metagenome (GOLD analysis project Ga0070733, IMG submission 66450) | Surface soil microbial communities from Centralia Pennsylvania, which are recovering from an underground coalmine fire - Coalmine... | ecosystem: Environmental > Terrestrial > Soil > Unclassified ... | reverse complement strand
GGCCGGCGCGACGGCAAGCCGCCCAAGACATTGAGGGCGAGCCCGAGCATCACCAGCGCGCCGCCGATGAGTTCAAGCGGCGTCAGCCTCTCGCCGAACAGGACCGCGCCCGCGATCATGCCGATCACCGGCACCAGCAGCGCGAACGGCGTGACGGAGGCCGCCGAATGGCGGGTGAGCAGCCACGCCCAAACCGCGAAGGCATAGACCGTGGCGGCATAGGAATTCGTCAGCACACTGACGATCAGCTTCCAGCTCGGATGCATAAGCCCGGCGAGGCCGCTCGTGCCCTCGAATGCGAGCGACAGCAGGAACAGGGGCAAGGGCGCGGCCAGGCTCGCCCAGATGGTGAAGGCGAGCATGTCGATCTTGCCGAGGCTCTTCGCCATCAGGTTGCCCGCGGCCCAAAACGCCGCCGCGAGAACGACCAGAAGAAACGGGCCGAGATTGGCGCCGGCGAGACGCTCGGAGCCGATCGCCGCCATTCCGGCGAAGCCGAGGACGGCGCCGAGCATCTGGGCGCGGTGGGGCCGCTCGCCCAGAAACATTCCCGCCAACAGAATGGTGAAGAACACCTGCGCCTGGATGACCAAGGACGCGAGCCCGACCGGAAAGCCGCGGCCCATGGCGATGAACAGCGCGCTGAACTGGCCGGTCCCGATCAGGAGCCCGTAAAGCACGACCGCCCAGGGGGGCGCCTTCGGCCGGCGAATGAAGAAAACCATCGGGATCGCCGCGAACAGGAACCTCAAGCCGGCCAGCACGAGCGGCGAGGTCTCGCCGACCCCGACCTTGATCGCGATGAAGTTGAGGCCCCAGACGATCGCAACCGAAAGCGCGGCCAGAATGTCGCGCGCGGTCATGACGCGGACTGGCGCGCCGCCTGGCCGCGACGGCGGGCTGGGAGGCAATCGGTCGGGGGGAGCATCGGCCTGGGGCTCATAGCAGGCCAAAGCGGGCGCGGCCATCGGCCTCAGCCATTTCCCCCGCCACGCCAGCGCGGCCTTTCGGCTTCGCCCGCTTGCCGCCATAATGCCGATGCTGGCGGGCGAAGAAGCGTGACTGGTGGACCTCATCGCTGCAACCGAAAGCGGGCTCTATTGCGCCGCGGGCGACTTTCATATCGACCCGTGGCGTCCGGTTCCGCGCGCGATCATCACCCATGGGCATTCCGACCATGCGCGCCTGGGTTCGGAGGTCTATGTCTGCCATCGATCGACGGCCCCGATCCTGCGCAAGCGCCTCGGGGACGTCGCGATCGAGACCGCGGCTTACGGCGAAATCCTGACCCGCGACGGGGTCGAGCTTTCGTTTCATCCAGCCGGCCACGTGCTGGGCTCGGCGCAGATTCGGGTGATCTCGAAAGGCGAAACGTGGGTCGCCTCGGGCGACTACAAGCTCGAGAACGACGGCGTGACGGAGGCGTTCGAACCGGTCCGCTGCCACACGTTCATTACCGAATCGACCTTCGGACTGCCGATCTACCGCTGGCGCCCGCAAGGCGAGCTGTTCGCCTCGATCGACCGCTGGCGGCGCGAGAACATCGCAGCCGGCCGCGCAAGCGTCCTCTTTGCCTACGCGCTCGGCAAAGCGCAGCGCGTGCTGGCGAATGTCGATCCGGCGCTTGGGCCGATTGTCTGTCACGGCGCGATCGAGGCGATCAACGCGCTCTATCGCAATGCGGGGATCGCCCTGCCGCCGACGCGGCTTGCGACGGACATGGACAACAAGTGCGATTTCGCCCGCGCGCTTGTTCTGGCGCCGCCCTCGGCCGCGGCGAGCCCGTGGCTCAAGCGCTTCGGCGACTATTCCGACGCGCTGGCCAGCGGCTGGATGCAGGTCCGGGGAAACCGCCGCCGGCGTGGTCTCGATCGCGGCTTTGCCCTTTCCGATCACGCCGACTGGCCGGGCCTCCTCGCGGCGATCGAGGCGACGGGCGCGGAGCGCGTTCTCGTGACCCACGGGCAAACGGAAGCGCTGGCGCGATACCTCAGCGAGAAGGGTCTCGACGCCCAAGCGCTCAAGACCGCCTACGGCGACGACGAGGATACTGGCGGGACGCCGGCGGAGGGCGAGGAGTAAGCGATGCGCTGCGGCATTCCGCTTCGGAGAAAACCCTCCCGGCCACTCTCCCTGACCCTCTCCCCGCTCGCGGGGAGAGGGGAGGCGGATCGCCGCGCGCTGTTCAATCGTTCCTTTGGCTCAGAGCGGCCATGACGGCCTCTGCGTCGGCCCACAGCCGGCGGGTGAGCGCCTCGGCGCCCTCCTCTCGCGCGAGCGGCGCCGCCTCGCCCGCCCAGAGCGGAGAAAAATCGCCGCTGCCGCGCTTCTCGGCCGCGGCTCTCAGCGGCGCGGCCGCGCCCGCGGCCAGAGGGAACGGGGGCGTGTCCTTCGACAGCGGCCCCACCTCGGCGACGAACCGGTTGACGAGACCGCGCGCCGGGCGGCCGGTGAAGACGTTGGTCAGCCGCGTCGCGTCGTCGCGCGCGTTGGCGAGAGCTGCGCGATGGATCGGGGTGATCGTCGCCTCCGGCGTCCTGAGATAGGCGGTGCCGATCTGGACCGCATCGGCGCCGAGCGCGAAGGCGGCCGCGATCCCGCGTCCGTCGCCGATCCCCCCCGCCGCGACGACGGGCAGGCGCACCGCGTCGCGCACCTGCGGCAGGAGCGCGATGAGGCCCGGCTGGGCGTCGACGTCGGCGGAGAGGAACATGGCCCGATGCCCGCCCGCCTCGCGGCCCTGGGCGATCACCACGTCGGCGCCATGGTTCTCGAGCCAGCGCGCCTCGGCGACGGTGGTCGCCGACGACAGGATGAGCGCGCCCGCCGCCTTGACCCGCGCGAGCAGGGACGCGGCCGGCAGGCCGAAATGAAAGCTCACCGCCGCCGGCCGCGCCTCCTCGATGACCGCGCACAAGGCCTCGCCGAACGGCGCGCGGGCGGGGCCGGCGGCGGCACGCGGATCGAGGCCGGCCTCGGCGTAGTAAGGCGCGAGGCGGCTGAGCCAGCGCGCCTCGATCTGAGGATCGGGCTTGGGCTCGGCATGGCAGAAGAAGTTCACGCTGAAGGGCGCGTCCGTCGCCTTCCTGACGATGGCGATCTGCTCGCGTAAGGAGTCGGGCGTGAGCATGGCCGTCGGCAATGAGCCGAGGCTGCCCGCCTTGCAGACGGCGATCGTGAGCTGAGGCCCATGCGCGCCGGCCATCGGCGCCTGAATGAGGGGGATTGTCGAGGGGAGGAACGTCATCGCTTGCTTCCTGGTGGCGGGGCGCGCGAGCCGATCTTAAAGCAAAGTCGCCAAAGGCAAGAGCGCGCCCATGAAGATCGCAACCTTCAACGTCAACGGCGTCAATGGCAGGCTTGCCGTTCTTCTCCGCTGGCTTGAGGAGACGGCGCCCGATGTCGTCTGCGTGCAAGAACTGAAATCCGAGACCTTTCCTCAAGCCGCTGTCCGCGAAGCGGGATACGAGGCGATCTGGCGGGGCGAGAAGAGCTGGAATGGGGTCGCGATTCTCGCGCGTGGGCGCAGACCGATCGAAACGAGGCGGGCGCTCCCCGGCGATGACGGCGACATGCAGAGCCGCTACATCGAGGCCGCGATCGACGGCGTCCTGATCGGCTGTCTCTACGCGCCCAACGGCAATCCAGCGGGGAGCGGGAAATTCGCCTTCAAGCTTGCCTGGTACGAGCGGCTGATCGCCCATGGCGCCGAGCTTCTCGCGACCGGCGCGCCGGTCGTGCTCGCCGGCGACTATAACGTGATGCCGACCGAGCTCGACGTCTACAAGCCGGAGAGATGGATCAACGACGCGCTGTTTCGCGTCGAGGTGCGGGAAGCCTGTGGCCGGCTCGCCGCGCAAGGCTGGACCGACGCGCTCAGGACGTTGCATCCGGGCGAGCGCATCTACACCTTCTGGGACTATTTCCGCAACGCCTATGCGCGCGACGCCGGCCTGCGCATCGACCATCTGCTCCTGAGCCCGTCCGCCGCCGCGCGCCTCAAGACCGCCGGCGTCGATCGCGCCGCGCGAGGCTGGGAGAAGGCGAGCGACCACGCGCCGGTGTGGATCGAACTTGCCGACGGGGCGCCTCCGCGACAGAGGCGGGTCCCCTCATCCGGCCCTTCGGGCCACTTTCTCCCAAAGGGAGAAGGGAGGGGCGCTAGCCCCACTTCCTATGCGCCCACATCCATTGTTCCGGCGCCTGGCGGATGAAGGCCTCGAACTGGGCGTGAAGCGCGGCGGTGCCGGCGACCGCGTCCGCCGCGTGGTCATGCGTGTGCGGGACCTCAACGCGCGCCGCCCGGATCACGAAGCGCACCTTGGGCTCCCGGAAGACCGCGCCGGCATAGAGCGGCAGGCCGGTCTTGCGGGCGAGGAGGGCGGGGAAGACGGTCGCCAGCGCGGGCGCGCCGAAGAACGGAACGGCGGAGCCGTTGTCGTCCCGCAGGTCGGCGAGGAAGGCCGGATAGCCGCCGCTCTTCGCCGCCTTCATCAGCGCCCGCGCGCTCACCGGTGTCTTGGGCAGAAGGCCCCCGTCATAGAGGAAGGCGCGCAGCCGGCGGGTTTCTTCGTCGACCAGCGGATTGCTCAGGCGCTGATAGACGCCGGTGAAGGGGACGCCGATGAGCCGGCTCGCATAAGCGCCAAGCTCCCAGTTGCCCAGATGCAGGCCGCAGACCACGCAAGGGCCGCCGCGCGCGATCTCCTCGATCTGCTCCGTCGGCTCGAAGCGGATGCGCTTCTCGGCGACGATTTCCTCGAGGTGGAAGGATTCGCCGAAGGTGCGGCCGAGGTTCTCCCACATGGCGGCGGCGATCCGCTTGCGCTCCTTGTCCGATAGCTCGGGATAGGCAAGCTTGAGATTGGCGAGCGCGCGCTCCTGCCGGTGGAGATGGGGGGCGATCAGCCGCCAGGCGAGGCCGGAGGCGGCGGAAGCGGTTTCGAGCGGCAGCGCCCGGCCAGCCGCCTGAAGGGCCCGGAATCCGAGATATTCCAGCCGGTGGCGGAGGGATTTGGAGGCGGTCATCGCTCAGTGGGACGATCGGCTCAGCGGCCAGGGCGGGGTGATTGCGACGGCGGCCGAGCCTCTGTCAAGCCGGGCGCCTCGAAGCGGAGGCGATTTGAGTTCTGGCGGCGTTCAGCGTAACCCGTCGCGTAAGGGTTCGCCCCTGCGTTTTCAGCGATCGTGAGGCAAGACATGGCAGGCATGGCCGAGGTCAGCGAAAGGGCTGGCTCCGCCGAAAAAGGCGGGGGCGAGGACGAGTTCCATGCGGTCCTCAAGTCCGCGACCAGTTCGATCCTCTCCGCCGAGGCGTTCCGCAAGCCTTACCCGCTGATCCGCTTCGAGAACTTCTTCCCAGCCGACTTTTACGCCCGCCTCGTGCAGCGCTTCCCTGACGTCGACCGCTTCGCCGGACTGAACGGCGACGGAACGCGGCGGGAGTACGCGCTCTACGACGAGCGAAGCGATCCGGGCTCCGAAGAAGGCCGCGGGCTTTGGAGAATCGTGCGGCGAGTGCTATCCGCGCCCGAGGTCGCCGCGGCGCTGAGGGAGAAGCTCGACGAGGGGTTCCGCATCCGCGCCAGAAGAAGCGGCGAGGAATGGCCGGTCCCGATGCATCCTCGCCCCGTGCTCTACACCGACCTCAATGGCTACGCGATCAAGCCGCACCCGGACACGCGCCGGAAGGTGCTTACCATGCAGATCTACCTGCCTCAGGACGAGAGCCAGCGCGAACTCGGCACGACCATCTACAAGGTCTCCCCTATGGGCGTGTTGGCGTGGAAATCCTATGGCCTCGCCAAGGCGCGGACCATGCCTTTCCTGCCGAATTCGGGCTACGCCTTCGTCGTCATCCACCCAGCCTACTCGCTCTTACGCGCAAGCTGGCACGGGCGGGAGGCGATCTCGGTTCCCCTGGAGAAGCCGCGGCTCTCGATCCTCAACACCTACTACCGTGAGCCCGCGCCGAAGCGGACCGGAGCGATGTGAGGGCGAAGGGGATGGGGAACTCCTGTGGGTGACGACAGCCTCATCCCCATCAGCGACGAGCAAGCCAAGCTTGGGCAAGAACTCGTCATGGCGGTCAGAGACGCTTCTGGCTATTTCACTGATATCTTGGGCGATCCCCAAGGACTTGCTCGGGCTTCTTATTGGCGACCGCGTTAGGGCAAGGCGGCTCGAGCGTCTTGCAAACATCTGGCAGCGAACCCGCGAGCGTTTGCGTGATCGAGGCATCGGTTATCCCGACCCACCAAGCCTGAAATATGCGATCCCGATTCTGCAGGCGGCGCCAGACGAGGAAAACGAGAGCCTGCAAGATTTTTGGTCGCGTCTATTGGCCGCCGCTATGGACCCGAACCGACGGAACGCCATGCGCCAATCTTTCGTTGGGGCGGTCAAGCAAATGGATCCATTGGATGCCGTCGTTCTCGCAGCGATCCGCGATAATCGTGGCCAAACTTGGAATTCGAATGGTCGTGACGCTTTTAGCGCGCAAGCTCAATTGCTCCACCGACGAAGTCCTTGTCTCGTTTAACCATCTCGCTGAGCTGGACTGCGTTTCCTTCATGGACAGCACGGGGCCGCGCATTCAGCCGTACATGAAACCTTTTGGCACCCTGCTGATGAACGTGGTGGAAGACGCTGAGGTCCGTCCCAACATCTGACTTGGCGAATTTCCGCGTTGTCCAAGGTTTGGCCATGCGCGGCCTCGGCGGTAGCGGGACAGAACAAATCGAAAGCCGCTCAACTCCGGCGGAATTTCGTGTTAGAGCGCGAGCGCGGCGAGAGAGCCAGCGCGAACGGGCGCGGCCGGCAGGGAGGAAACATGAGCGAGCAGACCAAATATCTCATGGGCGAGGAGAAGATTCCCCACGCCTGGTACAATATCATCGCCGACCTGCCCTCGCCGCCACCCCCGATTCTGCATCCGGGCACCGGCAAGCCGGTCGGGCCGGACGATCTTTCGCCCCTTTTTCCGATGGCGCTGATCGGCCAGGAGGTCAGCGCCGAGCGGCAGATCGAGATCCCGGCGCCGGTCCGCGACATCTATCGGCTGTGGCGCCCGACGCCGCTCTTTCGCGCGAGGCGCCTCGAGAAGGCGCTCGGGACGAGCGCGCGCATTTTCTACAAATACGAGGGGGTCAGCCCCGCCGGCAGCCACAAGCCCAACACCGCCGTCGCCCAGGCCTTCTACAACAAGCAGGAGGGGGTGACGAAACTCTCAACCGAGACGGGCGCCGGGCAATGGGGCTCGTCGCTCGCCTTTGCGGGCTCTCTGTTCGGCCTCGAGGTCAAGGTCTACATGGTCAAGGTCTCCTACAATCAGAAGCCCTACCGGCGGGCGCTGATGGAGACTTATGGCGCGAAATGCGTAGCGAGCCCGAGCGCTGAGACCGATTCCGGCCGAGCGATCCTGAAAGCTCACCCCGATTCGCCGGGCAGTCTCGGCATCGCGATTTCGGAAGCGGTCGAAGTCGCGGCCAAGAATCCCGACACGAAATACGCGCTGGGCAGCGTGCTCAACCACGTGCTGATGCACCAGACCGTGATCGGCATCGAAGCGATCGAGCAGATGGAGGCGGCCGGCGCCTATCCCGACATCGTGATCGGCTGCGCTGGCGGCGGCTCGAACTTCGCCGGCATCGCCTTCCCGTTCATCGGCAAGAAGCTGCGCGACAAGCGGGAGGTGCGCGCGATCGCGGTCGAGCCGGCCGCCTGCCCGTCGATGACACGCGGCAAATACGCCTTCGACTTCGGCGACACCGGACATCTGACGCCGCTGGTCAAGATGCACACGCTAGGGTCCGAGTTCATTCCGCCCGGCTTCCACGCAGGGGGCCTCCGCTATCACGGCATGGCGCCGCTGGTCAGCCACTTGGTAGAGCTGGGGCTGATCGAGGCCCGCGCCTATCACCAGACCCCATGCTTCGAGGCGGGGGTCATGTTCGCGCGCGAGGAGGGCATCGTGCCGGCCCCGGAAACGAACCATGCGATCCGCGCGGCGATCGACGAAGCCTTGAAGGCGCGGGAGGAGGGCAAGTCGCCGACCATCCTCTTCAACCTCTCCGGCCACGGCCATTTCGACATGCAGGCCTACAGCGACTATTTTGCCGGCAAGCTCGAGGACAAGGACTACGACCCCAAGGCGCTCGAAGCCTCGCTCGCGCACTTGCCGAAGGTCGCGGCGGAGTAGGGGAGCAAAGGGCGCGCCATCTTTCGGCCGCTTGGCCCGGCGGGCCCGGCGTCCAACGGCGTTGCCTTTCTACTGGGCTCGGGACGGCCGGAATGACAGGTCAGTCCGGCCATGCATGGGCGCCGCTTCGTCTGGGCTCATTTGACATTGGCGAATGCGAGGACCCGCGACTGGCTCGGAACGCAAGAGGCGTTGTCGCCGGAAGCCCGCGAGGCCCGCCTGTCTCCGGACCGGCATCCGAGGCTCGACTCGCATGCGGACGCGCTGTGGGGCGTCCTCTATGACTTCCGCCACAAGTCTGAGGGCGGCGTAGAAGAGCTCACCGACCTGCGCTTTGTTCTCAGACCTCAGTTCCTGCTGACCGCGCGCCATCACCCAGTTCGCTCGGCGGCCGCAGTCCGGGAGGAGGGCCTTTGAGGACGGCGCCATGCTTTTCGAGCGTGTTCTTGTCGAGACGGCGAATTCCGTCGGCGAGGCCGCGCATCTGATCGCCGGCAAGCTCGACCAGATCGAGGATCGGGTCCTGTCCGAGACGTTCAGCGACGAGAGCGTTAGCCTGCTTGGGCTTAAACGAGGAATTTCGCGCCAGGAGCGGTTCATTCCAGGCGACCCGCGGCCTGCTGGCTAAGCTGGACGAGGCACGCTTGGAGGGCGCCTCGCAAACATATCGCGATATCGGATCAAGAGTGCGGCAACGAGTGGGCTCCTTTCATGCCGACCTCCATCTGCAAGCGGAACGAGCAAGACTTCCGCAAGAAGAAATGGCCTCGCAGCTCGCCGCGGCGATCAATCGCAACCTCTTCGTGCTGACCGTCGTGACGACCCTTTTGCTGCCGTCGGCGTTCATCACCGGCTACTTTGGCATGAACACGAAGGGCTTGCCCTTCGCCGACTCGGACTATGGCACGCCCTACGCGACGATCCTCGCCATTCTCGCCGGGCTCGTCTACCTCGTGATCCGCCAGCGCCGAATGCTGGCGTAACGTCGCTGATGGACCCTACCCCATCGCGAAATCCCACAGCGAGCGCCAGACGCAGCGCTTCGCCGGATTCTTGAACGCCGCCGCGTCGAAATAGGCGAGATGGCCGGTCGTTCCGTCGTCAGGCCAACGGAAGCCGACCTCGACCCGGCCGGCTCGCTCAATGACGAATTGCTCGACCGGCCCCGGATCGTCGGCGGCGGCGATCGACGGGCCGAGGACGCCGGTCGCTCCGTTCTGATAGCGCCAGATCCGGCCGTCGGCGGTGGTCACGCGGACGAGGCGGGCGGAGGCGTCATAGGCGACGGTGAGCGGGCCCATCTTGCCCTGGCCCTTGTACTCGCACTGCCGCGTCACCGGCCCGGCGGTCAAAGCAAGCGCGGGAGACGCGATCAGCGCGGCGAGCGCTGCGAGGGCGAGCGAGATGCGGGGCATGGGGTGTGAAGGCTGGGTCTCGAGGGCAGAAGGCGCCGCAACTTTATCACGCCTCTCGCGCCCTGCGCACGCCAGTATTGCGTCCGGCGTCGAATTTTTTCGCAACCCCCCAGCCGGGAAGTCCCGGGGACCGGTGACGCGCCTCGCTACGTCCCATGTCGCGTGCTATGCTTCGCGCAACCATGGAACGCCCGAATGTCAGAACGGCGAGAATTGTATCGCAGCCCCAACGGCGATTCCTGGTTCCTTGGGCGGGAGCCGGAGAGCGGTCACGCGTTCATCATTCACCAGCCGAACGCGCCTTCCGGAGGTCGCTTGTCGCATATCGAACTGGGGGCGTTCCTGAGAGAGGGGACCGCCCCTGAGCAGCAGGCTCTGCTCCGGCTGATCGGAACGCTTGTGGACGTTCCCCCCTATGCCGACCGGCCCTGAGGACAAGAATCGCCCCCGCCGGCCGTAGGTTGCAATGCCACTTTAACCTGCTATCAAGCCGCGCGCCGCGTTTCCCGCGGCCCGGCTTTCAAAAGGTTCGTTCATGTTTGTTTGCAGCCGACGCGCCGCGCTCTGGCTCCCGCTTCTCGCCGCCTCGGCCGCGTGGGCTGCGGAGGATTCCGGCAACACCGTGATCCTCACCACCAAGCACGGCAAGGTCACGATCAAGCTTCATCCGGACTGGGCGCCGAAGACCGTCGCCCAGTTCAAGACACTGGTGAAGCAGAAGTTCTATGACGGGCTGACCTTCCACCGCGTGATTCCCGGCTTTATGGCCCAGACCGGCGACCCGACCGGGACCGGCGGTGGCGGCTCCAAGCTTCCAAACCTGCCGGCCGAGTTCAATTCGACCCATTTCAAGCGCGGCATTTTAGGCATGGCGCGCACCGACGACCCGAATTCCGCGAACTCGCAGTTCTTCATCATGTTCGGCGACGGCGGATTCCTCGACGGCAAATACACCGCTTTCGGCGAAGTGACGTCGGGCATGGACGCCGTCGACAAGATCAAGGCGGGAACCGAGGCCAACAATGGCGCGGTCGAGAACCCGGACAAGATCGTCACCCTGCGCATGGCGCCGGCTAAACAATAAGGAGCGACGACATGAGCAGCGCAGGCGAGACGCTGACGCTCGAGACGAGCAAGGGCCCGGTGGTGATCGAAATGAACCCGGCGCTCGCGCCAGGCCATGTCGCCCACATCAAGCGGCTGGTTTCCGAGGGCTTTTACGACGGGATCGTCTTTCACCGGGTGATCGACGGGTTCATGGCCCAAACGGGCTGCCCGCACGGAACCGGAACTGGCGGGTCGAAATATCCCAATCTCAAGGCCGAGTTCAACGCCGAGCCGCACAAGCGCGGGACCGTGTCGATGGCGCGCGCGTCGAGCCCGGATTCGGCCAATTCGCAGTTCTTCATCTGCTTCGCCGACGCGCCGTTCCTCGACCGGCAGTATACGGTCTGGGGCAAGGTCGTCTCGGGCATGGAGAACGTCGACAAGATCAAGCGTGGCGAGCCCGTCCGCGATCCCGACAAGATCGTCAAAGCGACGCTGAGCTGAACGCTTGACCGTCGGCCGAGATGCGCGTCGACGCCTTCGATTTCGTTCTTCCCCCTGACCGCATCGCGCTTCACCCGGCAAATCCGCGGGACAGCGCGCGGCTGCTGGTCGTCGGCGCCGACGGCGCTTTGACCGACGCGAATGTGTGCGACCTGCCGGATTTCCTCAAACCCGGCGACGCGCTGGTCGTCAACGACACGCGGGTGATCGCCGCGCGGCTCGAAGGCGTGCGGGTGAGGGGCGATTCCGTCGCCTCGATCGAGGCCACCCTGATCGAGCGCGTCGACGATTGCCGCTGGCGGGCGCTGGTCAAGCCGGCCAAGAGGCTCAACGCCGGCGAGCGCATCCGCTTCGGCGAGTCGAGCGAAAGCATGGCTTGCCTGCTCGCGGCGCTCGACGCGGAAGTGGAGGAGAAGGGCGAAGCGGGCGAGGTCCTGTTGCGCTTCGACTTTGCGGGCCCCGCGCTCGACGAGGCGATCGAGCGGCTGGGGCAGGCGCCCCTGCCCCCTTACATCGCCTCGCGGCGCGCGCCATCGCCAAGCGACGCCGCGGACTATCAGACGATGTTCGCGGCCAAGCCCGGCGCGGCGGCCGCGCCGACGGCCGGGCTGCACTTCACGCCGTCACTGGTTCAGCGCGTCGAGGCGCGCGGCGTCGCCCTTCACCGGATCACGCTGCATGTCGGCGCGGGGACCTTCGCGCCGGTTAGGGTCGAGGATACGCGCGACCACAAGATGCACGCCGAGCAAGGCTCGATCGACAAAGCGACTGCCGAAGCGCTCAACGCAGTCCGGGCGGGGGGCGGCCGGATCGCGTGCGTCGGCACGACGGCCGCGCGCCTCCTCGAAGCCGCCGCCGACGAAAGCGGGCGGCTCAGGCCGTTCTCCGGAGCCGCCGATATTTTCATCACCCCCGGCTATGTATTTCGCTTCGTAGATGCCCTTCTCACCAATTTTCATCTGCCGCGTTCGACGCTCTTCATGCTGGTTTCCGCTTTCAGCGGGCTCAAGACGATGCAGGCGGCTTATGCGCACGCTATTCAGGCCGGTTATCGGTTTTATTCCTACGGCGACGCCTGCCTCCTCGCCCGGCCCGGCCGCCCAGAGGCGCCCGGCAAGCGGCTGTGAGCGGCTTTTCCTTTGCCATTCACGCGACCGACGGAGAGGCGCGCCTGGGCTCAATCTCGACCCCGCGCGGGGCCATTCGCACGCCGGCGTTCATGCCAGTCGGCACGGCGGCGACCGTCAAGGCCATGCATCCGGGTACGGTGAGGGCGCTCGGCTTCGACGTGGTGCTCTCCAACACCTATCATTTGATGCTGGCGCCGGGAGCGGAGCGGATTGCGGCGCTCGGTGGCCTGCACAAGTTCATGAACTGGCCGCACCCGATCCTGACCGACTCCGGCGGCTTCCAGGTGATGAGCCTCGCCAGGCTGCGCAAGCTCAGCGAGCGCGGCGTGACCTTCCAGTCGCATATCGACGGATCGCGCCATGAACTGACGCCTGAGCGTTCGATGGAGGTCCAGCGGCTCCTGGGCTCGGACATCCAGATGCAGCTCGACGAGTGCGTGCGATTGCCCTGCCCGCGCGAGGAGGCCGGGCGTGCGATGCGCTTGTCTCTCAAGTGGGCCGAACGCTCCAGGATCGCCTTCGGCGAGCAGCCGGGGCGCGCGATCTTCGGCATCGTCCAGGGGGGCGTGGAAAAGGATCTTCGCGTATTCAGCGCGAGGGCGCTCGCGGACATGGCCTTTCTCGGATACGCGATCGGGGGACTGGCGGTCGGAGAGCCGCAGGCTCAGATGCTCGAGACGATCGAGGCGGTGGTCCCGCATCTGCCTGGCGGCGCGCCGCGCTATCTCATGGGGGTCGGAACGCCCGGCGATCTCCTTCAGGCGATGAGGCGCGGCGTCGATATGTTCGATTGCGTGATGCCGACGCGGGCCGGACGGCATGGCCTCGTCTTCACCCGGCGGGGCCGCATGAACCTGCGTAACGCGCGTTTCGCCGAGGATCCGCGCCCGGTCGATCGCCTGTCGTCGTCGCCAATGGCCCGCGACTACTCGCGCGCCTATTGGCGCCATCTCGTGAAGTCAGGCGAGATCCTGGGGATGATGGGACTCACTGAGATCAATCTCGCTTATTACCAGGATCTCATGGCCGACGCCCGGCTCGCGATCGGGCAAGGCCGGCTCGACGCCTACATCGCGGAAACCCAGCGAAATTGGACGGAAGGCGAAGCGGACGGACGTTGAGGCCGAGGGCAGCCGACGAGATTTTTTCGGTGCTGCGCGGGCGACAGTCTCGTCGCCGGACCAATTCAGCCTTGCCTGAACTCCGGGATGTCGGGCCGTTGTTCGCGCGACAAGGTGAGACGTCCGCTTCCCAAGAACAAGGGGCGAGCCGCCATTGCGGCGGCTCGCCCCTTTTCGTTCCAAGTCGTGCGTTTCACAATCCCGGTCTTTTTTATTTCCTTCCGCATCAGTTGCGGGGCGGTTCAAGACTGTCGAACGCTTTTGTCCTCCCACAGACCCGACGGCGTCCGGCGCCAAACATTTTGGCAGCGGCCTCCTTTTGGCAAAACATTGCTAGTCGAATTTTTTGGCCGTGTCACGGGGCTAAGCGACCCTGCCATGCATATTTTTTCTAGCTTGGTCCAATTTGGTCAAATGTGCATTCGCGAATGCAAAAGTGCCAGGCGGCCGGCCGCTTCGCCGCGCCTTCCTTGCGTCTTTCATCGGTTACCCGGATGCCCTAAGAACCACCACGAAGCTTAAGCCTTGGGGTCAAAATGACAACGATCGTGAACGTCGTCGGCCGCGAAATCCTGGACAGCCGCGGCAATCCAACGGTCGAAGTGGATGTCGTCCTGGAAGACGGTTCGATGGGGCGGGCGGCCGTTCCATCAGGCGCTTCGACCGGCACGCGCGAGGCGGTCGAACTGCGCGACGGCGACAAGGGCCGCTTTGGCGGCAAGGGCGTTCTGAAAGCGGTCGAAGCCGTCAATCGCGAGATTTTCGACGCGGTCTCCGGCCTCGAGGCCGAGGATCAGCTCAAGATCGACGAGACATTGATCGCGCTCGACGGCACGAAAAACAAATCCCGGCTCGGCGCGAACGCCATTCTCGGCGTCTCGCTCGCCGTCGCCAAGGCGGCGGCGGAAGCGTCCGGCCTGCCGCTTTACCGCTACGTCGGCGGCGCCATGGCCAGGGTGTTGCCGACGCCGATGATGAATGTCGTCAATGGCGGAGCGCACGCCGACAATCCGATCGATTTCCAGGAGTTCATGATCGTGCCGGTCGGCGCGCCGTCCTTCGCCGAGGCGGTGCGCTGGGGCGCGGAGACGTTTCATGCGCTCAAAGCCGCGCTGAAGAAGGCGGGACAGAACACCAATGTCGGCGACGAGGGCGGCTTCGCGCCCAACCTGCCCTCGGCGGAGGCGGCGCTCGATTTCTGCGTCAAGGCGATCGACGCGGCCGGCTTCAAGCCCGGCGACGACATCGCGCTCGCGCTCGATCCCGCGGCCTCCGAATTCTTCAAGCAGGGCAGATATGTCTACGAGGGGGAAGGCGCGACGCGCTCGGTCGAGGAGCAGGTCGACTATCTCGTCAG
>Ga0070733_10002019_pt1 | contig 14785 bp, 10 predicted proteins | sample Coa_R1_9_FD_66450 | JGI IMG/M metagenome (GOLD analysis project Ga0070733, IMG submission 66450) | Surface soil microbial communities from Centralia Pennsylvania, which are recovering from an underground coalmine fire - Coalmine... | ecosystem: Environmental > Terrestrial > Soil > Unclassified ... | reverse complement strand
CACCCCTACGATCTCGACCGACTCGACGGACGCGGGCTCATAGTTCGCTTCGCGAGGAAAGGCGAGCACCTCGTCACGCTCGACGGAGTCGACCGCACGCTCGGCGAGGTGACAGAAAGGTCCGGTTCCACCGAACCGGTCGAGGATCTGCTCATCTGCGACGCGAATGGCGGCGCCGTCGGCCTCGCCGGGATCATGGGGGGAGCGGCGAGTGAGATCCGGCCTGAGACGCGCGAGGTCTTGATCGAGTCGGGGGAGTTCACCGCCGTCGTTGTCGGTCGAACCGTTCGTCGCGAGGACTTGCGAACCGAAGCCGCGGTTCGCTTTTGGCGGGGGATCGACCCAGAAGGAGTCGTACGCGGCGCCGATCGCGTCGCCCAGCTGATCTTGGAGGCGGCGGACAAGGCCGGCGCGCCGCGACCGTCTGTCGCTCGCGGTGTGCTCGACGAGCACCCGACGCCGACACCGAGAATCAGGGTCCGAGTTCGCACCGGGCGGGTGAATGCGATCCTCGGAACGAAACTCGACGCGGCCACGATCTCCTCGTACATCGCCCCGATCGGGTTCATGGCCACCCCAACAGACGATGGGCTAGTCGTCGAGGTCCCCTCGTGGCGCCCCGACACGACGATCGAAGTCGACGTCATCGAAGAGGTGGCGCGGCACTACGGGTACGAGAACATCGCGCCGACGACGCGACGATCAGCCGGGGTTGGCCGCCTCAACACCCACCAGCGTGATCGCCGGGTTGTGGCGCGCGCCCTGAGCGGATTCGGAGCCCATGAGGCGTGGACGAGTCCGATCGTTAACCCGGAGCTTGAACGGCTCGTCGGTCAATCGATTTCCCCGGTCGAATTGACGAACCCCATCGTTCACGAAGAACGCGCCCTCCGCACCCATCTTCTGCCTGGGCTGCTTTCCGCGATTCGTCGAAACGTCGCTTCGCGCAATCCATCCGTTCGTTTCTTTGAGAACGGACACGTCTTTTTCCGGCCGGCCGGTGATGGCGAACTGCCAGTAGAACGCGAGCAGCTCGGCGTTGCTCTGGCCCGTGACGGGGACAGTGCCGCGACGGCGGTGAACTTGCTTCGCTGGCTCTCAGAAGCGATTCGGATCGATAAAGAGGGGTACGAGCTCGACCAGAAAGTGGAAGGGAACTCGGAGAACATCGACTCGTTGACGCTTGGCTGTCATCCGACCCGAACTGCCATGCTGCGCGCAAAGCACGAAGATTCCACCCTCGTGGTCGGTGTTGTCGGCGAGGTTGACCCCAAGGTGCTGAGTGCGTTCGACATTCCGGGACGGCGGGTCGGCTGGCTCCTTTTTGACGTCGAACGATTCTTCGCCCTTCCTCGCCTTCGCGACGCGGCCCGGCCTGTGAGTCGGTTTCCTTCGAGCGACATCGACTTGTCGTTTGCGCTCGACGAAAAGGTTCCGGCACGATCACTCGGAGAGATCCTCGAGAAAGCAGCCGGGCAATGGTGCGAGCGCATCGAGCTCGTCGACGTCTACCGCGGGCGCGGTCTAGACACCGGTGTGCGAAGCCTCTCGTACCGGATTCGCTTTGCCGCGCTGGACCGGACGCTTACAGACGCGGACGTCGCCGAGGCGCGCGCCCGCTGTATCGACGCGGCCGAGCGCGAAGTGGGGGCGGTCCTGCGCGGCTGAGAGATTTGTCGTCGTCGCCGACCGGATCGTCATTTCGGGTCGGGTGCGCGGCGATCTCCGAGGTGCGCGGCCCAAGATAGGGGTCGGTCCGAATGCGGGCTCGGTAATCGAGGTAGTCGAGGAACGACTCTCCGACGACGGCGTGTGCGTCGACGCCGGGAGCATTGGCTACCCGCTCGACGGCAGTGAAGAGATCTTCGAGGGCGCGCTCTTGTCCCTCGTCACGTGCGGATACGAGCAGCTGGCTGGCGAGATCGGCGAGCTCGCCGAAGACGATCCGACACGAGCATGCTTCTCCCTCGATCGAGGCCAGCTCGTCGTAGACGGGGAGAAACGAGGGCAAAGGGGCGATGAGCACCGCTACCGCGCGCCGTTCGCACAGCCGTCGCATCGCTCCTCCTCTCCGGCTGGGCCGGACTCGACAGAGGGAGGCGATCGGCGACGGCCTCCGATACGGGGAAACTAGCGAGGAGGTGTCTCATCGTGATTCGGGCTGGACGACGATCCCATACGCTGGCCCGATGGAGAAGAGCAACACCGGATCCGACACGTCACTCATGCTCATCTCGGCGTCTTGAGCGCGCCGAGCGCGTCGTTCTCGGTGACGATGCGCGTCGAGCTCGCCGATCCCCGTGGGATCGGTGCGATCACCACGGCGGTCGGGAACGCGGGCGGGGTGGTCAGTGCGCTCGACGTCGTCGAGTCGCGTTCGGACTCGTTCGTCGTCGATCTCACGTGTAACGCGATAAACGAGGATCACGCCGAACAACTGAACGAAGCGGTTGAGGCGGTAGAGGGCGCGCACGTGCGCGCGATGAGTGACCGCACGCTGCTCTTGCACCTCGGAGGAATGCTCGCCGTCGCACCGCGCGTCCCTTTGCGTACGAGAGACGACCTGTCGATGGCCTATACCCCTGGCGTCGCACGGGTATCCCTCGCCATCGCAAAGGATCCGTCAGCGGCGCGCAACTTGACGATCAAAAGAAACTCAGTCGCGGTCGTCACGGACGGATCAGCGGTGCTTGGGCTCGGCAACATTGGTCCGGCCGCGGCTTTGCCTGTCATGGAGGGCAAAGCCTTGCTGTTCAAGCGCTTCGCCGAAATCGACGCCTGGCCTGTCTGCCTCGCCACACAGGACACTGACGAGATCGTGCGCGTCGTCGAGTCGATCGCCCCGGTCTACGGCGGCATCAACCTGGAGGACATCGCTGCACCGAGGTGCTTCGAGGTTGAGGCGCGTCTTCGCGACTCGCTCGATATCCCAGTGTTTCACGACGACCAACATGGAACCGCGATCGTTGTCTTCGCTGCGCTGACCAACGCACTTCGGCTGGTTGGAAAGTCGATGAGCGAGATCCGGATCGTCGTCCTCGGCATTGGCGCGGCCGGTGTCGCGATCACCAAGCTCCTACTAGCCGAGGGCGTCGGTGACGTCATCGCCGTCAATCGGCAGGGCATCCTCAATAAAGGCATGTCCGATCTCGATGCATCCCGCCGGTGGGTGGCCGAGAACACGAACCGCCAAGGGCTCTCGGGTGGGATAGCTGAGGCGCTGCGCGGGGCGGACGTGCTCATCGGCGTCTCGGGGCCCGATCTCGTCACAGAAGAGGAAATCTCTTCGATGGCGAGCGACTCGATCGTCTTTGCTCTCGCCAACCCGGTGCCTGAGATCGACTCTTCGATCGCTCGCCGTCACGCGGCGATCGTCGCGACGGGCCGCAGCGATGAACCGAACCAGATCAACAACGTCTTGGTCTTCCCGGGACTTTTCCGCGGTCTGCTCAACGTCGGGGCGCACAAAATAACCGAGGAGATGGAGCTTGCCGCCGGCCGTGCCCTCGCCAACGTGGTGGACGACGACGAGCTCTCACCCGGCTACATCATCCCAACTGTGTTCAACCCCGCCGTCGTACCGGCTGTCTCGGCCGCGGTCGAACGTGCCGCTCAGGGAGAAGGTTGACCCCCGGGCTCGTTGATCACCAGCGTCATCTTTCCGAGACGCCGCGGCGATACGTAGCCATTCTCTAAGAACCAGCGCGCCGAGCGTTCTATTGCTTCGCGGGCAGGGCGGGAGCGATAGCCGAGTTCTCGGCGGGCTCGGGCGTCCGAGAAGGCCATTTCGGTAGCGGCCATGCGTGCGCCTTCGAGCGGGATGTGCGGCTCACGGTGCAACAGGCGCCCCTCCACGACCTCGGAGGCGGCGGCGAGGGCGAGGGCGACAATCCGTGGGATGCGCACCGTCGGGGCGCGGCTTCCGGTCACCAGGGCGAGGTGATCGAGGATCTCATGAAGGGTGAGGTTTTCTCCACCGACGATGTAGCTCCGTCCAACGGCCCCGAGATCGGCGGCGCGGAGGTGACCCTCGGCGACGTCGTCGACGTCGACGATGTTGAGCGTCGTGTCGTACCAACCGGGCATGCGACCGTTCAAAAACTCGACCACCATCCGCCCGGTCGGGGTGGGAGCGCGGTCATACGGCCCGAGCGGCGTGGTCGGTAACACGAGCGTCACCGGGAGGCCCTCGGCCGCGGCGCGCAAGACTTCGTGCTCGGCGACGTATTTCGTCTGCTTGTACAGCCCGAAGAGATGGTCGATGCGCGCCGAGGCGGTCTCGTCGGCGGGGCCTCGTCCTCCGACGCCATCGAGCCCGAGCGTGCCGACCGAGCTCGTGTAGACGATGAGTTCGCACGCCTGTCTTCGAGCGGCCTCGAGCACGTTTCGAGTGCCGTCGACGTTGACTCGGTAAAAGGACGCCGGCTCCCGTGACCAAAAGCGGTAGATGGCGGCCGTGTGGAAGATCACGCGGGCTCCGTGCACAGCGTCGCTGATCGCCTTTTGGTCCCTCACGTCGGCCTGGACACGGGTGACGGACAAACCGTCGAGGTTTTTGTGATTCGAACCCGGCTCAAACACGGCGATGACGTCGATATCACGTCGAATCAAAGCGCGGACGATGGCTGAGCCGATGAACCCGGATGCTCCCGTGACCGCTATTCGCGAACCGGCTGCGATGACCCGACGCGAAGCCGCTGGTCCACCGGTCGCTAGATCCCGTTCCACCTCATCGGCCATATCGCCATACCTTTCAGCGGCGCTTCACATCGCAAGAGACGACCGCGGCGATACACTCCCGCGGCCGACCAACGGGAGGTGCCGTGAGCACGTCGACTACAACATCATCGCTCGTCCAGCTGGACAATTTCATCGGCGGCAAGAAGGTCCCCGCGAGGAGCGGAGCGGCCACCGAGATCATCAACCCCTCGACTGGGAAGGCCTACGCCTCTGCGCCGCTGTCTGGCAAAGAGGACCTCGACGACGCGTTCGCCGCCGCCGCCGAGGTATTTCCCGCCTGGCGCGATGCCACTCCGTCGGAGCGCAGCCTCGCTCTTTTACGAATCGCTGATGCGATCGCCGACCGAGCCGACGAGCTTGTGCGTATCGAGGGCGAGAACACCGGCAAGCCTCTTGCGCTCACGAGCTCGGAGGAGATTCCCCCTATGGTCGACCAGATCCGGTTCTTCGCGGCGGCCGCTCGAACGCCCGAAGGACGATCGGCCGGCGAATACCTGGCATCGCACACCTCTTACGTGAGAAGAGAACCAATCGGTGTCTGCGCGGCAGTCACGCCGTGGAACTACCCAGCGATGATGGCCGTTTGGAAGTTCGCGCCCGCACTTGCCGCGGGCAACGCGATGGTGCTGAAGCCATCGGACACGACGCCGGCGTCGACGCTATTTCTCGCCGAGCTGATGGCTGAGTACTTGCCGCCCGGAGTCTTCAATGTCGTCTGCGGGGACCGCGACACGGGTCGCCTCCTTGTCGCACACAAGACCCCGGCAATGGTTTCAATCACCGGAAGTGTTCGCGCCGGAATCGAGGTGGCGACGTCAGCCGCCACCGATTTGAAGCGGGTCCATCTCGAGCTCGGTGGCAAAGCTCCCGTCATCGTCTTTGACGACGCGGATGTTGAAGCCGCGGCGAGCGGAGTCTCGATTGGCGGCTACTTCAATGCCGGACAGGACTGCACTGCGGCGACGCGAGTGCTCGCCGGGCCGAGGATTCACGATGACTTCGTCGCTGCCCTCGTTGAAAAAGCCTCTCAGACAAGGACGGCCGGACTCGACGTCCCTGACGCCGACTATGGGCCACTTAACAACGCCAACCAGTTGGCGCGGGTGTCAGGCTTCCTCGAACGAACCCCGGGTCATGCCAGAGTGCTGACGGGCGGCGAAAGAGTCGGGACGGACGGCTACTTCTTCGCGCCGACCGTTGTCGACGGCCTCGAACAACGCGACGAGATGATCCAAAGTGAAGTGTTCGGGCCTGTCGTCACGGTGCAACGCTTCTCAGATGAAGATGAGGCGATCGCGTGGGCGAACGGGGTCGAATATGGACTTGCGTCGAGCGTGTGGACGAAAGATCACGGCCGAGCGATGCGGATGACCAAAGCCCTCGATTTCGGTGCGGTTTGGGTAAACACCCATATTCCGCTGGTCGCCGAGATGCCCCACGGGGGGTTCAAACACTCTGGGTATGGAAAAGACCTCTCCGTGTACGGCTTTGAGGACTACACGCGGATCAAGCACGTGATGCACTTCATCGACACATGACGAACGCGGGTGCCCGAGGGATCGTCCCGGTCACCGGCGAAGATCGCTTGGGGAGTTATTCCGCGCCTCCTCCAAACACACTTCCGGAACCGCTCAGCTCGAGCTCGGCGCGCCCGCGCTCTGTGATCGTCGCAGCGCGGATCCGCTTGTCGGGTCGCGAAAGAACGAAGTAAATAGCGCCGATGAGCACGATCACGAGGACGACGACAAGTGTGATCCAGTCGTAGTTGAACAAGGCGCCGCGCCCGCTCGTCAGGCCACTTGGGTAGATGATGTTGACGAGCATCGCCGCTCCGTAGGCGATGGCGAGGACGGTGACCGGGTACCCCCAGGCGCCCAAGCGGAAGCTTCCCTCCGCCTTCCAGCCGCGAAGGCGAGCGATCAGCGAGCCGACAGTAATCATCAAGAACGAGAGGTATATGCCGGACACGCCGAATGAAACGAGCGCGAAGAGGGCGTTCACTCCCTTCGGATACGTGAACCACAAAATGTGAATCGGCTTCGATGGGTTGACGTGCGCGAGCAATGTGAACAACGCCGCGACAACCGCGCCAAGCAGGATTGCCGCCACCGGGGTCTCCCGTCTGCGGGAAACTTTTCTGATCACGCCACTGCCCGGGATCGCCCGGTCTCGTGCGTAAGAGAAAGCCAATCGTGCACCTGCTCCTTGCACTGCGGTCCCGCAACTGAAAAAGGCGAAGCAGATGAGCACGAGTACGAAATCGAACAGCCCGCTGTTCTTCAGTGCATTTTGGAGGATGTAAGGCACGCCCCCTGTTATGGATGAAACGAAGCCTTTGTGGCCCTTCGGGATGGCTAGATCGAGAGCAGCGACGAGAATGAAACTTGCGATTCCACCGAAGATCAGGCTGGTGACGATTGCCTTTGGCACCTTGCGTGAGGCGCCAACGACTTCTTCAGCCACATCTGCGGCAGATTCGAATCCATAGAAGATATAGACGTGAGCGAGGATCGCGACGAGGGCCGCCCCTAACCACCAACTGTTGTAGAAGTTCACCCCAAATGGATTGGTGGCTACGTGTTCGGTTCCTTGGGTCGTAAACAGGTAGCCGAGACCGTGCTGGAACCCCTTGATGCCAAGGATGATCGCAATCCCGAACGTGCCGAGAACTTCGACCCATACGCCAACGACTGAGATGCGACCGAGGAGCTTGACTCCGTAGACGTTGAACATCGTTTGGATGGCGATGAGTATCAGAGTTACGACGAGGATCGTGTTCGGCGAGGCGCCATTAAACGTCGTGCCGAACCAATTGTTGAGCAGCGAAGTTATGTATGGCGCGATGCCTGTGTCGACCGATGCGATTGTGATGAGTAGAGCCCAGCCGTAGATCCATCCGACCCACCAGCCATAGCCGGCCCCCATCAAGTTCTTGCCCCACTGGAACAGGGCGCCGGCGATCGGGTAGTGGCTGCCCAGTTCGGCCATAACGAGAGCGACGAAGAGCTGACCGACGACGACAATTGGCATTAGCCACAAATACCGAGGTCCCGCTGATCCGATGCCGAGCACGAACAGCGAGAAGATCCCGACCATCGGCGACAGGTAACAGAAGGCGACGCCGAAGTTCTGAAACAGCGATAGCACTCGGTTGAGTTCGGGCTTGTAGCCGAGCCGCTCGAGTTCGACGTTGTCCTCGGCGACTTGATTCGACGACCCCTGGCGCGTGGCCACGTGAGTCATGGTGGTCCCCCGATCCCCCAAATGGTGTTTGCCGATTTGCGGGAGAATTGTTCCATGCGATGGCAAATAGTTCCAGGATTTCGCCCCTGACGTCGAAGTTCATCGGACCGTACGCCGGCCCGTGGGTATTGTCGTGGCCGGCGCGACGGGTGAATCTTGGTCGAGCCGGCTCTGCGAACAGGGGGCGAGATGACAGACGCAAGCTCGGTAGAGCACCAAGGTTTCGTTGCGCAACGACGCTCAATCTCGACGCCGATCCCGGGACCGCGGTCGATCGCGCTTGGGGACCGTCGCGCCGCATCTGTGTCTGCCGGCGTTTCGTCGACCTTGCCCGTCTACATCGCTCGCGCCGAGGGAGCCATTCTTGAAGATGTCGACGGGAACACGTTCATCGACCTCGGTTCGGGAATCGCCGTCACCGGCATCGGTCACGCAGTCCCCGACCTTGTCGGCTCCGTTTCTGACCAGGTCGCTCGTTTCACCCATACCTGTTTTATGGTCGCTCCATATGAGCCCTACGTCGCCGTTTGTGAGCAGCTGAACGAGCTCACTCCGGGAGATCACGAGAAGCGGTCAGCGCTTTTCAACTCCGGGGCCGAGGCCGTCGAAAACGCAGTGAAGATCGCCCGTTACGCGACGCGTCGTCAAGCAGTCATTGTCTTCGACCACGCCTATCACGGGCGTACCAATTTGACGATGGCGCTGACGGCGAAGGTGATGCCGTACAAGGAGGGATTCGGCCCGTTCGCCCCCGAGACCTATCGCGTTCCCATGTCGTACCCGTTCCGCGACCCAGAGAAAATGACGGGTGAGCAGGCCGCGATGCGCGCCATCGAAATGATCGAAACCCAGGTTGGCAAGAACAATGTCGCGTGCGTGCTCATTGAGCCGATCCAAGGTGAAGGAGGGTTCGTAGTTCCCGCAGAGGGATTCCTCCCGGCTCTTTCGGATTGGTGCATCAAGAACGGCGCCCTTTTCGTCGCCGACGAGATCCAAACTGGATTCGGTCGAACCGGATGTTGGTTCGCGAGCGAGCACGAGGGCGTCGTGCCGGATCTCGTCACCTCGGGAAAGGGAATCGCCGGAGGGATGCCGCTCGCCGCTGTGACGGGCCGCGCCGAAGTGATGGGCGCAGTGCATCCAGGAGGCCTCGGCGGCACGTACGGTGGCAACCCGGTCGCCTGCGCGGCCTCGCTTGCCTCGATCGATGTGATGCGAAGAGCCGATCTCCCGGCTGCGGCGCTCAACATCGGCGAGGTATTGCTTGATCGTTTGTCGCAGTTTCGCTCTATTCACCCGGCAATCGGGGACGTGCGCGGCCGCGGCGCGATGTTCGCGATCGAGATCGTTCGACCCGAGACGCTCGAGCCAGACCCGATCGCAACGAAGAAGATCATCTCTTTTTGTCACTCGGCCGGCGTCGTTGTCCTCACTTGCGGAACGTGGGGCAATGTGATCCGACTGCTACCCCCGTTCGTCATCTCGGAAGCGTTGCTCTCTGAGGGACTCGACGTCTTGGGTCAGGCACTCCTTGAGACGCTCGCTTGACTTGTTGGGGTTAGCAAATGGTCGAAAGATTCCAGCAGAACCCCAGGTCATACCCGCGCCAAGTAAGTTGCGACCCCGGTGCCACCTCACTAGGTTGGCGCTCTAACTCGGGCCGGGTGTTTCGGTCCGGCTGGCGGTGATCCAGTGATGGTGGAGGCCCGTGCGGCCGACGAATTCGTGCAGGTCGACTCGGTCTCCGCGAACGTTGCCGCTCGACCGCTGGCCGTCCGGCTGAGCGGTGTTCGCAAGTCGTTCGGGTCGGTGGTCGCGGTCGACAACGTCGACCTTGAGATCTTCGAGGGCGAATTCTTCACGATGCTCGGGCCTTCGGGCTCGGGCAAGACGACGTTGCTTCGTGTAATTGCCGGCTTCGAACGCCCGGATGCGGGAACGGTGCAGCTCGCCGGCAATGACGTGACAAGAGAGCCTCCATATCTCCGTGATGTCAACACGGTTTTTCAGGATTACGCGCTCTTCCCGCACATGAACGTGCGCGAGAACATCGAGTACGGGCTGCGTGTGCACAAGGTGCCGCGAGCAACCCGACGTGCGCGCGCCGAGGAGGCGCTGAGGATGGTTCGACTGGCCGGTCTCGGAGAAAGAAAGCCTGTGCAGCTCTCGGGCGGTCAGCGCCAGCGAGTCGCGCTCGCCAGGGCGATCGTCAACGAACCAGAAGTGCTCTTGTTAGACGAGCCTCTCGGCGCGCTCGACCTGAAGCTCCGGCAAGAGATGCAGCTCGAGCTGAAGCGCATACAGCGTGAGGTCGGGATCACGTTCGTCTACGTGACCCACGACCAAGAAGAGGCGTTGACGATGAGCGATCGCATCGCGGTGTTCAATCGCGGCCGGGTCGAGCAGCTTGGGGCTCCGTTCGCGCTGTACGAGCATCCCGAGACCGAGTTCGTCGCCGGATTCATTGGGGTGTCGAACGTCGTCGAACGCGACGGACGTCGCTACACCGTTCGGCCGGAAAAGGTGCGCCTCATCGGCACCGACCAGACGCCGCCCTTCGATGCGCACATCGAGGAGGGACGAATCGAAGAGGTGACATATCTCGGCATGGTGACCCGGTACCGAGTCGTTCTCGATGCCGGTGGTTCGCTCGTCACCATTCGTCAGAATCTCGAGACGGCCGCGGCCGAGGCCCTCGAGGAGGTCGGGCGCCACGTTCGGGTTGCGTGGCGGCCAGAGCATGCATACGAGATCGAGCCCACGTCCGAGGGGGGCGGGGGAGCGGATAAGGGAGAGGAGAAGCAATAGACATGAAGTCAAGACGCAGGTTGTGGAGGCCGGCATCGGCCGGGGTTGCGGTGATCGGGGTCCTTCTCATCGCGGCCTATGGGTCGACGGTGACGGCCGCGGCGACGAAAGGACATGCAAGCGGGGGTCTCGTCCCGCCGACTGCGCACTATCCGGTGCAAAAGTCGATCGGGAAGGGCGAGGGCAAGCTCAACCTCATCGCATGGGCCGGCTACGCGCAGCCCGAATGGGTCAAGCCGTTCGAGAAGGCAACCGGGTGCCAAGTGAACGCGGTCTACCCGAACACTTCAAGTGACATGGTCTCGCTGATGGCGAATGGAGGCGGTGGCCAGTACGACCTCGTCTCCGCCTCAGGCGACGCCGACCTCCGCCTGATCTATGGCGGCGACGTTCGCCCGGTCAACGTCGGTCTGATTCCTGACTGGAAGAACTTCCACGCCTGGTTGCAGAGCCCGGGCTTCAACACGATCAACGGCGTGCACTACGGCGTCTCGTTGCAATTCGGGCCGAACGTGCTCTTGTACAGCACGAAGACATTCAAGACGGCGCCGACATCGTGGTCGGTCATCTACTCGAAGAAGTACGCCGGCAAGATCACGGTTCCGAACAATCCGATCCAGATCGCCGATGGCGCCCTGTATCTGTCGAAGACCAATCCGTCGCTCGGGATCACCGATCCCTACGAGCTCACCCAGAAGCAGTTCAACGCGACGGTCGCGCTTTTGAAGTCAGAGCACCCGCTCATCAAGAAGTACTGGGACCTCGCCTCACAGGAGATCTCGCTCTTTTCGAGCGGGGCAGCCGTCGTCGGCGCGGCATGGCCTTACCAGACCAACACTCTGCAGGCGTCGGGATACAAGGTCGCCGAGACGATCCCGAAAGAAGGGGCGACCGGCTGGGCCGACACCTGGATGATGGCCACCAAGGCACCCCACCCGAATTGCGCCTACATGTGGATCAAATGGGTCTCGACGCCCAAGGTCCAAGCTGAACAGGCGCTCTCGTTCGGTGAGACGCCGGCGAACAAGCTGGCCTGCCCGATCATGAACCAGTTGCAAAAAGGCGGTTGCGCGGCCTACCACGCAAACGCCGCCGAGTCGTACTTCGCGACGCTCAAGTTCTGGAAGACGCCTCTCGCGACCTGCGACAACGGAAAGAATGACTGCGTTCCGTTCCAAGACTGGGTCACGGCCTGGACCCAGATCACCGGATAGCTCCGCTCTCGGTCGGTGGCGGTGACGAGCGCCCTCGGGCGCTCTGAGACGGGGACGACCCGCGTCTCCGCGGCGCTGTGGCGCCGCGGTTGGGCGCGGGCCGTCCTCACTCTTTCTCCACCACTTTTGTGGTTCCTCGTCGTCTACTTCGCCTCGCTGGTCGCGATGCTGATCACCGCTCTTTGGAGCGTCAATCCGTTCACGAACAACCTCGTCCACTCGTGGACCTTTTCCAATTTCCGCGAGATCTTCACCGGGACGTACCTCACGATCATCGGGCGCACGCTCGGCATGGCTGCGATCGTCACCGTGACCGATGCCGTGCTCGCCTTGCCTTTCGCCTACTTCATGACGCGGGTCGCCTCGCCGAGGACGAGAAAGTTGCTCTTCACCCTCGTCGTTCTGCCACTTTGGGCGAGCTATCTCGCGCGCGTCTACGCCTGGATCGTCATTCTGCAAAACGGGGGCACACTGAACTGGACGTTTCAACATCTCGGTCTTGGCTCGCCGAACATCGGCTACAGCAACGTCGCCATGTGGATCGTCTTTTCCTACATCTGGCTTCCGTTCATGATCCTGCCCGTCTACGGCGCGCTGGAACGGATCCCTGACTCCTACATCGAAGCGTCAGGCGACCTCGGGGCGCGCAATCTGCGGACGCTGTTCCGGGTGGTCCTCCCGCTCGCGTTCCCGGGCGTCGTCGCCGGCTCAATCTTCACCTTCTCGCTCACGCTCGGTGATTTCATCACGCCCCTCTTGATCGGCGGGTCGAGCTCGAACTTCATCGGCAACGTCATCTATTCGAACATCGGGCTCGCCAACAATCTGCCGTTCGCCGCCGCCCTCGCTTTCGTGCCGATCGTGATCATGATCATCTACTTGACAATCGCTCGCTTTCTCGGCGCATTCGAGGCTTTCTGATGGAAAGCCGTCTCACGCGTGTGATCCTGCGCGTATGGGTCGTCGGCGTACTGCTCTTCTTGTTCATCCCGATCGCGACGATCGTCCTCTTCGCCTTCAGCAAGTCCAACATCCTCATCTGGCCGATTCACGCCTTCAGCACCAAATGGTTCCCGATCGCCTGGCACGACGCCCAGGTCCGCACGGCACTTTGGTTGTCGATCAAGGCGGCACTTTTTGCGACGGCGATCTCCCTCGTCCTCGGGTCGGCGGCTGCATTCGGGGTGCACCGTTTCAGATTCTTCGGGCGCGAGACGATTTCTCTCCTCTTGGTGCTTCCCCTCGCCTTGCCGGGGATCATCACCGGCATCGCCCTCAAGTCGGCCTTCAACTTCGCCGGGATCACGTTGTCGCTGTACACGATCGTCATCGGTCACGCGACCTTTTGCATCGTCGTCGTCTACAACAACGTGCTGGCGCGATTGCGTCGAGTCTCGGCCTCGTTGACGGAGGCGTCGATGGATCTCGGGGCGAACGGATGGCAGACCTTCCGTCTCGTCCTTCTCCCAACCCTGTCGACGGCGCTGATCTCGGGCGCGCTGCTCGCCTTCGCGCTTTCATTCGACGAAGTGATCGTGACGACGTTCACCGCCGGTGCACAGAACACGCTCCCTCTTTGGGTCTTCGGATCGATACGTCTCGGCCAGCAGCTACCCGAGGTGAACGTCGTCGTCACGTTCGTCCTGTTGGTGACGGCGATTCCCGTCGCCGTCGCGGCGCGCTTGACCGGGGCGCGCGGTCTTACTCGCTCCTCGGCGGGAACGGTCCGTGAGGCCGCCCCAGAAGAACCGTCAGCGGCGTGAGATCGACACCGTTCGAAGGACTTCAGAATGCTTAGCCGCACCATCGGCGTTCGTCACCGCCGCAGGGTCAAACAGAGCGCGCAGTTGCACCGTCCGAGACCGCCTCGACGTCCAAGAGGGTTTCAGCCGCTCGGGGGGGAGCGGTCCGCACGAGGCCGTAGACGATCGAGTCAACGAGCGCTTGCCAGGAGGACTCGATGATGTTCTCCGAGACACCGATTGTCGACCACGATCCGTTCTCGTCGGCTGCATCAAGCAGCACCCGGGTCACCGCTCCCGTTCCTTTCTGCGAGTCGAGCACCCGGACCCTGTAGTCGGTGAGGTGGATGGAGGACATTTGCGGGAAGTGCGTGCCGATCGCCTTTCTCAGCGCTGAGTCGAGCGCGTTGACAGGACCGTGACCTTCTGACGTCGAGACCACCCGCTCGTCGCCGATTCGGATCTTCACCGTTGCCTCGGTCATCAGGCGACCGTCGCCGCTCCAGGGATGGACAAGGTCGCGGTGGGATTCCTCCCGTGACAGGCCGGTGCCGTCGCTCGCGACCCACTCGGCGATGACGCGAAACGACTCTATTGAGAACGGCCGAACCGACGACATCGATCGGTTGCTGCTCGCGGCTCTCATCAACAGCTCGAGAGAGCCGTCCGCCACTTCAAAGTGGTAGCCGGCATGCTCGAGACGCTTCAAGGTGTCGAGTACCTCACTGAGCGCATCGGAATCGAGATCGATGCCGAGTTCCTCGGCCTTGAGAGCGAGAGTCGAGCGCCCGGCAAGTTCGCTGACGATGACGCGGGAGCCGTTGCCAACCGAGTCCGGTGGCACGTGCTCGTAGGCGTCGGCGCGTCGAGCGATAGCGGAGGTGTGCAGCCCTGCCTTGTGGGCGAACACGGCTCCGCCGACGTAGGGCGCTTGCGGGTCGACGTTGATGTTGACGATCTCGGCGATGTGGTGAGCGACTGGGGTGATGAGTTCGATGCGCTCACGTGGGATGGTCTCGATTCCCATCTTCAACGTGA
>Ga0070733_10002018_pt1 | contig 14791 bp, 10 predicted proteins | sample Coa_R1_9_FD_66450 | JGI IMG/M metagenome (GOLD analysis project Ga0070733, IMG submission 66450) | Surface soil microbial communities from Centralia Pennsylvania, which are recovering from an underground coalmine fire - Coalmine... | ecosystem: Environmental > Terrestrial > Soil > Unclassified ... | reverse complement strand
GGACTCGCCGCCTTGCGCTTCTCGTTGCACCACTCCGCACTCACGAATTCGCCGTAGTCGCGATAGGTCATATGATTGCGCGCCAGATTGTCCCAGAGATATCCGGTCGAAGGATCGTCGATGTCCGGCAAGTTATGTTCGAGCGGATATTCATCCGCGTTCTGCCCCTGAAAATCGTAAGTGCGCTCGTGCCCGCGGTACGCAATCTGCCACGTCTTCTCGTTGTAGTCGGACGTGATCGCCGCCGTCGACCACAAATGCCCGTCGCCCGAAACTTCCCCGCTGTCATAAAAATTGTCGAGAACGCCAAACTGCAGCGCCAGCTTGTGCTCGTTCGGCGTAATGTCCGCTCCATACATATTGAGCGAAGGATCGCCGTCGCCGACGGGCTTATCGCCAACTTTCAGATCGCCGAGAATCTGATCGTAGGTACGGTTTTCCTTGATCACGTAGATCACATGCTTAATGGGATTCTGCCCACCCGCAAACGCAATCGTCCCCGGATCGGCGTGCAGCAGATTGTCATGCTCGACGACCTGTGTGAGCTGCGGAAGCTTCTCCAGCGTCGAAGGGATATTCAGCCGCGCAATCGACCCCCGCAGCAAGGTTGGAATGTAAGGATGCTCTTTGTACTTGGTCTCGTAAACCGTCTTGCCCATGTCCTTGTTCGCGCGCGCGCCTTCGCCCTTGGCGGTGGCGATGAGCAGATCGTCGCCGTGAAGCGCGAGCGCGCTAGGGTACCAGTCAGTCGGAATGAAACCGAGAGGCAGCCAACGAGGACGCAAGGTGCCGATCCTGAACCGCGGGTTCGCCGAACCCGTCGTCCGAAATTGCGCTAGATCCGCCTCATCATCCGCAAGCTCAGCGTGCAGGCCCGACGTATCGAAAACCGCAACAGCATCCAAGGAGGAATCGGCAACCACCAGACGCGTGCCGTCGGAAGACAGTGCCAGCGCAGTTGGGTAGCTTCCGCCATATCTTTGTGCTGGCTCCTTGGCGGTAAACACGCCGAGCATCTGGCCCGCTGCCGTCCAGACAGCATCCACAAAGTCAAGGTTGGACGCTGCAATGTAGAGGACCTCGTCATCCGCGCTCAGCAGCAGCGCAGTTGGGTGCACACCCGGCGCAAGCAGGTCTTCTGGCCGCGCCGGCACACTCAGCGGAAGCAGGTCCTCCGGCTGATTCACCTTGATCCACCGCGCGACTTTGCCGCTGGTCAGATCCAGTTCTGCCACCTGCGACGCATTCCACAAACTGCACCAAGCCCGCCGCCCATCCCGTGTAGCCACACACGTATACGGAAACGACGACGGCACCAGATCGCTCGTGCTCAGATCGAATGTCTGCAGAACTTTCCCAGTAGCCGCGTCGAGCAGCACCGCGTTATCGGAAAGATTGTTCGCCACCAGAAGCTTGTCCTTGCCGCCATCGGTAATCAGCGCCAGCCCCGCCGGATAGGGCACCGCCGTATTCGGAGCCGACTTGATTCCCCCAGCCAGCTTCTTCCCCGTCGACAACGGCTGCGGCGCAATCGGAATAAATCGCTCCGGCGCAACCTTGCCCGCGGCGAAGCTGTACACCGCAATTCCGTTTCCCGTGTCGCCGGACTTTGCGCCCGTCGGATCGGTCAGCGAACCCATCGAGGCATACAGATGTTTTCCGTCCGAGCTGAACGCCAGCCCGATGAAATAACTCTGGTGCGCTTCATCACTCAGCCGCGCATCCGGATACTCGACAATCTGATTCGTCTTCAGATCGAGCACCGAGATCGACTGGTGGGCCAGCGTCTCCTGCGTGCCGTAGCCGTCGTTCAGCAGCGCGGCATAGCGCCCGTCGGGACTCACCACCATCGTCACCGGAAAACTGTTCGTATTGCCAATGAAGCCAGGCGAGGGGACCGTGAGCATCTTGCTGGTGGGCAGCATGATGGGCGGGCGATCCGCGGATGAGGCTTGCGCAAACGCAGCCTGAGCCAACAACAGCATACCTAGAGAATGAAAGAGAAAGCGAGTCACGGAACCTCCGCGCAAGGTGCATTTCAAAAATGAAAGAGGAGACGAGCGTAATGCAATGCGGGGCGGATGGTCAAAGCCAAGCAACTCTACACCTTGTCGTTGTTTTGAGCGTGAGTAATTACAGCCCCGACGCCCGTGACGTCGGCTGCTCCGGCAACGCCGCTGGAGATTCTTCCGGATGCACGTTGTGCCTGACGTCGGCGCCTTGCACCCAGAAGATTACGTCTTCGGCGATGTTGGTGGCGTGGTCGGCGACGCGTTCCAGATTGCGGGCCACCAGCAGCGCGTCCAGAGCCTGACGGACGATTTCGGGGTGGTCGTTCATGGTCTTGACCAGTTGGATGAAAGCGTCGTCGCGCATGCGGTCGATCACGCTGTCCATTTCGAGCACGGCCTGCGCCAGTTCGACTTTACCTTCAATAAACGATTCCAGCGCGCGGCGAACCATGGCGCTGACCGCGGCGCCCATGCGGGCGATGTCAACCGGCAACTCCGCCGGAGGAAGCTCGACCATATCCATCACGCGCTCGGCGATGTTTACCGCTTGGTCGCCCACGCGTTCGAGATCGGAATTAATCTTGGTCACGGCAAGAATGAATCGCAGGTCGACGGCCATGGGCTGCTGCATGGCCAGCAGATCGAATGCGGCTTCGTCAATTTCGCGCTCGGCCGTGTTGATCAGGCTCTCGCCTTCCAGCACCATCTGGCATCGCGTAAGGTCGCGCTCTACATAAGCCTGGCGGGCGCGATCCACCGCCTGCTCCGCGAGGCCTCCCATGCGAAGCAACCGTTGCCGAAGATCGTCGAGCCCAAGCTGAAAGCGCGTACGCATTATCCGAACCTTTCGTTATTTGAAACCCATTCGAAACCCGAATCTACATCGAAATCCAATTCTGCCCGACGCAACTCTTCCTTAGCCGAACCTGCCGGTAATGTAATCTTCCGTCTTTTTGTCCGACGGCTTGGTGAAAATCTTCTCCGTCTTGTCGAACTCGATCAATTTTCCCAGCAGGAAGAATCCCGTGAACTCCGCCACCCGCGCCGCCTGCTGCATGTTGTGGGTGACAATTACGATGGTATACCGCTCTTTGAGCTGGAAGATCAACTCTTCAATTTTTCCCGTCGAAATCGGATCGAGCGCCGAACAGGGCTCGTCCATCAGCAGAACCTCAGGCTCAACTGCCAGCGCGCGGGCAATGCACAGCCGCTGCTGCTGGCCGCCGGAAAGGCTGGCTCCGGATTTCTTGTGGGCCTGGTCCTTCACTTCGCTCCACAGCGCGGCGGCGTCGAGGGAGCGCTCGACGATTTCATCCAGCTTGCGGCGGTCGCGGAATCCGTTGAGCTTCAGCCCAGACGCCACGTTGTCATAAATCGACATCGTCGGGAACGGGTTCGCCTTCTGGAACACCATGCCCACGCGGCGGCGCAATTGGGTCGCCGAGGTACCGTTGTAAGCGTCGATTTCGCCGATCCGTACGCGGCCTTCCACGCGCGCGTCGGGAATGGTCTCGTGCATGCGATTGATGCAGCGGATGAACGTAGACTTCCCGCATCCTGAGGGACCGATCAGCGCCGTAGCGTGATTGGCGGCCACCTTCAGATTGATGTCATACAAAGCCTGGCCCTTGCCATACCACGCGTTCAGGCCCTCGACCTGGATTCCAACTCCCATAAATTATGCCGCTCCGAAACTACCATGCCGCACCGCATAGCGCACGGCTGCCATGGAGGCCACGATAAGAACGATCAGCACAAACGCTCCCGCCCACGCTTGGCGGTGCCAGTCATCATAGGGCGAATTAGCGTACACGTAGATCTGTAGCGGCAACGCCGCCGTAGCCTGGTCGATGTGTACATTCCAGAATGAATTGCCCAATGTCGTAAACAGCAGGGGAGCCGTCTCGCCGGCGACGCGGGCGAAGGCGAGCATGATGCCGGTAATCACGCCGGAGGTCGCGGTGCGAAGGGTAATCGAAAGTGTGGTGCGCCAGCGTGGTACGCCGAGTCCGTAAGCCGCCTCGCGCAAAGCCTGCGGCACCAGCAGCAGCATTTCTTCGGTGGTGCGCGTGATCGTCGGAACCATCATGATCGCCAGCGCGACACCCCCAGCCAGCGCTGAGAAATGCCGGTGGAGAACCAGCAAGGCGTAAGCCGCCACCCCGATCACGATGGAGGGCACGCCATTGAGCACGTCGGCCGTAAAACGAATCGCCTGGCCCATCCGATTCCGCCCAAACTCGGCCAGGTATATCCCTGCGCCCACGCCAAAAGGCACACCAATCACGCTCGCAATGCCAAGAATCAAGGCCGACCCAACGATGGCGTTCGCCATGCCGCCGCCCGGTTCGCCCACCGGCTTGGGTATCTGCGTAAGAAACGCCCAGTTGATGGAGCCAATGCCGCGGTACACGAGGTAGCCGAAAATGGCGACCAGCGGTGTCAGCACGAGCAGCACGGTCAGTATGGCCACGCCCGTCATCACGTGATCGGTGATGCGGCGGCTCAAACTGATAGGTGGCACCGAGTGACGCACGGCGCTCGCGGTGGACTCAGGCATTTCCCCTCGCAGGCTGGCCGCGCGTAACCGTCCAAACCAACAATTGGGCCAGCGCATTCACAATGATTGTGACCAGAAACAGAGCCAGGCCGATCTCGATCAGCGACGATACATAGATGTCGCCGGTGGCCTCGCTGAACTCGTTGGCCATGACGCTGGCCATGGTGTATCCGGGCGCGAACAGCGACTTCACGATCTGCGGATTGTTTCCGATCACCATGGTCACGGCCATGGTCTCGCCCAACGCACGGCCTAAGCCGAGGATAATTCCGCCTACGATTCCGGCGCGCGCATTGCGCAGCACGCCGATGCGGATCATCTCCCACCGCGTAGCTCCCAGAGCCAGCACGGCTTCGCGCTGATGCTGAGGCACGACCATCAGCACTTCGCGCGTAATCGACGAAATAATGGGGATGATCATTATCGCCAGGATGATCCCGGCGGCCAGCATCGAATACCCCACCGGAGGCCCATCGAATAGCGTCGTCCAACCCAGCGTCTTTTGCAGGAAGGGTTCCACGCGCTGGCCCAGCAGCGGCACCAGCACAAAAATTGCCCACAAGCCGTAAATCACGCTGGGAATGGCGGCCAGCAATTCCACGAAAAACGAGAGCGGCCCGCGCAAAACCTTGGGGCACATCTCGGTAGTGAAGACTGCAACTCCCACGGCCAGGGGAACGGCAATGATCAGTGCCAGCAGGGAGGAAACCAGCGTTCCGAAGATGAATGGCAGTGCGCCAAAGTGCTCGTTGACCGGATCCCACTCGTTGGCGGCGAAGAACTTAAACCCAAAGGAGTGCCACGAGAGGCGGGAACCGGAGACCAGTTCATAGACGATGAGAACCAGGACCCCAAGGACGGCGAGCCCGCATGCGGTCATCGCCGACTTGAAAAACCGATCCGAACGCTCGCCCCCCGAGACGTGCAGTAGGGGCGCTGCCGGGTGCGCCTGTACGGATGTAACCTTCGTCTCTTCAACGGGTTGCGGACCGGGCATATCAGGCCGAGGTAATGCAGGGTTGGCCATTCGTCCTAACCGTAGCAGAGAGTTGTTACAAAGGTGTTAAAATCGTTAAGGTTTTTCCGCCGTGCAAGGCCCTTAGTTTGCAGTGCCGTGTTTTCCCTTCATCAGATTTAGCTTTTTATGCCGATCAACTCAGAGCGTTGCCGTTTTATACTCCGAAAGACGGAGCGTGATCTACTGAAGCTCTCTTCCAGCCAGCAGGCGGAGCAGGTTCACGCCTTCCGGACCACATCCCGCCGGCTTCAGACCCTGCTCGAAGATCTTCTACCCCAGCGCAGCCGCAACGAGAAGAAGTTGCTGAAACTTCTGGATCAGATCCGCAAGCGCGCAGGCAGAGTACGCGATCTCGATGTGCAGCTCGCGGCCTTGCGCACCCTCAAGATTCCCCAGGAACCACGCCGCAAGACACAGCTGACGCATGCGCTGATCGAACTTCGCGCGAAGCATGAGAATAAGCTTTGTAAGCTGTTGACAAAAGACACGATGCATGAGCTTCGGAAGCGCCTGAAGCGGGCGTCGAAAGAGACCAGACTCGAGACCGGCATCGATCCTCTGATCGTCGCCCGTCAAATGCTGGCAGCGGCGAGCGGTTCTGGACAACAACTAACGGAACCGGTGCTGCACCGCTATCGCGTGGTGGTGAAACGCGCGCGCTATGCGGCGGAATTCGCTCCAAAATCCGCTGCGGCGAGTCAATTTCTCGCGCAACTCCAGAAGTTGCAGGATGCCATTGGCGACTGGCACGATTGGCTGACCCTGACTCACACTGCTTCCGCACGGCTGGGCGACGTGAGCCAATCACCCTTGGTCGCGGCGCTCCACAACGTAACCGGAGGCAAGTTCCGGCGAGCCGTGGCGGCGCTGTCGGCTTCGCCCTCAGCCCAATCCGGTCTGAAGTCACTCCCCGGACCTTCCTTGCAGCCTTCGCGCAAGCTGGGGGCGAAGAGTCCCCCGCTGGTGGAGCGGACTGGCTCGGCGGCGTAGTCTTCTCGCGCAAGTCAAAAGCCTTTAGCCGCGAAGAAGACCCGCAAAGTCCGCGGAGAAAATCCAAGCCCCTGTGTAACCTTGTGCCCCCCGTGGTTGATCACTATTCCCTGCTCGGGTGACGATCTTCCCCACTCATGTACACTGTGAGGCTTCCCCATGCCCACGTTTGCCGCGGTCGATATCGGTTCGAACTCGGTTCGCCTCAAGATTGCCCGCCTGCAGGCGGGCCGACTTAAAGCTCTTCATGAAGACCGGGAAGTGACACGTCTCGGCGAAGGCGCGTTTCGCTCGGGATTCCTCACCCCCGAGTCGATGGCGGAGACGGTGAAGGTGTTACGTCGTTTCCATCGCGCCACGCAGCAGATTGTGACCGATACCGTGCGCGTGGTCGCAACCAGCGCGTTGCGCGACGCGCGTAATTCCCAGGCCTTCCTCGAATGGGTGCGCTCGGCGACGGGCTGGCGAGTTGAGATCATTTCCGGCGTTGAAGAGGCCCGCCTGATTCATCTGGGACTCATCTCCAGCCCGCGCATCGACAGTTCACCCACGCTCATGATTGACCTGGGTGGAGGCAGTTGCGAACTGACCGTCACGCAGGGCGGACACATTCGCGATGCGGTGAGCCTGCCGCTGGGCGCGGTCCGGCTGACCGACGAATTCCTTAGTCACGATCCCTCCCGCAAAGGTGAATTGAAAAGGCTGCGAGGCTTCGTCGCCCGCGAAGTAGGGCGGATCAGTTCCCGCATCGCTGCCGCCCGCGTAAAGAATGTAATCGCCACCTCGGGAACAGCAGCGGCTCTGGCGGCAGTCGCCACCCATTTGCGGCGAGGCGGAAGCCGGAGGCCGGTGGTCTCGCGCGCGGAGATGACGCGGATCGCGAAACGGCTGGCGCGTTTGCCGGTCGCGGAGCGCCGCAAGATCGAAGGCATCGGCCCGCGGCGCGCGGAAATCATTGTGGCCGGTGCCATGGTCTATCACGAGTTGCTGGACCGTCTTCACCTGAATACGTTTCGCTATTCGCCCCTCGGCCTGCGCGACGGAATCCTGGCGCAGATGGCCGCCGACTACGATCGCAGCACGCGCTCCGGGCGGCAGATCGAGTCGGAACGCTGGGAATCGATCATGAAAGCGGTCAACCATTACCACATCGACCGCAAGCATGCGCTGGACGTGCGCGACTCGGCGACCCTGCTGTTCTCCGCGCTGCGGACGGTACACCGATTGCCGCCCGAATACGGCGAATGGCTCTCGGCCGCAGCCATGCTCTACGAGGTGGGGGACTATGTAAGCCGTAACGGCCGCCATCGCCACGCCCACTACATCATTTCGAATTCTGAAATCCTGGGGTACACGCCGCAGCAGCGCCGCATCATCGCAGCCATCGCGCGCTACCTGGGAAAATCGCGCCCCACGATGGAAGATGGTCCCATGAAACTTGTCGACCCCGTCGACCGCGACAATGTACAGAAAGCGATTCTGTTGCTCCGCCTGGCGCGTGCGCTGAACCTGGGCCGCAGCCGCGCGGTGCAGAAAGTTCGCATCTCGCTGCGTTCTGCGGACGTGAAGTTAACCCTGTTGCCCCGGCGCCGCATGGGAGTGGATCTGGAGCTCTGGGCGATCGAGAAGGAGCACGATTACTTCCGCGAAGTGTTCGGGCGCGAGCTTTCTACCGCCGTGTCGTAAAGCGTCCGCAGCACCTTCGGAGTCACGCACCACAGCAGCGTGCCGGAACTGCGCCGCATCTCCACCTTGGCGACCGCGCCTTTCTTCAGTTCGAGCGAAGCTTCGCAGCCGGAGTCGCTGATCACCGCGCCCAGGAACTGACTGAGGTTGGGATTGTGTCCGACCACCATGATCGCTTCCTGGCGGGCGTATTTTTCCAGCAGCTTGCGGAAATCGGCGAGACCCGCTTCCGGGCGCAACCCAGGGTCAATCTGCAGTTTGCCTTCGTAGCCCAGCTCGTTGCCGACCAGCGAACCCGTCTGCGTGCAACGCTTCAGGGGACTGGAAACGATGGCGTCAACCTGAGTGTCGAGCGCCGCCAGTGCACGGCCAATGTACCCGCACTGCTCGATTCCCTCTTTGTCGAGAGCGCGCTTCTCGTCCTTCTTCGGATTGGCAAAATGCTCGCCGGCACTGGCGTGACGCACGAAGTAGAGAATCATTTAGGACCTATCGTTCCTTCCCCGTTAGCACTCTGCGCCTGCGCGCTGAAACCGGCGCGGGAAGGACCGCCGGCGGCTTCCCTTCCGCCACTCCAATCAGGAAGTCCTGCGAACTGAACGCCGCCGCACCGATCGGCGGCTTGCGATTTCGCTTGCCATGCAAGGGCTGCCACGCGGGGATATACGTCGCGTCGCGCAGCAGTACTCGCGCCTTACGATTGTCGCCGAGGTAGGCATCCAGAATCTCGTGCCGCACCCGGTTGCGCAGCATTTCGTCGCGCAACGGCACCAGCACTTCCACGCGCTCGTAGAGGTTGCGCGGCATCCAGTCGGCGCTGCCGATGTAGATTTCTTCTTCGCCGCCGTTGCCGAAGTAGTAGATGCGGCTGTGCTCGAGAAAGCGCCCCACAATGCTCCGCACGCGGATGTTGTCACTCACTCCCCGCACTCCCGGCCGCAGCGCGCATATCCCGCGCACGATCAGATCGATTTGCACACCCGCTTGGGACGCGCGGTACAGCGCCTGAATAATGTTCTTGTCGAGCAGCGCATTCATCTTGGCGATGATGCGGGCTTCCTTCCCCTGGCGCGCGTGTTCGGCTTCGCGGTCGATCAGCGCAATGCACTTCTCCGCCAGATCGAGCGGCGCCACCAGCAGCGGGTCGTAACTCGGATTCTCGGCATAGGCGGTCAGGAAACTGAAGACGTCGTGGACGGCGCGCGTGATCTCCGGATTCGCCGTGAACAGACTCAGATCGGTGTAAATGCGCGCCGTGGTCGCGTTGTAATTCCCCGTGCCGATGTGCGCGTAGCTGCGAGTGGCGCCATCCGGATCACGCCGCACCAGCAGCGAAAGCTTGCAGTGCGTCTTCAGGCCGACGAGCCCGTAGAAGACCTGCACCCCCGCATCTTCCATGTCGCGCGCCCAGCGGATATTCGACGCTTCGTCAAAACGCGCCTTCAGTTCGACAACCGCAGTCACTTCCTTGCGCGATGCCGCATCCACCAGGGACGGCACAATCAGCGAATGCTCGTTGGTGCGATAGAGCGTCTGCTTGATGGAAAGAACTTGTCCGTCTTCCGCCGCCGACTCAATGAAGTTCACCACTGCGTCATAACAGTCGTAGGGATGATGCAGCAGGATGTCATGCCCGCGCAGCTCTTCGAACAAGTCTTTCGACTTCGAAGTGAGGCGCAGTTCCCGCGGCGAAAATGTGCGGTACTTGAGATCGGGGCGCTTCACCTGTTCGTAGACGTTGAACAGCCGTGACAGGTTCACTGGCCCGTTGACCGGGAACACCTGCCAGGGATCGAGCTCGAAAACGGTGCGCAGGCGGTCTATGATTTCCGGATCGGCGTCGGCTTCAATTTCCATGCGCACGGCGTCGCCCTTGCGCCGGTTGTGCAGTTCGGCTCGTACCGACTCCAGCAGGCTGCGCGCTTCTTCCTCCGCGAGGTACAGATTGCTGTTGCGGGTGACGCGGAATGGCGCGGACGAAACGATGTCGTAGCCGTGATACATATTCACCGCATGATGCGCGACCAGATCGGCGAGAAAAATAAAATCCGCGGTGCCCTCCGACGGCAGCGAAACCAGCCGCGGCAAAGCGCGCGGAACCGACACTACGCCGGTATAGGTTAGAGACGAACGCCGGCGCCGCCGCAACAGGAAACCCAGGCACAACGCTTTATTGATGACCCGCGGAAAGGGATGAGCCGGGTCCACGGTCACTGGCGTCAGCAGCGGATCCAGTTCCTTCTCGCAGTATTCGTCGACGAAACGCAGCGCCTCCGCATCGAGTTCATGCAGGCCCAGCACGCGAATTCCATTTTCCGAAAGCGCCGGCCGCAGGCGCGCATTCCAACATGCGTATTGATCGTCCACGAATTCGTGGGTCAGCTTGCTGAGCAGATCGCGCTTCGCGGTCAGGGTCAGGCCGTCGGGACCAGCCTCGTTGAAGCCGTCCTCGATCTGCTGCGCCATGGCGGCGACGCGTACTTCAAAGAATTCGTCGAGATTGCTGGCCGAAATCGCCAGAAACTTCAACCGCTCCAGTAGCGGGTTGCCCTCGTCGCCGGCTTCTTCAAGCACACGCCGGTTGAACGCGAGCCAGGAAGTGTCGCGATTGAGAAAATACTGAGGATCATCCAGCGAGATGCGAGCCATGGCAGATGTTACGGCATTCTTCCTTCCGAATCGCTCCGCGTTCTCCGCGGTTCTTCTCCGCGCCCTCCGCGGTTAAAACTTTTCCCGGCGCAATCGGAAAAGTACTGAACCTCAGAGTTCGCTGAGAGAACCGCTAAGGTCGCGGAGAAACGCAAAAGCTAGTATAAAGCATCCCTCTACGGCCCCCCGCCGCCAACAGAAAAGCCGGCGCTCAAACAGCTTTTCAACTGTTCGGGCGCCGGCGTTGGGCCTTGCTTCGCGCCGTTTAGGGCAGGTAGTAACGGAACGAGGTGAAAATCATGCCGTCGATTCCGTGCGGCTCTCCGCCGACGCCCGACCATGCCTGGCGATCGACGTAGGAGAACTGTGGTCCAAACTGCACCCGGCCCCGGTTCACTTTGTCCTTCGAGCCGTCGTACAGCTTGAGCCAGAAGCCGGCCGTGCCTTCGATCAGCACACGCGTATCGGCGGTGCAATTGCCGAGACCGCCCGGCAGAAAGCCGCCCGAACTCGGCCCGGTCTCGGTGGAGCAACCGGTATTGTTGAAGGTCGGCGCACCATAACCGACGACCTTGTTGATGATGGGATCGTAGCTGGCAGTGCGGCTGGCGTATTCCGCGCCCGCATTTAAGTAAATGTCAATCTTCGGTCCGTGCCACTCCAGAGTCGTCAAGCCCTGATAGCCCTTGATAAGAGCGAGAGTGCCATTGGCGTTGATTGCGGTATCGGATAGACCACCGGAACCGTAGCGGCCCACGCCGCTGCCGCCGAAACCGTGCAATCCGAAGTCGACGTGCTTGTTGGCGAACGACCAGCGGGCGTTGGCGCCAAAACCGCCACCGTTCGTGGAACTGTTATACGCGGCGGAAGCATTCGGGCCCGGTGTCGCACTTGTGCCGCAGGTAGTGGTTGCTGCGATGTCTTCGCAGGGGAATGCGCGGTCGCGGAAGCGGGCGTAGACGCCGAAGATTTCGTAGTGTCCGAAGCCGGGCTCGAAAGCCAGCTTCGCAATAATGTCGGGCGACGGATTGAAAGCGTAGCTCGCCGCCAAACTGCAAGTGGTGACGCCATTGCTGGTGGTGCAAGTGGTGATGCCGCCGTTGTAAAGTCCGCCGCCCGCGCCCGCCGAGCCAAGCAGATAGTTGGCCACGTTGCCATGAGTAGTGAGAGTGGCCTGCGGATTTTCCAGCGACACCGCGAACCAAACCTTGTTGTTGAAGTTCTTGGCCAGGCGCAGACCATACTGCCGCGCCCAGCTGAAGCCGACGTTATACTGCGCGTCGATGGTCATGGGCAACGCTTCGGTACGGTTGTCCACGCCGTGTTTGGTTTCGGTGACCAGACTCCACATCTGTCCACCGGTAAAGCTCCAGCCGTTGTCGAACGCGACCTGCCCCCACGCCTGCCGCTGGCGGAGTGTGTAACTGTTGCTCTGGTTGTTGTTGGACGTGATGCCGGCCGAAAGAAAGTCAGCTTCCACATAGCCCGACAACTTCACGTTCGACAGGCGTCCTTCCGCCAGCATCGAGAGTCTCGACTGACGGCCGGAACCGAAGAATTCCGACATGTTGCTGGCCGAAGCTCCGGGCATGGTGATGGAGTTGAACGGAGTATTGACGTCGGCTCCGAGTGCTCGCGAGCGCCGCACAAATTCGGCCGCCAGGAAGCCGCCCGGCGTGATCGTGATCCCTTTGTAGTGGAGAGCCATGGGAGACTCCGAGATATTCTTCTGGGTCTCCTGGATGGTCGTTACGGCGTTGGCCATACCGGTCTTCAGGTCGGTCACGTCGCTCTTGAGGGCGGTAACCGTCTCCTGCTGTTGTGCTGCCTGAGCCTGAGCCGCGTCGGCTTTGCCGGCAGCGTCGCTGGCCGCGGTCTGCGCCTGCTGCACCGTCTGATCCTTGCGCCGCAATTCGTCGCGCAGTTCCTGAATCTGCTGCTGCTGTTGCACCAAGGCAGCCTGCTGGGCCTTGATCGCGTCCTTCAGTTCCTGCACATCTGCGGCGGTGATCGCCTCGGCTTTCGCCTTCTTGGGTTTACTCGCGGTGCTGGTTTGCCCGACCAGAGCCGTCGCCAGAAACAGAATCGCACACACCTTCCATGCAGCCTTCATCATCCTCTCCTTTTTTTCCTACGATGAATGAATACGCCCCGCATTCGCGGGATTTATTTGACCAGCTTGATTGTGTCCTTCTCTTTCGCTACCACGCTGTCTGGCAGGGGTGCGTATGCCAGCGCGCTGGTCAATTTCTGGCCATCCGCCGTCATCCAGTTCAAAAAGTCGGCCAGAATTTTGCCCTTGGCAGCATCTTTTGATTGCTGCGGAATCAGCAGCCAGGTGAAACTCGAGATAGGATAGGCATCTTTCCCCGGAGCATTAGTGATCGACACCCGAAAATCCGCCGGCATCTTCGGCGCCGACGCAGCCGCCGCGGTTACGCCCTCCAGCGACGCCTTCACATACACTCCAGCGGCGTTCTTCACGCTGCCGTAGGGAATTTTGTTCTGGATCGCATAAATCAATTCCACGTATCCGATGGACCCCGGCAGCTGCCTCAGGGACCCCGACACGCCCTCGTTGCCTTTTCCGCCCAGTCCCTTCGGCCACTTCACCGAAGCACCGGCGCCCACCTGGCTCTTCCAGTCGCTGCTGACTTTGGAAAGGTAGTCGGTCCAGATGAAGGTCGTTCCGCTGCCCTCGGAGCGATGCACAACGTAAATATCCTGATTGGGAAACTTCAGATCGGGGTTGATCTTGCCGATGGCCGGATCATTCCAGTTCGAGATGCGGCCCAGAAAAATCCCCGCCAGCACCTCCCCGGTGAACTTCACTTCCCCGGTGACGCCCGGAATGTTATACGCGGGCACGACGGCGCCGAGCACGGTGGGAAGATTGAAAACCTTGGTCTTCAACTTGCCCTCGGCTTCCTTGAGCTGATCGTCGGTCATCGGCATGTCGCTGGCGCCAAATTCCACGGTACCTTCCGTGACCTGCCGGATGCCGCCGCCGCTCCCGATGGACTGATAGTTGATCTCAACTTCCGGGTGCATTTTGTTGTACTCGTTGAACCACTTGGAGTAGATGGGATAAGGAAAGGTAGCGCCAGCCCCGTTCAGCGTGACCTTCGCGCTCTGACTCCAGGCAGCCAGGGGCACCAGGACGCACACCAACAGCAGCATGATTTTGCGCATCACCAGATCATTCCTCCTTTGGTATCGATGTACCCGTTCTATCGGCGGAGTGTTACAGGACGGTTACAAACGGGTGAATTTCTGATGAACGGGGACGCTCCAGGAAACCTAAAAACACAAAGGACACAAAGTATCACGAGGGAATTCGGCGATCCGTTACCCTTCGTGCTGCTTCGTGTCCTTCGTGGTTATTGCTTTTCCTTTATTCCTTCGCGACTGGCCCCTGCAACCGCGCAATCTCGCGCGCGAACAGACCATTGCCCGGAAAGTCATGCTGCAGGCCGGTGAGCAACTGCACGGCTCGCGGTTTATCTTTCTCGCGAACATACGCGATCGCCAGCAAAATGCGCGCGAAGGGCGCAAGGTAGTGCCCGTGATCCGCGGTGGTTTGCAGGTCAGCCAGTCCACCTTGCTTGTCTGCGGGCACTCCCCCCATGCGGAGAATCCAGCGCAGCGGGGCGATCAGATTGCCCAGGATGTACTTGCTGAATCCCGTGGCCAGCAGCACGTCGTAGCAATCCGGACAAATCGTGAGCAACTGCTGTGCTTCCGAGGAAGCATTTCTGGTGAAACGCACGGAGGCAAAGTTTCTCTTTTCGATGAGCGCTGCGTAGTCGGCTTGCAGCCCCGACGACAGAGTCAGGGCAAACAGCGCGTCGCGATCTTTCGGATCTTTCGCCAGCC
>Ga0070733_10002017_pt1 | contig 14792 bp, 8 predicted proteins | sample Coa_R1_9_FD_66450 | JGI IMG/M metagenome (GOLD analysis project Ga0070733, IMG submission 66450) | Surface soil microbial communities from Centralia Pennsylvania, which are recovering from an underground coalmine fire - Coalmine... | ecosystem: Environmental > Terrestrial > Soil > Unclassified ... | reverse complement strand
GCGGGAGGCGACTCCGGCCCGGCTGTCTGGCCGTCATGCCCAGGCCGTGCGCAACGATGCCGCGATCCTGCGGGCCGCCCGCGATGTGTTCCTCGCCGACCCGAAGGCTCCGATCGCCGCCGTCGCCGAGCGGGCTGGAGTCGGCATCAGCGCACTGTATCGTCGCTACCCGGGCAAGGAGGAACTGCTTCGCCGGCTCTGCCACGATGGTCTGCGCCGCTTCATCGCCGAAGCCGAGAGTGCCGCTGCCGGCCCCGACCCCTGGCGCGCGTTCACCGGGTTCCTTCGGGAGGTGGTAGTGGCCGACGTCCACTCACTGACCGTCCATCTGGCAGGCACGTTCACCCCAACCGAGGAGATGCGGCAGGACGCGCTGCGCGCCGGGGCTCTGGCCACATCATTGCTGGAACGCGCCGCAGCCAGTGGCCGGATGCGGCCCGGCATGGTCCCCGACGACATTACCCTGATCCTGGAAGGCTGCGCCGCCATCCGGATCCCCGGTCAGCCCGAACGTACCAGCCAGCTGCGGCTGCGCTACCTGACCCTGCTCCTGGACGGCCTCCAGTTTGGCACTGAGCCCCTGCCCGGCCCGCCGCCGGCACCGGCCGAACTCAACTGGCGCTGGCAACACCCCTCGGCGGCGAGCTGACCGCCCTCCACCCCGGGAGTATTACGCGTCCGCACGAGGTTCGACATGACCTCCGGCCGGAATGCGATTTTCCGGGGTGCCAGCAGTAACTTGCCCGGTGACCACGGACGGCTTAAAAGCCCGGACTTTACCTTCCTTTACACTATCCGTCCGGGCACCACGGAGCACTCCTGCGCGATCCTGGTAGATTACTTGCATGAACTGAATCTTGGAAGAATCGATGACCACGATATCCCAGTGTTCACCGATTCGCTGTCGCTGCTGCTCGCCCGGGCATCTTCGCATCAGCTTCTCACCGGCTAGTACGATCGCTCTTGCTTCCGTTCCATCCCGGTCTTCGTGGAGGCGATGATATCCCCAGAACTCGGTCTTGTCATCCAGTTTGACATAAACCCACGGGAAAGAATCCTTGGGGGCATAGCGGGTAAACACACTCCGGTACACGCCTTCTTTCCGGAATCGCGACCGGGGCCTTCGGGTGAGCAGCCATGCCGCTGCAGCCGCCAGTATACAGGCGAGTATGACTTCCGCCGCAAGCCCGAAGAATACTTTTCCGAGGTTCCCGGCCGCGTACTTGTTACCACCCGCCAGCCACAGGCCAATATTAGGCAGGCTAAGTTTCGTGTACTTGTACAGGGCGGAGCTTTCATACCGTTGAAGCAGCCACAGCAGAACCATGCTGACCAGGCTGAATACCAGGCTCGTCAGCCCTACCCGGCTCACTTCAGCGAACGCGGACTCGCCTTCTCGTGGCCGCCGTCGCTCGATGATTGCACTGTAAACGAGTCCAGGCGCTACGAGCCCAAGAAACCCAAGCAGTGTGCCAAACGTCGCCGGAATCATTCAGGGCCTTCTATTTCCGGTGGCGTTCGGGTGTCTTCCTCCACTCCTTGTTCCAGAGCATGCGAAGCTGGGCCATCAGAGATCTCGTCTGCGGCCTGTGACCATGGTTCCTGGATCATTTAGCACTCCTAAGGATTGCTTATCTTGACTGTAACGGGCAGCGTCGCATCCGGGCCGATGCCATTGTGCGCCGTCAACGTAATAGAGTATGTGCCGGCTGTGCCAGGATCGGGTATGCCGCTTATCACGCCGGTGCTGGGGTCAAGATTCAGCTTGGCCGGGAGTATGCCGGTGAGGCTCACCACCGGCGGGGGTGTTCCGGTGAGGACCGGAGTATAGGCTCCGGTCTGGCCGACGGTGAACGAAGGATTACCGGGGTCGGGTGCAAGGTTGGGAGCTGTGCTGTTTGGCTGCGGCCGGGCTGGCGTTCCTTCGGCGGTCTGGGCGCCGAAATAGAAACCGGCGATAGCGGCGACCAGCGCGATCACGGCCGAGACGACTTGGTTTCGGAGATCGCGGACTCCTTGTCCCGACAACCCGAATACGCCGATGACAACCAATCCGAGCAGCGAAAAGCCAGCGATCGCCAGGGTGGTCCGGGTGGTACGCGTGCCGACCCGTGCCGCAGTTGCGAGCGTCTTGACCAGGTCGGGATCGACTGTCAACGCCGGAGACGGGTCAGGGAGCTTACCCGCCGTCCTGCTTCTCCTGCTGCCGATGAGGTTTTTCAGAGTCGAGCGAGGTGCGCTCAAATTGTAGGCCGTGAGAACAAACATCGCCGCGACGATGAGCACGACGAGGGCGAACAAGGTGACCAGCAACCAGGCCGGCAATGCCGATGCGGAGTCTGGCGAGGCCGGCGATGGCGTTGGTGCGGCTACAGCCATGCCCGGTAAAGCACCCGGCAAGTGACCAGACACGTTGGCAATTGCGATCCCGGACAAGACGTCCCCCCGCCCACCCCGGTTCTGACTGCTCAGGGTGTGAATTGTGCAAGCATCCCATACTCCCGGGATGCTGTGAAGATCCGCACGCGGCGCCGTCAGTTGGCTTGAGATCCCTGGTCAGAGCGGGTGGCCGTTGTGCTCCGGGTTACGGGTCATGCCGCAGCGGGCGGGACATACGGGCGCGCCCGCCGGTGCGGATGCGCATGAGCAACCGGGTGGGCTGTTGGCCGGGGGAAACCGTAAATTTTTAACCGGGTGGAGGTGGATGGAAAATACGGAATCAGCTGGCGCGTTTGTAGGCGCGGACGGCTAGGGGGCCGAAGACGATGAGGATGCCGGCCAGCCAGAGGAGGCTTTTCCAGAGGCTTGGCCAGACCGGGCCGCCCACGGCGAGCGCGCGCATGGTGTCGATGACGTAGGTGACCGGCTGGTTGTTGGCGAAGGCCTGGAGCCAGCCTGGCATGGTGCGGATGGGGACGAAGGCGGAGCTGAGGAAGGTGACCGGGAACAGCCAGACCAGGCCGAAGGCCTGGACCGACTCTTCGTCACCGATGGCCAGGCCGGTGTAGGCGGCGATGCAGCACATGGCGAGGCCGAAGACGGTGGCCAGGGCGACCATGAGGATGGCTGGCCCGGCGCCGTTGGTGAAGCGGAAGCCGACGGCGTAGCCGACGCCGATGACGATCAGGGTGGTGATGAGCATGCGGCCGGTGTCGGCGGTCAGGCGGCCGGCCAGGACGGCGGAGCGGGCCATGGGCATGGAGCGGAGCCGGTCGATGACGCCCTTTTTCAGCTCCTGGGCGAGCGAGATCGCGGTGCCGACGGTTGCGAAGGCGGCGGTCTGGCCGATGATGCCGGGCATCAGGAAGTTGACGTAGTTGAGGCCGCCGGGGACGCGGATGGCGCCGCCGAAGACGTAGCGGAACAGCAGCACGAACATGACCGGCTGGATGACCGTGAACATGATGTAGGCCGGGACGCGGAGCCAGACCAGCAGGTTGCGGCGGGTGATGGTGAGCGTGTCCGTGATCGCCCAGCGGGCAGTGGTCAGCAGTCCGGGAGCGCCGGGGGCGGGGGTGGGAGCGGGGACGGTGATCGCGGTCATGACGCTGCCTTCGTGGTGTCCTTGGTGCCTGCGGCTTTGCGGCCACGGCGGCGGCCGGCGGGCTGGTCTTCGTCTTCGGCGGCGTGGCCGGTCAGGGAGAGGAACACGTCGTCGAGGGATGGGCGGCGCAGGCCAAGGCCCTGGGTGCGGACGCCGGCCCGGTCCAGGGCGCGGACCACCTCGATCAGGGCGTCGGAGCCCTCGCTTCCGACGCCGATGCTGACCACGCCGGTGCCGGAGTCGGCGTGCGGTTCGGCCTCGCCGAACGGGGCGATGGCGGCGACCGCGTCGGCGAGCCTGGCGCGGTCGGGAACGGTGAACTCGACGACGTCGCCGCCGATCCGGCCCTTGAGCTCCTCGGCCGTGCCCGCCGCGATGACCAGGCCGTGGTCGATCACCACGATCTCGTCGGCCAGTTCGTCGGCCTCGTCCAGGTACTGGGTGGTGAGCAGGAGGGTGGTGCCGCCGGCCACCAGGGACCTGATCGTGTCCCACATGGCCAGCCGGGAGCGCGGGTCCAGGCCGGCGGTCGGCTCGTCGAGGAAGAGGACCTTGGGCTGGCCGACCAGGCTGGCGGCCAGATCCAGACGGCGCTGCATGCCGCCGGAGAAGTTCTTGGCCGGGCGGTCGGCGGCGTCGGTCAGGCCGAACTGGTCGAGCAGCTCGGCGGCGCGGCTGCGGGCGACCCGCCAGCTCAGGTGGTAGAGCCGCCCGATCAGCTCCAGGTTCTCCCGGCCGGTCAGCTCCACCTGGATGGCCGCCGACTGGCCGGCCAGGCCGATGGAGCGGCGGACGGCGGCGGCCTCGCGCACGACGTCGTGGCCTTCCACCAGGGCACGCCCGCCGTCGGGGCGCAGCAGGGTGGTGAGAACCCGCACGGCGGTGGTCTTGCCGGCGCCGTTCGGGCCAAGCACGCCGAGGACGGTGCCGCGTGGCACCGACAGGTCGATCCCGCGCAGCGCGCGGACTTCCCCGAACGACTTCACCAGGCCTTCGACCAGGATCGCCGGTCCGCCGGATCCGCTGTGTGTCACGCCGTGCCTCCTTGACCGCCAGCAAAGGGTGCAACGAAACTACCCGCCGTACCGCGCGGCCGGCGAACGGAAATTCGGCCTGGGCTTTACCTTATGCGATAGGTAAAGGATTACCATTCGGGAGGGAAAGATCCGGATACCGGGAGGTGCCTCATGCGGCCGACGGGGCTTCGAGCCGTTGTCGCGTTGTTCACGCTGGCCGGCGGCCTGGCGCTGGCGTCACCGGCCGCCCGCGCGCTGGGGCCGGGCACGCCGCCCCAGGTGACGAACTATCCGGGCAACGGCATCGACGAACCGGTGGGGATCACGGCCGGGCCGGACGGGGCGCTGTGGTTCACCAACCAGGGTGACGACAAGATCGGCCGGATCACCACCGGCGGGAAGGTCACCGACTTCGGCAGCAGGGGCATCAACAACCCGCAGAGCATCACGGCCGGGCCGGACGGGGCGCTGTGGTTCACCAACTACACCGGCAACTCGATCGGCAAGATCACCACATCCGGCCAGGTCACCATCTACACGGCCAAGGGCGTGGTGGACCCGGGGCAGATCACCCGTGGCCCCGGTGACACGCTGTGGTTCGTCAACGGTGACAAGAGCATCGGCGAGATCACGACCTCGGGCGCGATCACCCTGTTCACCGGGGCGGACATCGTCGGCCCGGCCGGGATCACCGAGGGCCCGGACGGGGCGCTGTGGTACACCAACTCCGGCAACAACACGATAGGCCGGATCACCACATCGGGAGCGATGAGCGAGTACACCCACACCGGCATCGGCGATCCGGCCGGGATCACCGTGGGCCCGGACGGGCACCTGTGGTTCACCAACCTGGTCGCAAAGGACCTCGGCCAGGTCACCACGTCCGGGAAGATCACCATGCTCACCCTGCAGGCCCTGGTCAAGCCCACCTGGATCACCACGGGGCCGGACGGGGATCTGTGGTTCATCAACAGCAACTCGCTCGCGCGACTGCCGATCGGCGGAAAGGCGGTGTACTACCGCAACACCAAGATCGACGTACCGGAGGGGATCACCGCCGGGCCGGACGGCGCGGTCTGGTACACCAACTACGGCAACAACACGATCGGCCGGATCACCACGTCGGGAACGGCCAGCGTCTACCACGGCAACGGTTTCACCGCGCCGTTCGGGATAACCAGCGGCCCGAATGGCAACCTGTGGTTCACCACCACCGGCAATCCCAACGAGATCGGGGACATGACGACCTCCGGCCAGGTCACCACCCACCGGGGAAAGGTCATCAGCGAACCGGACGGGATCACCGCCGGGCCGGACGGCGCGCTGTGGTTCACCAACGACGGCAACAACACGATCGGCCGGATCACCGAGGCCGGAAAGCTGACCAGCTACAGCCACACGGGCATCGGCCAGCCGGAGGGGATCACCGCCGGGCCGGACGGCGCGCTGTGGTTCACCAATTACGCCGGCGGCACCATCGGCCGGATCACCACCTCCGGGACCGTGACCATCTTCAAGAGCACGCTCATCAAGAACCCGCAGGGGATCGTCTCAGGCCCCGGCGGGGCGCTGTGGTTCGCCACCGCGAACGGGATCGGGGAGATCACCACAACCGGCACGGTCTCCATGCACAAGAACGGCTCGAAGGCCGGCGCGAACGAGTACAACTACATCACCGTGGGCCCGGACGGGAACCTGTGGTTCACCAGCAGCGGCAGCAACCGCATCGGGCGGATGACGCCAGCGGGGACGTTCACCTTCTACACCGCCGGGAGTGTCAACGGACCCGAGGGGATCGCGGCCGGGCCGGACGGGGCGCTGTGGTTCACCAACGAGTACGGCAGGTCCATCGGCCGGGTGACCACGACCGGGACGGTGACGAACTACATGAACCCGACCATCAGCTACCCGCTGAGCATCACCGCCGGCTCCGACGGCGCGATGTGGTTCACCAATTTCGGCAACGACTCGATCGGCCGGATCACCACACCATCCGGGATCACCAGGGGTTCGGATAAGTCTCTCCAGGCACGTGACAGATAATGGAGCGCGTGCTGGATGGATACAAGCTCGTTGATGCCCATATGCACGTCGGCAAGCTGTCGACGGTCAGTCCCGCCTGGAACCGCTGGGCCGACGAGTTCGGCGACCGCGGGGTCATCGAGCGGGTCTACGACGCCGACGGCGTGATCATCCCGGAGCGGTTCAGCGAGCTGCTCGACGCCGAGTGCGTGGACACGGCGCTGGTGTTCAGTGAGTACAGCCCCAAGGTGGCCGGCCTGCAGCCGATCGAGGACCTGGTGCCGCTGGCCAAGCACGATCCGCGCCGGGTCAAGCTGGTGGCCAACCTCAACCCGCACCTGCACTTCCCCGTCGCCGCCGAGCTGGAACGCCAGCTCAGCCTGGGCGCCGTGGCGCTCAAGCTGCACCCGGTGCACGGCGGCTACCCGGCCAACGACCGGGCCCTCTACCCGGCCTACGAGGTGTGCAGGTCCCGGGGCATCCCGGTGATCGTGCACTGCGGGACGAGCAACTTCCCCGGGTCGATGAACTCCTACGCCGATCCGGTGCTGCTGGATGAGGTGCTGCGGGACTTCCCGGCGCTGAACATCGTGCTCGCCCACGGCGGCCGGGGCTGGTGGTACGACGCCGCGGCGTTCCTCGCGCTCATGTACGGCAACGTCTGGATCGAGCTGTCCGGGCTGCCGCCGCGGCGGCTGCCCGAGTACTACTCCAGGCACAACTTCGCGCGGCTGGCCAGGCGGTTCATCTTCGGCACCGACTGGCCAGGCGTGCCGGGGATCGCCCGCAACGCCCGCGCGGTCGCGGCGGTGTGCCCTGACGAGGAAACGGCGGGGCTGGTCCTCGGCGGGAACGCGAGCATCGTCTACGGGCTGGGGTAGACGACGAGCGGGTGGGCTCCGGGGTGTCCCGGAACCCACCCGCGAGTTGTGCGGGCCGGGGTCAGCCGGCCCGCAGCCGCGTCAGGTTCAGCAGTGGTCGGGTTTCAGCGCGAAGTTCACCGTGGTCTTCTTCAGAGCGGTGATCTTCGTTGTGATGGTTTGCGGTTGCCACCCGTCCATGGCCGCGATGAGCTGCAACGGGTTGTTGCGGACGTCCAGCCACAGGGCGTAGCTGCCGTCGCTTCCTGTCTTGAGCGTGTAACCGGCCGCCCAGGAGTTGATCTGGACGGTGGCACCCGCCAGTGGTGTGGCAGGCCCATGGCAGGCCAGCCCGGTCACCTTCCCGGCGATCTCACCCCAGGTAACCGGCGGCAGTGCCTTCATCGAGATGCCTACCTGCGGAACCTGGTACGGCGTGTTCTGTTCGATGGCCAGCCCGGCGGTGTAGGTGCCCGGCTGGCTGACCGACTTGCTGGCCGCGTTCATCGTCACGTTGACCGTCACGCTGGCACCGGGCTGCAAGGTGAAGCTGGCGCGGCTTTCCTTCAGCCAGGGGACGTTGGTGACGCCGCAGGACGAGAAGCCGGGCAACTGCTCGACGAAGTTCTGCGGGGTGAACCCGGAGGTCGATCCACCGACCCGGTCGAACCCGCAGGCGCTGCCGGCCCGGTAGTCGGAGTTGTTGGAGTTGGGCAGGGCCGTCCACGAGTTCGATCCGGGATCGTAGGAGAAGCCCTGGTTGGTGACGGTGTTGAACCCGTTGGTGACACCGCCGGAGACCAGCAGCTTGCCGTTGGCCGCCACATAGCCCGACGCCCACAGGTCGATCGGGAGCGAGGCGACCGGCGACCAGCTGTTGGCGGACGGACTGTACGCGTACGCGGCACTGGTGTCGCTCTGGTTGCCGGTCGTGCCGCCGGCGCAGATGATGTCCGCGGCCGGAGCGCCGCAGGCTTCCCACGCGATCGCCGTCGGGTAGGCGGCACCGGAGCTCCACGAGTTCGATGCCGGGTCGTAAATCTGGACGGTGTTGTAACCGCAGTTGAAGGCGTCGCAGCCGCCGATGACGTACATCTTTCCGTCAAATGTCGTGCTGCTCGAACCTGCCAGTGCGGTCGGCTCGCTGGCGCCGGTGCTCCAGGTGTTCGTGGCGGGGTCGTAGATCTCCACCTCGCCCACCGGGTTGCCGGAGTTGTCCCAGCCGCCTACCACGTAGAGCTTGCCGCCGATGAACTGCGCCGACGGCGCCTCGCGAGAATTGGCCATGCTCGCGATCGCGCTCCACGCCTGGGTGGACGGGTTGTAGACGTAGCCGTTGCTGGTGTTGGTGTTTCCGTCGAACCCGCCGACCGAGTAGACGTTGCCGGTCGTGGTGTCGGTAGCGGCCGCGTTGTCCATGATGACGGACGGGACGTTGGCCAGGTTGACCCACGGCGAGTCGGCTGGCGTCACTCCCGGCCGGTTCGGCCGCACGTGAGCCCGGCGCAGGGTCAGTGCCGCCTTGTGCGCGGACAGTGGGCTGAAGGTGCCGCTCACCCGCTCCACCGGGGCCCCGCGCTGCTGGGCGAGAAGGGTGAAGTTGCCGGGCTGCTCGAGCAGCTTCACGTTCACCGGGGCCTTCCCGGTGTTGCTGAACGTGAGCGGCTTGGTCTTGCTGCTGCCCATCCGCTCGGTGACGGACAGCGAGCCGGGCGTGACCGAGAGCTGACCGGCCTGGAGGGTGAAGTTGGCGGTTGTGGCCCACTTCGGCTGCACGTTCACCGTGGTGCTGCCGGAGGTGTAGTTGGCCGCCGTGGCGGTGAACTGCTGGCTTCCGGTGCCCGGTGAGAACAGGAAGTAGAAGCCACCGTTGATGTTGGGATCGTTCGGGGTTGGCGAGGTCACGCCGGTCTGGCTGGGGTTGGACACGCTGGCCACGGTCGCGCCGTTGACCCCATTGCCGGTGTTGCCATCGGTCACCCGGCCTTCGACCATGCCGCCGGGGACCGGCGCGCAGGTCTGGTTGCCGAGGAACACGTTGTCGACCGCCCAGTACTGCGAGTCGGCTCCGGTGTAGTTGAACCGGACCCGGACCTTGGCCTGGCCCGCGGCCATCGGCAGCTGGACGGTCACCGTGTCCGGTCCGCCAATGCCGGGGTAGCCGGAGTTGGACCACACGGGGGTCCAGGTCTTGCCGCCGTTGGTGCTGATGTTCACCTTGGACGCCGAGTTGAACCAGCCCTGAAGGTCGCTGTCGAACTGGAGGATCGGCGTCTTGAAGTGGGTCATGTTGACGTCCGGGCCGCGCAGCGCGGTGTTCTGGGTGGCGTTGACGCCGTAGAACCCGCTGTTCACGACCGCGAAGTTGCCGGTGCCGCCGGTGTTGTTGGCCTGGCCCGCCGGGTTGTTGAACGCCCAGCCAGCCTGGTTGTTCGCGTTGATCACGCGCCAGCCCGCCGGCGCCGTGGTGGCGTCGAACGTCTGGGTGTTGCCGGTGTCCTTGAAGTGATAGCCGAGCGCGGTGCAGGTCTGCGAGTTGACCGTCACCTTGAAGTTGCTGGTACCGCTGGCCGAACCGACCTTCACGCTCTTGCTGGCCTGGTTGTAACCCGGGTAGACCGAGTTCACCTGGACCGGGTAGGTGTTGTCGGCGGGCAGTGTGAGCTGGTACTGCCCGGTGGCCGGGTTGGTGTAGGTGGAGGCCGTGGTGCCGGGCACCGAGACGTTCGCATACAGCGGCCAGCCCTGGCCGGAGCCGTCGGTGACCGTCCCGGTCAGCGTGACGCTGGGTGCGGTCATCAGCGCGAAGTTCTCCGTGGTGGTACCGCCGTCTGTCACCGGGACGCCGGGGTCGGTCTGGGACTTATACCCGAAGTCGGTCGCGGTGACGGTGTAGGTGCCGGCCGGCACGCTGATGGAGTACACCCCGCTGGAGTTCGTGGTGGTCGAATCCGTCCCGACGCTCACCTGGGCCCCGGCCAGCGGTTTCCCGGTGGCGGCGGAGGTGACGGTGCCGGTGACCGTGCCGTGCGGGCCGGTGGTGAACGCCGACACCCCGTTCGGGGTGCCCCAGCCGGTCGGGCCGTCATACCCGGGGCCGGCCGTGCACAGGTAGGCCGGCGAGCAGGAGCCGTTGGAGCCGCTGGTCACGTCGTTGAGCGCGGAGGTGGCCGCATACGGGTAGGACGACGGGTAGGTCCCGGCCACCGGGGTGCCGGCCAGGGCGAAGGTGGAGGCGATGATCGGCGAGGCCACGCTGGTGCCGCCGAAGACCTGCCAGCCGCCCACGCCGCCGAAGGTGTCATAGACCGCCACCCCGGTGTTGGGGTCGGCGTCGGCCGACACGTCGGCCTCGGTGCGGTTGGTGCAGCCGGTGTCGGTCTGCCAGGTGGGCTTGCCCTCGAACGACGAGCAGCCAGAACCGGCGCCGGACCAGGCGGTCTCGGTCCAGCCGCGGGGGACGCTGGAGTCCTGGGTCAGCGTGGTGCCACCGACCGCGGTGACGTACTGGGAGGCCGCCGGGTATTGCGGGCCGAAGCCGAAGTCACCCGAACTGGCCGTCACGGCCACGCCGGGATGCTGGTAGTACTGGCTGTCCCAGGTCGTCTCGGACGGGTCCTCCGAACCGCCGTAGCTGTTGGAGACGTACTTCGCGCCCAGCGTGACGGCCTCATCCACCGCCGTGCCCAGGTTCTGGATCGAGTTGTCGTTGGACTCCACCAGCAGGATGTGGCAGTTCGGGCAGATCGCCGAGACCATGTCCAGGTCCAGCGACTCCTCTTCTTCCCAGCCGGCCGTCGGGTCGGTGGGCGGGTAGTTCGTGCTGCCATCCTGCGCCACCCGGGAAAAACACCCATTGGCCGTGGTGCACGGCGGCAGCCCGTACTGCGCCCGGTAGACGGCCAGGTCCGCCTCGGCGTTCGGGTCATCGAAGGCATCCACGATGCCCACCGTCGCCCCCGAACCCGCCGTCGAGGACGGCAGGTTGTACGCGCTTTGCAAACTCGCAGGCCCGTAACCGGCCGGGGTCGTGTCGGCCCGGAACAGGCCCTTGTGGCCGTGGACGTCGGCCCGCACCACGGACAGGCAGGCCATGAACCCGGCCTTCGTCGGCGGGCACACCCGATGGGCCGGATGCCGCTTCCCGGAGACCCCATGAACCGGCGCGGACTTCTTCACGGCGGGGGTGGCGTGACTGGCCGCCGTCCGCGCGGACACGCCGCTGGCATGACCCGTGGACGCGGACGCGGCCGGGGCGATCCCGGCCAGCGACAGGGTGAACAGGGTGGCGGCCGCCAGGCCCGACGTCACGCGCCTCGTCGCGCGCGGGCGGGTGCGGCGCGCGGACGCGTCGCGAGGTGGCCATCCGAAGATTCTGGAATCCCCGAGGTGGAAGGGCATTCCTGGTGAGCGCATGGGCATTCCTCCAGGCATGACACCACAGCCGGATCTGCGGGATCGCGGTTCCGGCTGTGGCAATTGGGGGGCTCGCTAGGGTAGCGGGCCGACTGCTCCCTGCTCGCGGACGCTACGTGGCACTGCTTTACCGTCTCAATACCAGACGGTGACATTTCCCCGTCATTGGCGTGAGTCCGCCCAAACGGACTTACCCCCACCCGGCTAGTCAGACGGCGTGAGCCGGGAGATGCTTCGTTCGGGAATGATTAAGGATTTTGCCGGTCCAAAGAGGGCAGGAACGACATGCTGACAGCGCTGGGTGCCACCGAGGCGGAGGATCGGGTCTACTGCTTCGTGGCCACGACCGTCTCCGCCACCTCCACGGAGATCACGTCCACGACAGGACTGTCCGAGGACGCCGTCCTCGCCGCCCTGGCCGGGCTGCGCCAGCGCGGGCTCGTCTCGCAGACCAGTGATGACCCAATCAGGTACGTGGCCTCCTCGCCCGGCACCGTCGAGGCAATGATTTCCAACCGGCTGCGCGAGCTGCGCGAGGCGCAGGAGGTGCTCGACAGCATCGCCGACAAGCGGCGGGCCGGCCAGCTCAGCGGGGACGCGGACGGCGTGTTCGAGGTGGTGCACGGCCAGCAGGCGTTGCGCCACCACGCCCTGCACCTGCTGCACACCGCGCGGTCCGAGGTGTCCAACATGGTCAAGCCGCCGGTGATCGCCGTGCAGTCCACCGAGCGCGTGCTGCCGGGCAACGACGTGCACAACCGGGCCATCTTCGAGACCGGGGCGCTGGAGGGCCCGGGGACGCTGGACGCCATCCGCGACGGCATGAGCAGCCACGGCGAGGTGCGGGTGCACCCCAAGCTGCCGGTCAAGATGCTGGCCGTGGACCGGTGCGTGGCCCTGGTCCCGCTGGCCCAGCGGGACAGCACACCGGTGGGCGTGCTGATCTACCAGAGTGCGGTGCTCGACGCGCTGCTCGCGCTGTTCGAGCACGTCTGGGCCCGGGCGGTCACGCTGCACATGGTCGACCCCAGGGGCGGGCCCGGAGCGGCCGAGGGGACGCTGTCCCCCGAGGACAGGCAACTGCTCTCGCTGCTGCTGGCCGGCCTGACCGACGAGGCGATCGCCGCCCACTTCCGGGTCAGCGTCCGTACGGTCCAGCGCAAGGTACACGCGCTGATGGAGATGGCGAACGTGCGCACCCGGATGCAGCTTGCCTGGGAGGCGGCGCGGCAGGACTGGCTGTCAGGGGCCGGCGGCGGCCTGTCGGCTCCGCGCCCGGCGGGCACGATCGCCGCCGTTCAGCTTTAGCAGGGACTGGTGCGCGGAGATCGGCTCAATGCGGTTCGTAGTGACGTGAATGCCGAGCGTGTGGGAAAAATTCGGTAGTCAGAACGGCCGCGCGATTGGTAGCTTTCGCACCGGCGTTCCGGCCGCCATGGTCCGTTCTCACGCAACGAGATATGTCTTGACTTGACGGCTGGTCATGCCTCATAGTGCAAGCGACGTGGAGTCCAGGGCTTCACGCGGACACCAACGAGCCGACCCGACCAATCCTGGGGGAACCAATGAGCCGAGTTCGTGCGATCGTGGGCATTGCCAGCGGACGCCGGGCCAAATGGGCTGTTCTGGTCTTCTGGCTGATCGTCGTGGCCGTGGCTGGCCCGCTGAGCAGCAAGCTGACGGGGGCGGAGAAGAACGACTCATCGGCCTGGCTGCCGCCCAAGGCCGAATCGACCAAGGTCCTCGACCTGCAGGGGCGCTTTCAGTCGCCGAACATCTTCACCGCCGTCGTGGTCTACGACCGGCCGGACGGGCTGACCAGCGCCGACCGGGCCAAGGCCGCCGCCGACGCCAGCCAGTTCACCCATGTGGCGGGCGTGGTATCCGGCCAGGTGGCCGGCCCCTTCATCGCCAAGGACGGCAAGGCGATCGAGACGGTCGTGCCGGTCAACCTCGGCTCCAAGGGCTGGAACGGCGCCTCGGCGGCCGCGACCTCGCTGCGCGCCATCGCGACCGCACATGCGAACGGCCTGGCCACGCACATCGCGGGCCCGCTGGGCAGCGCCGCCGACTCGGCCAACTCGTTCAAGGGGATCGACGGCATCCTGCTGATCGCCACCCTGATCGTGGTCATCGTGCTGCTGCTCATCACCTACCGGAGCCCGGTGCTGTGGCTGCTGCCGGTGATATCGGCCGGCATCGCCCTGACCAGCGCCGAGGCGTTCATCTACCTGCTGGCCAAGCACGCCGGCCTGACCGTCAACGCGCAGAGCGCCGGCATCCTCTACGTGCTGGTGTTCGGCGCGGGCACCGACTACGCACTGCTGCTGACCGCCAGGTACCGGGAGGAGCTGCGCAGGCACGAGGACCGGCACGAGGCGATGGCCCTCGCCATCCGCCGGGCCGGGCCCGCCATCGTGGCCAGCGCCGGCACGGTGATCCTGAGCCTGCTGACCCTGTCCGTCGCCGAGCTGGCCTCCACCAAGAGCCTGGGACCGGTGCTGGCCATCGGCGTCGCGGTGGCCCTGCTGGCCATGATGACCCTGCTGCCCGCCCTGCTGGTGATCTTCGGCCGCTGGATCTTCTGGCCGGTCAAGCCCGCCTACGGCTCGGCCGAGCCGACGACCAAGGGCATCTGGGCGAACGTGGGCCGGCGCATCGCCGCCCGGCCGCGGATCGTCTGGATCGGCACCGCCGTGGTGCTCGGCGCGATGGCGCTCGGCCTCACCGGCCTGAAGGCCAGCGGCCTGACCGCCGCCGAGTCCTTCACCGGCCACCACCCGGACTCGGTCGTCGGTCAGACGGTCATCGACCAGAACTTCCCGGCCGGCGCCGGGGAGCCCGTGGTCGTGGTCGGCAACGTGGGCCAGTCGGCCCAGTTGCTGGCGGCGGTCCGGAGCACGCCGGGGATCACCGACGTGACACCGCCGGTGA